>JACCDO010027394.1_pt1 | contig 14584 bp, 5 predicted proteins | sample 7446101 | NCBI WGS metagenome assembly JACCDO01 (sample SAMN15323440, study PRJNA562643) | freshwater metagenome | isolation source: river surface water | place: USA:Blue River Watershed | collected 2017-08-16
GATGGTAAAATACATGATTATACCAAAGGTCACCAACATCCCAACCACAATCTTTTATTCTTTCCATCCACCAATCTTTAGTTCGATTTGGAATTAAATAACAATGTGCTAAATCTTGTGCATGCCCTGTTTGTGAAAACAACTCATCTATTTTTGTTATTTCTCTAGAAGGATTATTTGCAAATGATATAAAATATGCATCATTTAATTCTGACATAAAACATGCTTTATTAACTACATCTACAAATTCTTCTAATCCAGTGTAAATAAATGCATCTGCTTCGAATATCAATGTATAATCGAAATTTTGTTCATCCATAGTTTCTAAAGCGTTTCTATGTGCTAAGTAGCAACCATAGTGCCTACCAGTCATCCAACCCAAACCTGCACCAGGCCATAATTCGCCGGGTGTATTCGTTGGAGAAATATGCTCCGGTCTTCTACAATTTTCAGATGGTGGTATTCCTTCATAAACTTGATTAACAATTGGTTCATAATACATACCATATTCTGCAAGTTGTTGAATTGATTGAATTGATACTCGCTCTCTCATATCATCAGGCCTAGTCAACATATGTTTTATTTGGATACGAGGTTTTTTTCTTACAAATGAACGAAATCCTTGCTGAAACTGTCCGTAAAAATATTCATTTGCAGCTCTAGTAACACCATCAAACACACCAAAATCATCACCTGAAATATATCCACCTGGTTTTATTTTTTTATACCACACATTTAAGTCTTCCAAAACTGCTTCATAAGAATGTCCAGCATCAATCATAATAAAATCAATACTATTATTAGAAAAAAGATTTGATGCGTTTTTAGAAGTATCTTTAATTAATTTAAAGTTTCCATAGTTATTGGAAAGAACTGTATTATCAATAAATTCATAGAAAATATCCCCACTAAAACTATTTACAATATTTTTATGTAGTTCTTCATCATCAGTACCCTTCCAAGTATCAACGCTAACAAAATCTATTTTTTTATTTGATTCTTTTATTTTTGATGCTAAATAATTTGTAGATTTTCCAAACCAAGCACCAACTTCTACAAACAATGAATTATCAGAAGCTGCATCAACAATATTATTGTATAATTCTTTATATGCAAACCAACCCGGTATTTCATTAAATTCAGGTTGTAATTTTTCTAATATAATTCTTTTAGTTACTTTTAAATCATCATCAATATAAGTTACTAAAGGATTATTATCATAGGTATCTAAATAGGTATGTAATCTTCTAAAGATACAAGGCATTTTATATGAAAGTGCTTCTTTAACTGATAACGGATTTAGTTCTAATTTTGAAGAAAAATAAAATAAGTCACATGCTTTATAAAATTTATCAACATCGGTTCTTTCACCCCAAACAATACAATTTTCAGGTTTAAATTGCATTATCGGTTTCCAATAATTTTCAAAATTCATAGCCTGATTACCTAAGAAATGAAATTTAATTTTATATTTTTCTAATTGTCTAGCTATTGAAAATATTTCACCTTGATTTTTACCAGGTGAAAATAAACCAACCATTAATACATGCTTATATGAAGGGTCTAATCCTAATTCCTTTTTATATTCATCTTTATCAAAAAGATAATCTTCAATAGGATATTCCCATAAATCGGTTGGTACTCCCAACTCAGCAGAATCAAATCTTTCTTTGCTCCACTTAGAAACTAAAACGTATTTGTCAGGTTGGTAAATTATTTCAGAAGGATTTGTTAATGAACCATGTGTTGTACAAATAATAAAATATTTTCTTTGAGTTGAAAACAATTTATCTACAATATCAATCGGTAAATCGTATTCTGGTATTTCTTGAAAATGAATAATATCAGGTTGAAATACTCTTATTACATCAAATATTTCTTTTTTGTTCTGTCCTAATGTATGTACAGTAACTAATGATTTAATTCTATTTTTTTGAACTACATAAGCATCGCCGCCACTATTGTTTATTTCAACAACTTGTATTTCAAACTCATCTTTAAATTTCTCTACTTGCTTATATGTGTATTGTGGTTGTCCACCAGTTGATAGATGGGGACATACATATAGTAACTTCTTTTTTGACATAATTTTATTATTGTAACGAATATACGAAATTATTTACAAATTACCAAATTTATTTTAGTAATAAACTCCACCTTGATTCAAATCCAATTCACCATCAGGGTATTTTTCCGTTAATTCATCAATTACTTTAGAAATTTCAGAATTTAATGATTCAAATTCACTTTCTTTTATAGAGATTAAAGTTTTTGTTTTTTCCAACTCTTTTTCTATATCTTTTTTTCTAAAGTGTAATTGACCAACTTCTACGATAATACTACCAGCTTTATCTTGATTATCTTTAATTTTTTTAATGATGCTATCATCAAGTTTTTCAAATTTTTTTTCCATATAATTTATTTGTTTTCTGTGTTAAAAAAGAATACTTGAAAAAGTCTTCCATCATTTAGTCCTTTTCCAAAATAATCCAATGATTTGTGAAATAAAGATGCTTTATACAAAACCAATCTATTAAATTTATTTGAAACATAATCTGTCATCTCCCATTTTGTATTATCTTTAAAATCTCTAAGATAAGGATGTTTTAAATCTTTTTCAGTTGGTGTTTCCGATTTATGCTCATATTTTTCTAATCTTGTAATTTTATGTCTATAAAAAGCAGTTCCACTGGATATAGGTGCATTTGGCGTTAGATACAAAACTGCTGCCCAATGATTTCCACCGTCTGAATGAATCCAAGAATGGTGCTCTTCTGTTGTGTATTGAAATGCTCCAGTACAACCATCCTCAAACCAATCAGTTACTCTACCACCCCATGGAGATACAACATATTCTATTCCTTCTTTTATTGTATCATTTATTAGAGGTTTTGTTCTAAAACCAGGAAAACCACCAGTTACGTTAAATTCTTGCTTTAATGCAAAATTTCGTACATCAAATGGATTAGAATAAAAATCATCAACAACGATAATACTTAAATTTTGAGACATAACCTTTATTTATTTCGTATATATAAATATATAGTTTTTTATTTTGAACCACTAATATATGCTTCCAATGCTTCAACTTTATCTATCAATATTTGAACAGTTTTAGTTAAAGGTACTACGAGTCTATCATAAGATACTGATTCCAAAACAGACATACTTCCACTTACACCATAATTGCAAAATCTTCGTAATTCAGGATCCATATCCAACCACTCTGCAATAAATCCTCCTTGTTTGCCAACATATTCTTTTGGGTTTTCAATTAATGGATAGTTTTGAGAATAATCTTCTTCTTCATCACCATGAACTGAAGCTAGTGGAGTAAACAAAATGGGTTTGATATTTTTAATACTCTGATACGCCGAATTAGGATAATCTTCTATATCTTTCTTTATTCTAATTGTAGATGAATCCGATATTAATTCACGACCAGTACTGATTCCGAATTTTGGTGTACCAGGTCTTAATCTGGCAGTTCTAGATGGTGAACTTTGTGCAGGGAAGTTAGCACCTATTAGTACAGATTCAGTACCATTAGTACCCATACGAATTCCGGCGGCAACATTTTCAGTTCCAATAAATCCCCCATTTACCATTAAGTTGTTTCCTGTTCCAGATAGTAGAATATCCCCATCTAATACTTCAATTGATTTACCACTTGCATTTGAGTTTGTAATTCTTAAACCAGGATATGCTTTATCCGTTTTAATATCAATAATTGGTCCAGAAGTAGTTCTTTGTATTTTAACATAGTTGTTTACATCTGCTGCAACTAAAAATCCATTTCTTCCCAATTCGGTTTGTTCAAGCTGTGTATTAAATGTCTGAGATTGCGCATCAACATATCCGGCAAGTAATGCAGTTCCAGCACTAATATATCCATCAATAACTGTTCTAAGATGTAAATAATATGTTCCTGAAGCTGGGAAATATAGTGAAGTTTGATACCCATCTACAAAATATAAAATTTGTGTATCATATGGAGAATTAACAGGAGATAATGTTTGTGCGAGATAAAATGAACTAATTATATTACCCGTTTGGTCAGGTGTAGTCCAAATTTCCGCATATACAAATGCATATAAATCTCCTGTAAAAGTATTATCACCCTCTAAACTCATAAATTGAGCACTTCCCCAATCAAGTGTACTTACACTATAAAGACCTGCCGCACTTACTGAAAATCCAGTTGTATCTAAATCTATACCAACTTCATGGTAATAGTAATAGCTAGGATAAAAATATTCACTCCAATTTGTTGTTGATATTGGATTAATTATTACAGCTCCTGTTGTTGATGGGTCTGAAATATTTGTTTGTTTTATAACAACTCTGTTTACGCTACCTTCATTAATATTAATTGTTTTCGCATTTGCGTTCAATGAAATATCTCCAGTAGAATCTCTAAATACACCATCTTCAACAAACCAGTTACCTAATTGAGATATTTGATTATTATCAGTTTCAATTTTTCCTTTAATTGTTAATACATTATTATCCCAAAACATATATGGCAATCCAGAAGATACAGTATTACCAAATCTAAACTGTCCATCAGTTTGCATATAGAAACCAGCAGTTCCAGCAGTTCCTTGCAAATCAGTAGCTCCAGCAGAACGAATGAAGCCTGAAAAACTTCCTTGTGTTCCCATTACCAATCCACGAGTAATAGTTGCATCTTGTGCTAATAATACATCGGTTGCAACGGAACTAAATTGTGCACCAAACGGCTCCCAATAGTTTGTATCGGTTGGTAAATTTCCAGTAGTATTTGCTTTTGTTAAGTAGTATGTTCCAGTATCGGCTGGGTATCTTACTATATCACGTCTAACTCCTGTTTGGAATACATAAGCAGTTGAACCATCATAATTACCTCTATAAACAACACCAGGTCCCGTAGCTCCAGCAGTTCCAGCCGTACCAGATGTTCCAGCATCTGCTGCTACTCCCCAATAGGTTGTATAATTTGAACCCACCAATGGTTCATCATCCGGCGTAGTTCCTGAATTATGTGCTACTTTACAATACCAAGTTCTTCCGTTGTGACTAACAATATCATTTACTAAATAACTAAAACTACTACTCCAAGAACCCAATGCTCTACCTTCAGTAGTTCCACTTGAAAGTTGTCTTAAAGAACCTCTTAGAGTTAATGTAGTACCATCCCATTCTAAATAATTTGATGCACCACCAACTTTAAATGATGTTCCGGTATCGTACCAATAGTTGTTAGAGTTTAAATACAATCCATTTCCAGCACTGCTATTCACACCAGTACCCAATTCCATAGAGCCGGCTTGTAGTTTACCACTCATAATTAAGTCAGTACCATTCCACTTAACGTATCTATTTCCAGATGTATCCTTTATAGAAAAACGTCCTGTTGTACCAGCTGCACCCTGTTCATATATTCCTAAGAAAATACCAGGTCTATCATACCCAATAACACTACCGCCAGGATTTAATGTAGTTCCAGATGTACCAGCCGTACCAATTGTTGCGTTTTGTCCGATAGCAATATATGGGTCAGTTCTACCACCAGCTATTACAATATTTGCAAATGCACCAGTTCCATTTTTAGTACCAACATTAATTGTATTCTTAACATATGATTCTTCAAAAATTGCAATTTTAGCTGCAACAAAGAATTCTTCTTGTCCCAAATATTGCCAATAATCAGTATCATCAAAATTAGGTGAGAACGCATCATCAGGTTGTTGTGCACCTACGGTATTTCCATTATTATCTAATGTAGCTGGGCCAGAACCACTAATAGCTGCCCAAAAATGTGTTTGACCATAGTTGTCTGGATTTGGCCATATAACCGCATCTCTCCTTTGATTAGTAGTTTCAACTGAACCTAAATAATCAATTGAATTTGACCAAACACCTCTCATTACAATACCAGGTCCAGTGTTACCTTCAAATTGTACTGCTAATGATTGTGTTTTGTAAATGGTTTGTCTACCTTCACAATTTACACCATAAACAATTTCTGCTGTTGGATTATTTTCAGGATCATCCCAAGCAGTTATACCCGGCATAGATGCAGGAGTTCCACTTAATAAACTTCCTACAGTTAAATTTCCATTATCTAAAGTAATATAAGATGATTTAGAAGTAATTTCTACTGTACATTGGTATTCGTATGATGAACTTCCATAAGCATCAATTTCAGAACCAGTAAATCCTAATGGTTTATTTGTTAATTCGTAATTACCTCTATAAGCTCTGATTATATTTGAAGTACTTCCCAATTCTATTTCTCCAGAAACTCTATATACAACACTTGCGTTTTCGTTTTGAAGTTTTACATCATATGGTGCAGGTTCGGTAAATTGTACAGCAATAGATTGTGTTACAAAAGCCGTTTGTCTACTTGGAGGTCTAGATACTAAATTGGTTGCTACATCAGTAGAGTATCCTTCAAATTCAACCTTATATACAATTTCTCCACTTCTATTTATTGCCGGCTTATCCCAACTTGTAATGTTTGGCATTGATGCCGGTGTTGTTAATACTCTATTAAGATGTGGTGCGGATGGTATTTGTCCTTGCAATCCAATCCAAGGTGATTTATAATAAATTGATGCAGATGCATATCCTAATATACCAATTAAATCACCAACATAGTTGTAATCAGTTGGTTGTGGAGCCGGGTAGTTCCCAGACGTTACATTTATTAAAGGTGTAACTCCTTTAAAAGCAGGTAATTTAACCGCAGTACCATTAAGATTAGTATTAAATAATTCCGCAGTTATTGAACAATTTTCATTATCCGTAGAAACTTTATAAGCATCAGCTCCTGCTTTTATACCAGAAAGAGTTACTTGCCCTTCTGCTCTAATAGGTTTGTTACCAGCTGCTATTGCACTATATCCATCACTATCACCATCCCAAATTTTTACTTTCCAAGTTTTATTTTCACCAGGTCCTGCTGCATCTGATGCTGCAATTTGTAACTCAGCTTTCTTATCACCAGGTGTTGTTTCAGGATCAGGCCCTTGATAAATAACTTCACTACCATCAGTATCTATATAATACCATCTAAACCATACTGAACCTGTTGTATTAAATGAGGTTGCTGTTAATGTAATAAGGGCATCTTCCGGAGATACCAAATATCCATCTCTACTATAATTTAAAGTTGCTGAAGATGCTTTTAATTCAACACTTCTTGCGTTTGGTACTGAAACATTTTTTGTAAATGTTTGTGTTCTTTGATATATTGATGATGTGTATTCATGTCCAGCTCCTAATGCATATGGATATACTTGAATTGTATATAATGCACTTGCGGATACATACGGATAATCAAACCTATTATAATTTATAGTTGCCGTACTTAATGATGATGATGATAATGAACCTGTTCGTATATTCCAAACATTACCTTGCCTTGTTTCGATTGAATTTATTCTCCAAGTTCCAGGTTGTGTTGATTGAGTTGTAAAAGTTAAGAAATCATCACCTTCTTTTACAACAATAGTTGTATTAGCGTTTGTATATGATGAAACATATCCAACCTCATCAGCAGGTATTGCTACCGATGTTGGTGATATTACAATTTGAATTGGTGGTGGTCCATCTAATACTTTTGTATATTGAACAACTACGCTAGCAGTGTATATTGATGAAGTATAATACGGATGTATTACTAAGGGATATGTTATACTACCACTTAAATTTGTTAAGTTTGAAGATTCAGATACTATAAGTGATGCAGTATATTGTGTTCCAAAAGATGATGTAAAATGAACATTTCCAGCTTTTACATTTTGCTCTATAATAGAAGATGTAGCTATGTAAAATTGACCATGTGAATAAAATGGATGTGATGCTGCACTTGAACTAAATGATAAATATCTAGCCCCTTGCTTTACTCTAATATCAGTTATTGATGGTTTGTAATCATTAACTATACCTTTTGAGTTTGCAGCTAAAGTAATTGCTGCTGGGGTTACTTCAAAAATAATAGTTTCATCACCAGGTGTACCCTGTGGTACAATTGTAAAAGTTTTATCAACTGAAATTGATGCCGTATTGCTTGATGGTGAATTATACGGCTCTGTATAAGTAAAAGTAAAAGTTAAGTTTTTACTTTGTGATAAAGGTGAACTTACAAATGAAGAAACTGCTCTAGATGGTATTACTCTTTTAGCTTCATCTATCGCAACAACTGATATATTAGGGTCTACACTTTGTGTTGTATAATATAACCAATATTCAGGAATCCAATCTTCATTTATTGACATTGAAGGGAAAACTTGAAACGAAGCAGTTATTGCGTCTGTTGTACCTCTTTTATAAAATGATGCAGTTGCAAATGCAAATGTTGGTCTAAATAAACTTTCGTTTCTAGGGTCAATATTAAAAGTATCACTATTATATGTTACAACACCACTATCTAAACCATCCTGCAAATCTTCCAAATTAATAGATGCTACAACAGATGCTGAAGTTATATATGCAGGTCCACTTGCTGCTGATTGTGAAGAAATTAAATATACCGTTCTTCTTATATCAATTGAATCTCTATTAAAAACTGCATTATAATTTAATTCTCCACTACCCAATGAACCACTAGTTAATCCAACTATATATCTACTAGCAGAAGCATAATAAAGGTTTACAAACTTTTCGTTACCTTCTAATGAACGTGATAGAATGTGTAATTGTTTATCAGGCCATCCCTTTTCAGGCTTAGTTGTACTACTCAATTCAATATCATTTACACCATCAATACGAACTGCTTGAATTTCTAATGATTGAGTGCTACTATTTTTAATTTGAGTACCTCTATACGGTCTAATAACATAGTTTACACCACCAAATCCATCTAATACTCTACTGAATATAACTGTATCCGTATATCCTTCAACTTCTCCTGTAATTTTGATTAATTGAATTGTCTTATCAGTTCTAGACCCCGTAAAATGTTGAACTGTCATCGTTGGGGCATCGGATGTTATACCATCTAACAATCCGGGGAATCCACCACCAACAGTAATTGATGAAGTATAATCTACACCAAATAATTCATTTCCATCAAAATCAAAAGATTGAGATGTATATGTTACCGAACCAGTTAAAAGATTTTTAGTTACAGTGAATCCAACTACGGTTGGTGGAACTGGTTGTGAACCAGAATCAAATTGGAATTGCAAAGAACGTGGTGTGAATACCAATCCTTTTTGTATTCTTTGTAGATTACCACCATTAAATGTTTTACTTGCTTCAACTAAAACAGGAATATAATTGTTATTTATATCATAAAATTCAAAACGATATAAAAATGTTTCTTCTGGTAATGTTCTAGGAACGCTTTGTATAAAAGTAATTTCGTTTGGTGAGAAAGATGTTTCTTGAGAAGCTCTTAAACTCACATCAGCCAAATACCAACCATTACCCTTTACTTCAAAATATAGTTTTGTATTGTTTATTTCCTCTGCTTTAAAATTTGCAGTTAATTCATTTTTTTGTAATAAAGAGCTATCGGATGTAATAGTTACAATATCTTGCTCAATTTGTACTGTTGTTGGGGAGTTATTTATTGTAGATTGTTTAGAACCACTTAAAAATGCTCTAATATAATTTCCAGCCAAAACCTGTCCACTTCCTACTCTTAGATTAAAATTAAGAGTATATTCAGTACCATTTGTTATATCCAATGATTTGGAAGTGTAAAAATTATTTACATTTGTACTATCAAGTTTTACAGAATCATATAAATAATTTTGATTAAATGTTGCTACTATATTATTTGAAGAAGTAACCCAATAATTTTTATAATTTACTATATCAAATATTCCGTAATATTCTTGATTTTTTGTTTGTGATTCTAAGTCAACTAATAATTCGTTTGATTCTAATTTTATTTCTTGAATAAATTGATAATCAGCTAAATCGGATTGCGATTTTCTAAATATTTTTACTCTAGCACAATCACCAACAAAGGTTGTTAAATCTGAAATGTTTATTTTTGCAAAAGAGCCTGTTAATGCAGTTTTTAAATTATTTACACCTTCTACATAATTAAATGATGCTGTGTATCCTTCATCTAAAAAGTTTGCAACTTCATTATACGCACTACCGAGAGCAGATGCAACAGTATATGGGTTTCTTACCAATACCTGTTTATTATTTATTACACTATCAACTACTGCACTATATCCTAAAGATGGAACTTCAATACTATTACCAACTATTGAACCTGTCCAATTTGTTGAATCTTCAATTTCTAATAGATAAGTTGTTGGTGCCGTATATCCATTTAAAAATTCACCAACTCTAGGCGCTTGAGCTTGTCCACTCAATGAACCTGTTTGTACAATAATGGTTGTTACATTATTAAAAATTGGTTTTACTATCTCATCAATATTAACAACAGGTCTTCTATAAAATCTTACTTTATCTTCGTTAGAAAGTAATCTATTTACTTGGAAAGTTTTTTCCCATTTTAAATTGTAAACACCTTTCCAATCATCAGGTATATCCCTAACAACACCACCTTCATCTATATATGTTTTTAATTCACCTAATATTGTTATTTTTGCAGTACCAATAGGAGTATCTTCATATACATAAACAGCAACTAATTTGGATGTACCTTCGTAATATTCAGGAATACCATTACCAGGTTCATAATAAATAGCGTTTCCATCTACATCTAATATTTGAATTTTAATTTCAGTAGATTCTTTAAGATGTTCAGAACCTTCAATCAAAAATCCATTCTTACCACCTGTAAATGTGTCTTTAAATTCAGTAATCTTAAAATACTGAGAATTTGGGTCTGTATCCACCAAAAATGTTCCAAAAGAAGTGAGATTTTGTGTTAAATTCTCTGCAAATTTTTTTATTATAGCCATTTCGTTTTACTGATTATATAAAATAAATATTGGGATAATTTTTTATCTCAATAATTATATATAGAATTCTAAAGAAAAATAAAGAAGTAATGAAAAAATACGCAATGATTCAAATTGATGCTGAAATACATCAACTTTTGAAGGAGTTTTGTAAAGAGAAAGGATACAAAATAAATGGGTTGGTGGAAACCCTTATAAAAGAAAAGGTAGAAGCTTCAAAGAAACCTCTACCTAAAAATATATTACCAGTTAATTCTAAAACTTAATTTTAGAGAATCCGTTTTCTTTTTTAATCTCAATCAATCCATCTACAATATCTCTCATTTGTTCTAAGTGGGAAATTACCCAAATAAAATCAAATTGAGTTTTAAGATACTGCATCATCATAAAGAGTGATGATAGGTTATCAGCATCTAACGTACCAAACCCTTCATCAATTACTAAGAAGTTAGGACGAGGTAGTCCACAAATGTTAATTAGTGCTACTCTAATAGCTAGTCCACTAATGAACTTCTCCATACCACTACACATCTCCAAATTCCATTCTTGGTCTTCGTAAACTATTTTAGCATTAATGTTCTTTCCATCAGTATCCATTGAAAGTGAGAAATCTACAACCTGTGCTAATATATTGTTTACTTCGTTTTCAATTACAGGCATTGCTTTAGAAATTAATTCATATGGAACACCATCTTTCTTAACTGCATCTAAATAATAAGTGTAAAGAATGTTTTTATGTTCCAACTCTTTAACTTCATCCATTTTAGCTTTAGTTGCTTTAATATAAGATTCAATTGAACCAATAGTTCCCGTTACTGAAAGGATTTGTTTATTAGTATCTTTGATTTGTTTTTCTATTTCTTTCTTATCCCCTTCTAATTTTTTAATTTGTTCGTTTAACTCCGTATTCTTTTTAATCGTTGCTTCGTTTTCAAAATATCTAGTCTTATCTGCTTTTACACCTTCTAATTGTGTTTGAAGAAGTTGTGATTGTGTTTCTAATCCGTTCAATTCAGCTTCAGCTTTTTCTTTAACCACTACACCTCTAGTGTATTTGTTTCTCAACTCAACTAATTTAGCCCAAACATCTTCCACTTCTGAAAATGGTTCAGTTGCTTTGATTAATGCATGATGTGCTATATTAAGAGTTTCCAATTGAGATTCTTGCGTTTTAACAACCTCTTTAGTTTGAATAGCATCCTTTACGAATACATTGTTCATACAAAACTGACAATTTGGGTCATACTCATGTTGCTCCAAATGTTTTAGTTTTTCTAAGTTAGCTTCATATTGAGCTTCCAATTTATCTATTTGTTGTTGAACTTCTGCTAATTTACCTTTAGCTAAATCCCATTCTTTCTTAGCATCATCTATTGGTAATCCATTTACTTCTGCATGTTCGTTGATAGATTGAGAAACCTCTCCTAATAGCCCTATATATTCGTTTATTTTAGCTATTTTAGTTTCCTTATCACTTTCATTGGTTTGTATTTTGCGTTCAATACTGCTCTCCGCATTATTTAATACAACTAAATCCAACTTACTATCTATTGGAGTAATAGATTTACTTAATTCGGTAATTTCGTTTTGAATCCCATCCTTATTTTCATTTTGCTCCCTTTGAGTTTTGTTTAATTCTTTTAGGGATTCCTTTTGGGTTTTTAAGTCGGTCTCTTTTTGGGCTAATTCAGTCGTAAAATCCGTCCTTTTGAAATTTCTGATAAGAACTGCCACTTCCTTAATGTCCTCAGCCGCCGCCTCATATAACTTATCAAATATATCCAATCCCATAAACTGAGCCAGCAAATCCTTTCTCTCCGATTGTGATTTATCAATGAATAGAGCATTGTTTCCTTGCAAACTTAATGCAGTCATTACGAAATCCTCATACCTTCCTACATATCCTTCAATGATTTGGTTAGTATCCCTTCTCTCCGTTCCGTTTAGGGATTCCTTTCCACCATCTCCATCTTTCCAAAATTGTACATCTACCTTTACGTTCTTTCCCTTATTAATAGTACGGGCTTCTCTACGGATTGAGTATTGTACACCCTCTACTTCAAAATCTAATTGGCAATGGAAGTCTGACTTTCTATTGTTCATAATGTGTGATGCTTTGAATGCTCTACTACACTTATCGAACAGGCAGAATGAAATTGCGTCAAATAAGGATGATTTACCACTTGCATTTGGTGCAAATAATCCCATTAGTCCGTTTACTTTGTCAAAATTGATTACATTGTCCTCACCATAACTGAACATATTAGAAAATTCAAATCTTACCGGCTTCCATTGTACGTTTCGTGTCAGTTCATCCAATACTATTCTACCATTAATATCTTTGTTTAAGGATTGTACTCCTGCTACATCTTCCGCAGTTGCGAATGGCATCATCCTTTGAATGTAATCCGTAATTAAAGAGTTTTGATAATTTACATCGGTAATATCCTCTAACTCTAATTGATTATCTCTATCACCAGTCTTTTTCTTTTGTAAACTGTCCGTTCTTATAGTTGTAAAATCATCTACACCATACTTTACTTTAATTTCAGTAATTGCTTTTTTTGTGTCTGCAGCATCGGTATCAGAGAACCTTACCCTAAGCCTTGGATAACGAGGTAAATCAGTAACGTCAGGAACAACTCCTGCGATAATATCCATGGTGTAATAACCATAATCGTTTTTAATATCAACTTCTTCATATGTTAATGTATCTAAGTCCCAAACTAAAAATCCGTGCTTATCTAATGTTTCACCAAAGTTTTGTTGTACCAAAGAACCTGCGTACACACACTTACAACCTTTTGGTGAAATCAATTCTTGTCTTTTATGAATATCACCCAAAAGTGCCAAATCAAACCCATCAAATAAATCGGTTGTGAAATGTCTACTACTAACTACATACCCTATATCAGTTTGTGAATGGTCAACGGGTCCGTGAAATAGTGCAACTTTTAATCTGGCTGATTGTAAAAGAAAATCATCTGCCATTACCCAATTATCTTTGTTGTCAAAAATACTGAATACTGAAAATGCTACACCATCTACCCAATGAACCGAAGTATCCTTTAAGTATGTAAAGTTAGGTAGGTTAAGAGCTTCCACAATTGGAGAAAGAACATCCAATCGGTCTTGGTTGTTCATATTACAATCGTGATTACCAGCAATAAGAATCGTTGGGCATGTATTTGAACATTCAGTAAATAACCAACTAATCTCTTTTACCAATTCAGGTGACATTTCTAATTTAGCATGTGCAATATCACCTGCCAAATAAATGATTGAATCTTCCGTACCTCTCTTACGGATTTCATCAAACATCTTTTCAAATACACCTCTAAATTCTTTGTGTCTCTTTACGTTACGAATGTGAATATCCGCAATATGATAAATTCTTTTTAATTTCATATATTATTCAACTTTGCCATCATCAAATCTTCCCAACTTGTTTCTTTGGCGGATTTTAATATTTCATTTACTTTTTGGAATCCCATTTCACCCGCATCTTTATCGGTTGGGATAACATTTCTTACCTTAATTCCATTCTTTTGAAACCATTCGGTATGTTTGGTAGAATCATCTACGGCATCAGAATCTAACATAATTGTTACATCCTTAACACCCTTTTCCATAATTTTATTTTTGAGTTTGCTGAGTAAGAATTTACCCAACAATGGAATTACATTTCTTTTGACTGAGAA
>JACCDO011751935.1_pt1 | contig 14582 bp, 10 predicted proteins | sample 7446101 | NCBI WGS metagenome assembly JACCDO01 (sample SAMN15323440, study PRJNA562643) | freshwater metagenome | isolation source: river surface water | place: USA:Blue River Watershed | collected 2017-08-16
AACAAAATAATAGAAATACAAGGTTATGAAAATTTAGCGTTAGATGAATTAATTATAAATGAAAAAATGGATGAATCAGATATAATTACTGGTTGTAGAAATGTTCCTGTTATTTGGTATAATGATGAAACTGGTAAAAAACATAGACACTATGTAGACATTTTTATTCCTTCTCAAAATAGATGTATAGAAGTTAAATCTACTTGGACTTATGAAAAACAGATAGATATTGTTTTATTAAAACAACAAGCCGCCAAAGAATTAGGTTATAAATATGAAATATGGGTTTACAATAATAAAAAAGAAAAGGTAAATTGTTACTGTTAATGCTCTTAATAAAGTGTATAACGATAATTGTCTTGAACTCTCGCGATTGCACCTTCCGCAGTTGATTCCTTAGCAGAATATTTAAGGTCATTATATAAAAACTGTGCGAAAGCACCTTGGTCGTTTGCTACTCTCGTATTTGGTGTGCTGTAAAACACTCTATTTGATTGGTCTAATTCAAAATTCTGCCACAAATCTCCATAAAGCTGTTTATTCGTATTTTTTATCCCGGGATTCAGCATTTGGACTGCTTTCTTAATATTTTTAGTTATGTCTTCACTTATATCAACGTTAAACGATGGTGGTGCGGGTTTTCGTTCAGGGTCGTCATTAATTTGCGTCAACAAAACATTGCTAAATGGATTCCTTTTGTTTCCCTCCTTAAATTCATCATCAAGGACCGTTTCGAGTGTAACAGGGTTCGTAATATGTTTAGGTTTCTGTTTTAATACACTCGGAGAAACATTATCAGAAAAACCTTCCATTACCATATCCTTAGTCAACTTTTGTTTTCTCATCTTAAATAAGACAAAAATAACCGCCAAAGTTAAAAACCCGATTACTAAAATTCTTTGAGACATGGTTGAAATATATCCTAAAATTGTGATTAAAATAATTAATCTTGTGATGGCGTTTAATTTTTGTTCATAACACATATCGGATGTAGGCCATAATTCAAAAATGTTATCTTTATTAAATAATACGGTTGGGTCATTTGTCCAAAATTGAATTGTCATTATATATATACAAATCTTTTTTTTAAAAAGATTATCAAAAAGTATTTATTTAATTTTTATTACAATAATAATTAAATAATAATAAAAATTAATACTAGCAAAAAGAAATATATTTATTTCTTGCCCTTCTTTTTCTTTTTATCTCCAACAGCTACAATGGGTTTAGCACCTCGAGGTGTTCTCTCTACTTTCTCACCAGTACTAAATATTTTCAAAATCTCTTCTTCGGAAACAGTTGGCATTACAGGAGTAGTAGCAGTAGCAGCGGCAGCAGTTTTGCCCTTAGCATTCGCTTCAGCTTTTGCTCGCATTCGCTCCTTCATTTGCGCCATCTTCATTCTTTTATTCATTTGAGATTCCATTGCACCTGTATTCATTTTTCCGCCGAGACCACCTAAATTACCCATACCCATTTTATTCAACATGGACTGAATATTGCCCATGCCAGGCATATCCTTCATTTTATTCATTAATTCAGACGCCTCGGCAATGAGCTCACTCTCTTTAATTTCTCCGGATTTAATTCTGGTATCCAATTTGTCTCCAACCGTCTTAACTAATCCCATAAGTTTTGTAGGATTTTTAATCAAATTTTGAAAAATATCCTTCGCATCGGTGACATTTTCCATATCAATATTCAAACTTTCAGCGGTCTCTTCAGCGATTTCCTTCGCCAATTTCCCCAATTTGCCATCTAACATACCGGTAATATGGTCTTGAATATCATTTGCGTTTGGCATATTTCCCATATTAAAATTCGCGCCATCTTCAGCATCTCCGGCGTTACCACTCATATCAAACAAACCTTGCATTTGTGACAAAGTCTCCTCCAATTTACTTTTAAACTCATCTTGGTTAATGGCTTCAAACAATTTGGCGGAATCTCCAAATGCCTCCTTATTATTTAAAGAACCAACAATCGCAAACATAATCAACTGTAAATATTTCCAGATGGTGTCTCGTGTGGTTTGCGACAAATCAAACTGCCATAAGCTTTTGAAATGAATATGCGGTAAAAACTCAGTATCGCCTTCATAATCGGCTTTAAATATGTCTTCGTTTTTGTATAAAATGTCAAAAAATCTAGGTGGTATTTTTTTCTGGCAAAAAGAAAAAACCAATTTAACACTTGTGGTTTCCGATGCTTGGATAGCTTTGTTTCTCTCTTCTTCGTTTTCAATGTAATCAAATGTAGATTTATCTTTCCACCATTTGCTTATCAATGAATTATATTCAGGAAATGTGGTTTTCAAATCACACACAAAATCCTTAATTATTTTGGCGAACTCTTCGGGCACTTCTATTTCAGATGACATATGTTATTATTAAATACTTATATTTAAATTACTCTTTTCAAAATATATATATTATTTTCTTTGAGAAAATTCTTTAAGTAGTTTTGGCAATTTATTATTTAAAATTCGCATTTTTTCATTTTTCCAACATCATTTCAGAAAAATCGATTTTTGGACATTTATTTTTGTCCATTTTTTGAAAATGAAAATACTTTTGGAATTACAAAAAACGTGAATTTGCAAGTTTTGAATTGTGACCATAAAAAAAATTAGCGTCTCGACCCTGAAAAAAGTTTTTCAGAATTGTGACGATAAATTTTTTTGTTGAAAATATTAATTAAAATTATACATATTTAAAATCTCTTCTATATTTAACCCATGGAAACTTTAGGAAACGATTTAGTGGCAAAAAGTGGCACAAAAGTGGCAAATAATTATTATTGCGAAAAATGTGACTATGAATGCTCTAAAATATATAACTGGAAGAAACATCTAATCACTACAAAACATAATATGGAAATAAATGGAAACGATTTAGTGGCAAAAAGTGGCAAAAAGTGGCAAATTTATTCGTGCGAAAAATGTTATAAAAAATTTAATACTAACTCTGGATTATGGAAACATAAAAAAGCATGCGATATAAATGAATCGAGCATAAATGAATTAAATAACATTGATATTACCGATTCTAATATAATAATACAATTAATAAAGCAAAATGAAGACTTTAAAAATTTATTAATCGAACAAAATAAGACCATAATCGAGCTATCTAAAAATAATTCGATTACTAACAATAATATAAATTCACACAATAAATCATTCAACTTAAATCTATTTTTAAACGAGACATGCAAAGATGCTATGAATATAATGGATTTTGTAGATTCAATCAAGTTACAATTGTCCGATTTGGAGAGTGTTGGCAAGTTAGGTTACATAGAAGGTATTTCAAATATAATTGTCAAGAACCTAAATTCACTCGATGAGACCAAAAGACCTGTTCATTGTGCGGATTCCAAGAGAGAAGTAATGTATGTGAAAGATGATAATAAATGGGAAAAGGAAAGTGTTGATAAATCAAAATTGCGTCATGCGATTAAATGTGTCTCACGAAAGAACTCAAAATTGCTAAAGGATTTCAGAAGTCAATATCCAGATTGTGATAAAAGCGATTCAAAATACTCATCAAAATATGATAAACTCACTTTGGAAGCTTTTGGTGGCAAAGGTGACGATTATGAAGAAAAAGAAAACAAAATCATTCGAAATATAGCTAAAAATGTGACTATTGATAAAACGTAATTAATTTAATAAAATTTTATTTTATAATGTAAACAATATATATATATATATATTATAAAATGAGTTATGAAGATGAAGACGAAGAACCAATATTTAATGCTATTGATAACGGAAATTTAGCAATTGTCCGTTCTATACTAGAATCAGACCCCAATCAGGTTAAAGCAACTGACGCTGAAGGAAATACACCTCTGACATTGGCATCACATACAGGCAATGTACCAATAATAAAACTTATTCTTCAACAACCTGGTGTTGATATAGACGAGACAGATGTTGGTGGAAATACACCTTTATTTATAGCATCAATGTATGGTCACGTTCCAGTAGTAAACCTACTTTTAGAACGTGGAGCCAGCATCAACAAGGCGAATTTAAATAAAGATACACCGATATCAATCGCACGCAAGCAAGGCAATATGAATATAGTCAATATATTGGAAAAACGAATGCGTATAATGAGTGCGGTTACGGCGACAGATGACTTGCTCAATGTAAATAGTCCTTTTTCTCATGAACCGCATCTGATAAGAGATATGAATGAATATATTGGCGGTAAAAAAAGAAGGAAAACAAAGAAAACCAAAAAATCAAAAAAAAACAAGAAAACAAAGAAGAGAAGACGGTAATATAGATTTTTACTCACACATTAGATTACTCACACATTAGATTACTCACACATAGCAGACAACTTCGTCAAATTCTGAATATACTTCATTGTTTTCGTCTGATTCTCAGGAGTCATCTGTCTAATCGGCTCTCTTAATCTATTAATCGACTCCATAATTTTATCCGAATTCGACGCCGAAGACACGTCACTGGCATAATCCTTATTAATAAAGAATTCAATATTTCCAGCCTCAATCTCGGATTTATATTTTCCAACAACATATGCGTTCCAAATTTTCACAATCATTTTAGGGTTCGCCTTTCTAACAGCCGTAAGAGCAGTTTTAGTTGCTAAAATATCAGGGTCATTGGGGAAAACACTTTGGATGTCAGAAACAAAATCGATAAAATGGTCATTAAAAGCGGTAAGAATGTTATTCATGTGTAAATAAATTATATTTTTATTTTTAAATATATTTTTTTAATTATATTTAAAATTATAATAGTAATTATTATTTCTAAAACTTCATCGGAGGTTTATTCACACCAGTGATTTTTTGTAATTCGGCATCTCTCTGTTGTTGTAATTGTTCAACAGTTAAATCGCCTGAAATCTTATTCGAACCTTTATAGTCGTGGTCATCAGCCGGTGTAGTTATATTATCCGAATAATTCAAATCAACATAATTATGCATTTGTCGCATTCCTCCGTTACCCTTCGCTTGCAATTCTTCGGAACCCTGGTCCAAAAAACTGTACGCGTCCGAAACAATATCTCCAAAACCCCCGCCTCCAAATGAAAATGCCATAGGTTCCATATTGTTTTGCGTTGCTTTTTTAACAGCAACCTCCTGCGCCGGTTTCAAATGGTTTAATATAGCCTCGCCGTAAAGCACTTGGTAATTCTGATTTAACAAAAGCAGAGCAGGAACCCTATTGACATTTTCAGGCATAATTATTTTTTGTCCATTTTCCAAAACTATGAATATTTTGTTATTAGCTTCCTTAACCCTTTTGTCAATACATATAAAATGAATGTCTTTCTGAGAATTCGCTTTTGACAAAGTTTGTAACAACTTATTTGAATGATCACAAAATTTACTATAATATAAAATGGAACTCATTTATTCTATAATTAGTTAATCGAATTAAATATTTAACTCATTTTTATATAAAATTTAATTAAAAAAATTGATTTAAATTATACAATTTAAATATAAAGTATTATTAGATACTATGAATCCCCACGTTGAACTAAATTCTAGACACAATGACGAAATGCTTATGTTTACCTTAAGTGGTGTAAACGTAAGTTTGGCAAACGCTATTAGAAGAACAATTTTATCGGATATACCTATAATTGTTTTCAGAACTAGTCCCCATGAACAAAATAAAGCTACAATTCACGCCAATACAAGTCGCCTAAATAATGAGGTAATAAAACAGCGATTAAGTTGTATTCCAATTCATATTAAAGACATTGACGGATTTCCATTGAAAAATTATCAGTTAGAAGTTAATGTTGAAAACATAACTGACACCACAATGTATGTTACAACCGAAAATTTCGTAATAAATGATTTGATTACTGGAAAGCCTATTAACGAGGCGAAAACCCGAGAAATATTTCCGGCCAATGATTATACCGGACATTTTATTGATTTTGTAAGATTAAGACCAAAAATTTCGGATGAGTTACAAGGCGAGAAAATTCATTTGACTTGTGAATTGTCTGTCGGCACCGCTAAGGAAGATGGGATGTTTAATGTGGTTTCGACATGCTCATATGGTTATACAGTAGACTCTGTTGCGCAAGAAGCCAAATTGGATAAACTTAAACAAACCTGGAAAGATGAAGGTAAAAATGCGGAAGAGGTCGCGTTTGAAGCGAAAAATTGGAAACTATTGGATGGACTACGCATTACAAAGCAGGATAGTTTTGATTTCATAATCCAGACGGTAGGCATTTACGACAATGTAGAGCTAATACATAAGGCCTGTGAGATATTAATTGACAAATTACATTTTCAAGACACGTTGTTGGAAAAGGATGAATTGGTAATTGAGAAATCGCAAAACACGATGGCAAATTCGTATGATATTATTTTGGAGAATGAAGATTATACGATTGGAAAAGTAATTGAATATATAATGTATGCTAAATTTTACGAAACCAAAGTCTTGACGTTTTGCGGTTTTAAGAAGATGCATCCTCATGACGCGCATAGCATTATAAGAGTAGCTTACAAGGACGCGATTGAAATGTCGACAATTAAGGGCAATTTGAAGGAGTGTATTGGTGATGCGATACAAGTATTCGCAAAGGTGAAAAAGGAATTCTTAAAACTGGTTAAGAATTAAATGTAAGAATTAAATGTAAGAAGTAAATATACCCTATAAAATTCATAAAAAATTTAAATAATATAATTTTATTTAAATTTTTTTTTACAATTCAGATTAAATTTTCGCCTGTATTTATACTTCTTTTGAAGGCTTTACACATCATTATCCGCAGCAATCGTGTCGACATTGCGCTTTCTCATTTGAAAATTCAAGCAGTACATTAGAAGCGACGGATGTAAATTATTCACATAATTGATAACAATCGTATTTGTAACAAACATTTTCTTCTCCCTCAAGTCATCCATATAAATCTTATGAATGTTAAACATGTGTGTTCTATATTGCTCGGAAAACTCCTTCAAAGGCTTCTCCTTTTTTACATAGCACGCCATATAATTTGCAAACAGTGTGCTAGTAAACAAGTGGACTTGGTCTCTAAACGCCGAAAACTCCTTTTTGTTTTCAGGATAAAACTTTAAAAAGTCCGACACTTTGCCCTCCTTTCTTAAAGCTAAATATTGATATTGGAGCTTTGGCTGATTGCCTCTCAAACTACGTACTTGCTCATAAACCGGATTACGAATTTTCATGCGCTCGCCAGTGAGATTATTATATACCACAACGCCCATAGTATCGTATGCCGTATTCATCGAGGCATATTTTTCAATCAACTCAGAGTAGGTATTCCATGTATAAACCTGTGGGAATTTAATCGCAGTCGGTCCCCAATTATAATTTTTCAAATCTTCCATAGGATACGACAAAGCCATTACATTTCCATCCACATTTTTTATATGATAAACAGCAACTAAATACAAGTCTGGTTTCTTAAATGGGACAACAATTCGGTTATCAGGATGTTGCAATACAAAACTATAGCAAAAATCCTTATTTAAGGTCTCCAAAGACAAATGAACCTCTTTTGCGGCTTCCAAAAACATGTCTCGAAACGATTTTTGATTTGAGCCCTTAAAAAAACTAGATGTAGCGCCAACTGTGTTTCTAGTGGAAATTTCCCACCCGCCAGCTAAACCGACGCTAGGGTCCCAAAAAGCATTAATCATAGTACCTTCGATGAACTCTTGAGCGACTAGATGGTTAGTTTTCTCAGGATACATTTTAATAAACGTATCAGATGGAATTGATTTAGGAGGCGCAAATCCGACAACATTATTTACACTGTTTAAAATTACAGACCTACACAATCCATATGTAGGAATCATATCTAAACACATGTACTCTTTCAAATAACGGATTACCGAATATTTCTGTTTATTGGATGTTCGGCACTCGATTTGCTGTATTTTCAAAATTTTGCTTTCGGTAATTGTGCCATTTACCAAATTATTAAAATCAGGCAGCGCAGATAAGTTAAATGGTTTAATAATAAGAGAGTTCATTTTTATTAATTATAATTAGTGAATTGTCTTTAAATTATAATTTAATTGATTTTTACTTAAGCATAAAAATTTCTATAATAAATATAGAAACAAATGTCTTCAACGGAAAAAGCAACAGAAAATATACTTAAAGAGAAAGAGAAAGAGAAAGAGCAAGAGCAACAAAAAGAGAAAGCTCAAGAGATAGAACTACAATTAGGAGATGTAATAAATATAATAAATCCACAAAACGAAAGAGTAAACGACCAAACATTTATTATTGATTACATTGACAGAACAAAGATGTATTTAATCAATGTAGACAGTCTTGAAAAAATGCGGTTGAAAATATCACCAGATGGTATTATTGGTGACGGTTCAATTACGCAAATTACCATTTTGAGCAGAAGTGATAGTCCTAGTTACGCCAGACAGAATGATTTGATGCCTGGTAAATGGATAGACATTCATTTTGCCGGAGAATTGCCTGTTATCATTACAGGTGAAATCACAAATTTAGAGGAGGATATGATAGAAATAAGAACAATTGACGATGACACATTGTATATTAACTTTGATTACAAAGGCATTCCAGAGGATTTACCAATTAAGATTATAGAAATAAGAGAGAAACCTCAAGAGCCTAAAAAGGAAGAGATACAAGAAGATATAAACGACATAAACGAAGTAGATATAGAACCCATTGAGAACTTAGAAAAAGACTATCGTGTAATACCAACTGAACAAATACAATATACAGTTCCAGTTCAAAATGTAAGAGACCAATTACGCGAGTTTATTTTACGCGCGGACCAAATCAAATTTGGAGATGAAGAATTGGGACCAATAGTACAATTTGTAGATGTAGCGGCACATGCACAAAGATACAGTGTGGAGGTACAATTGAGTGATTTGCTCGACGAATTGTTATCAACTGTTCCCAACACACAAAGAACACCGCGTGTTTTAAACAACATTCATATAACAATTGAAAGATTTAAACAATTGAGAGAACGTTTTTCCGTAATTGACCAATATGGTGTTGTTGAATCCGCATTAGTAAATGAATCGTCATATAAACCGTTAACACAGTATTTCAAAAACTTTAAACAAAACCTGTTGTGGCTTTTGCCGGTTGTCAAAAACATTAAAAAGATATACACGAATGATGTTGCAGACGAAGATGAAAACAATGATATAATTTATTTAGATATAAATGAGGATATTGCCAACATAAAAGGTTTGCTCGATAATTATAGAGCAAATGATTTGCCAAGCGACCAAAATAAATATTCTCTCTTATACGGCGATTTGAACTCTCATTTTACTCCATTTAACTTGATTAATGAAGAAGCAACAAGTGATTTGTTAATAGAACGAAATGTAGAAGCAGATTTGAACGTTATCATAGATAATTTGGAAGATATGTATTCATCGGTTTTTACCAATAATAATGTTAAGTCTAGACGTTTTGTCATACAAAAATATAACTTGGGCTTGACGCGACTAGACACATTAGATGCTACAAATAGTCGTATAATTACAACAAGAGTTAAAATGACTAATCCGGACACGATGTCTATTAAATCTTTTATAACATTGCCTGAATCAGTAATAAGATTTTCTAAAATAAATCTTCCTGGCACCACATTATTAGATAGAGCAAACTTAAATCAAATATATGTGGATTATTGGCAACTTTTGAAGAAGAAGACCAATGTAAATAACGTGATTATTGAAAATTTGAATGGTGAAATCGATTTTAACGAAAACAATTTTGTAAACACGATTAAAAATTACGTGTTGAATCTCTCAACCGAAGACAAACGTGGATTAAATAACGAACAGATTTACTCACAATTTGTTAGCACAATTATTCCCAAAACCAAAGTGTTGTTTGATTTGATGAAAAAATATATAACAGGTAAATTGTCGATTGTAGATGTAGTATCTTATTTGGAGCCGTTTTTAGTATATACAGATGATTTGACTTATATGCAATATAAGGAAATCACTCGTTTTATTGATGACAAAATCTCGGAATTTAATAAGAAATACATTGAGCGTTCTCGTTTATTCCAAAGTTTAACGCGATTTTCAAGGAGTAATATAATTCTTACAAGCGCGTTTTCCATAATATCAAATATAAGCGCAAAGGACAACACTCGAAGCGATGTTTTTGATGCGTATCAAATAATAATCGAAGGCAATAATTTGAGATACAATTATTCGGATTATACGAATTCGGAATTGTTGAGAAAAATGAAGTTAAAAGATTACAATAAATTATATACATCAGCGATTTCACTAGAAAGCGTACCATTAATGTTTCCAAGCGAATATACCGCGTTATTTGACGCTGAAAAAGACAAGATTGATAAAAAATACACTGATGGACAAAAGGATGATACATGTGGACCCATAATAATAGCGAAACAATACACCTCACTCGAAGAACTCGAACAAGATAACAATACAAATATTTACTTCGATAAGAAATACGATAAAACCAACTACACCTTATTAGACAGCTATGAAAAAGAAATTGTTAAAATGGCCCCAGAAGACCTTAAATTACATATAATGTATGATTTAAAGAAAAAGTTAAGATTAGACGAAAAAGATGCTGATTATTTATCCAATACTTTGTTAGACGGTCACAAAATGGTTATTGACAACCAATATGCCATTCTACATAAAAACGGAGGGACATTGCCAGATTACTATATTCGAAAAAAAAATAAATGGGAGTTAGATGGCGAATTAGCGGACAAACTGGGCACGAACACGACCGATTCGAACATTTTGTGCGATTTGCAAGAGAAATGTATTAGTGTCACAAATAATAACAACGATGAAGACAAATGTATGAGTTTAGAGGTGGATGAGCTCGGCATTCAGAAAAAATTGTTAAATGATGTGTTAAATGAGTTTGACGAAAAATATAAAATGTCCAAAGATGAATTTGAAGGAAATATACAAGAAAAATTCCAGGAATATCTTATAGCTTTAAGTGTTTTAACAAGTATGGAAAATAACAGTTTATTAAAGTATAATAATCAAAAATATAAATTAGGAGCCAACATTGACGATGACGCGCCGATTCGTCCGATTTCGCCATACGCAAGTCTATTAAATCTTATTTTATCCCAAAAGGATTTCGGTAAAAAACAAAATGACATTATTCGATTTGTAAACGCATATGCCAGAGACCCGATAACAGACAATTTTGGTCCATTAAATGAACGTGAAAACGAACATTGGTTATATTGTAACAAAGCAAATGTGCCATTAATTCCGATTTTTAAATATAACTTGGCTGGTTATTTTATTAATAAACGAGATGAATATCGCGATTATCTCGATACAATCATTAGTCAAAGTGGCAAACTGAGTGACGACGGTGATTGGTGGGTTGACGAAAATAGTGGTTGGCAAATTGTGAAAATTGATGATGATGTCGACGAGGGTTACGAAGAAGGGTTTAAGGTGTCGTCTCGCGGCATATTGGAAGATGACGCTGGAAATAAGGTTTTCTTATCCAAGACGAAAAATGTTGTATATGAGACGTATGAAAATAAGACAATATCGAATATTGTAAATGCTTTATCCGTAGCAATGGGCATTAACATTGAATACCAAAAGGAGTTCATAATTAATTGTGTTTTAAGTGCGTTAAGTAGTACAATGGAACCTGAAGATGAATACAAGCGGAAAATCAAGGAAATGGCGGAAAAAGGTAAGAAGATACCGTCTTACGAAGATTTCTACAACACAGGAATTCTTTATTACACACTCGGTATGTTTTTAATCGCGGTCCAATCGGCTATACCATCTGTTAAAACGCGAAAAACTCATCCAGGATGCGTTCGCTCGTTTAGTGGTCATCCATTTGAATGGAATGGCAATTTAAGTAGTTTGGAATATTTAGCGTGCGTTGCTTTTGACATTCGCGAATCAGGAAAGCCATGGAATGTTTTAAAAGGGAAAAAGACTGACTTCATAATAGGTAAAATTAAGAGTGTAATTGAAAATGTTTTAATACCAATTCCGGATGTAGAGAGAAAATTTGACGAAAAAATGGATTATATATTAGCTGGCAAAGAAGAACAAATACCTGAAGAACATTCGATAACAAATTGGACACAATTTTTGCCGCCGCTTGTACCATTTAAAATCAAGAAACTTGTAAATGTTTCTGATGAATTTAAAAGAGGATTATTAAGTGATTTGAAATCTGGTTCAGAAAGACAAAGAGAGAAATTGTTGGTAGTTGATTCGAAGATTATTCAGTTCTCTCTTTCGATTCAAGAAAAGATACAAGACTTAGTAAAAAAGAAGCATTTGTTATTAGCAAACGCAAACAATGAACCATATCTTGAAAATTCGTGTTGCGAAAGTAAAGAAGGAGAGAGTACAATTGAATATTTTGCTAGACAAGACCCTGTCATAATGGAATATAATGAGATAGTTACAAGATTGGCGCACATTGTCCAAGACGTAACTAATTATTCCAAAAGTAGCATGTTATATAGCACAATAAATACAAAAAATATATATCCGTCAATTAGCAATAATTTTGATGAAAAGACCATATTTTTGTCATTTATTTATTTTTGTAAATTCAAATCATTGGTGCCAATTCCAGAAGATTTGTTACCTTTATGTACTGAGAAACCAGATTTAAGTTTAATAAGTGGAAACTTAAGTTTAGATAAAGTTATACAAAACTTGAAGGAAAACGGCCAAAAATTCGACAATGAATCATTTTTGAGATTATTGCAGTTAATCGGACGCAATAACATAATGCAATTGGATTTTGACAGACCACAAGTGTCATCTATAACCAAATTGATTGCTACGATTGAAACAATACATGATGAAAATGATGAGGTAGTCGAAGGCTCGTTACGAAAACTAATAACCGACGCGTTAGATACTTTTGAAATAGCAACAGAAGAAACGTCGCGCGAAATTAAAAACCTGAATGATTTTTTGATAAGAAATAACGAAGAAATGACAACAGATATAAAGGAATTTATAGAAAAATACAAAGGAACAGATATTACACGAAGTGCCAATAGTAAATTTGTAAAAACGATTGACAATATGTCAAAATGGTCTTGCGCAAATTCGAAACGAAACGACGGTATAAAAATATCGGATGATTGTTTATATACTACAATTAACTTTTATAAATCATTTATTGCGAATTTTGTCTCGATTTTTCCGAATATTATTTTAAATAAAGTGGATTACGATAGTGTAAATATGCCGGCATATTTAGGTCTCTCGAAACCACATTCCAATAAAATTAAAAAGCATATTAGTGATTATTATAAGAAATTAAAGACGTTTTATGGTGTGTCAAGTATTAATAATATTTTAGAAAAAATACAGAGGTCATCACACAATTTATTGAAGTTGGCTCAAGAAACACCATGTTTTACTAGCATTAAATACGGCGACAAAGTGTTGAAACCAGTGTTTGACGAGAGAACAAGTATGTATTTGTTTGAATATTATTTGTTGAGGGTTATTATTAATTATATAGATTTAACGGATGACGAAGAGATGATTGTTACCGAAAGACAACGCGAAACCGAGGAGACCGATTTATTCACTGTGGCATATTTAGAGGATAGAGAAACCCGAGTAGACTTTGACGTAACAACGCAAGCTAAAAAAGATACAGTAATATTGAGTGGAAATAAAAAAGGGTTAAAGCAAAAAACCGCTCAATTAATTGTTGCTTTCTTTGAGATTTTTGATAATCAAAAGGATGTTGCTGACATTTCATATGAAGAAATATTGGATAGGGTTTTTAAATTGAGAGAAGGAGAAAAAGATATGGTTACAGATAGACTCAAAAATCTTACAGACGAAGAAAGAGATGCGGATACCATTTTAAAAATCAATAAACTTGGCGTTTGGAGCAAGGGTTTACAAAAGGGTCTTACAACATATGTGAAAGAGACTTATGACGATGAGCGTGATTTTAGAGATGAAATGGATAAAATAGAGAAAAAACTTCGCAGTAAAAATAGGAATATGGGTGATGGCGATTTAGACCAAATGATTGACGATTACATAGAAGAAAGAGATGTTGGAAATGAAATTGAGAGAGAAGAATATGATATGGGAAATATGGGTTCAAATTATCAAGACGGTAATGATTATTATGAGGTAGGAACAACTGGAGAAGAATTTGATTGGGGAGATGATTAACTAACTAACTTTTCTTGCAAAGCTGTAAAAGTTATCAAAATAAAGTTAACAAAATAACTTTTAAAAAAAGTTAACAAAATATAATTATAATTATATAATTATAATTATATAATTATTATTATAACAATGAACTATGATGAAATAGACGAAGATGAATTTATTACTGAAATGGAGAATAGTGAACAATATAAAGGAATTTTTGATATTATGGTTCGAGGAAGATGAGGAACTAGCAGATACTCTTATTATTTCACTTAATAATGTGCTTACTAATTTAAATTCCCGTCATAATAATAATAATTTAAATCCACCGCTTGATAATAATGGAATCCCTATTGAAAATAATGGAATAGGAGGAT
>JACCDO012367582.1_pt1 | contig 14582 bp, 15 predicted proteins | sample 7446101 | NCBI WGS metagenome assembly JACCDO01 (sample SAMN15323440, study PRJNA562643) | freshwater metagenome | isolation source: river surface water | place: USA:Blue River Watershed | collected 2017-08-16
AATATCAAACATCGGTGAATTACAACTAATTATAGCGTTGGTTTAAGCCTTAAATCGCGTCTAAAATATAGAATCATGCTTATCAGTGCACAAGAAATTGCAGCAAAACTACATGAAAGAAATATCCAGGTTGAAGGGGCTTTACATGTAGGAGCCCATGAATGCGAGGAACTTGGATTCTATGCCGCCGTTGGCCTATCTCCTGAAAAAGTTATTTGGCTGGATGCCATGGAAGACAAAGTGCGAGAAGCCAAACAACGAGGTATTCCGAATGTGTATGAAGCGGTTGTTTCCGATGTAGACGATGAAGAAGTGACATTCCTGAAAACAAACAATGGTCAAAGTAGCAGCATTTTACCCCTGGGTACTCATGCTACCAAATATCCCCACATTCATGTTATTGAACAAAAACAGAAACGCACTACAACCTTGGATTCGTTCTTTATTAAAAATGGCCTGGATGCATCGCAGTCTACTTTTTGGAATTTTGACATTCAGGGCGCTGAACTGAAGGCCCTGAAAGGCGCTGAATGCATTCTGCCTTTTGCGACAGCTCTGTATCTGGAAGTGAATGCTGAAGAACTGTACAAAGGGTGTGCACTTCTTCCTGAACTAGATGGATACCTGAAAGACCGCGGGTTTGAACGCGTACTTACTAAAATGGTTCCAGAAGGATGGGGTGATGCACTGTATCTACGAATCAGTGGGTAATTTGTCTTCATACAGGGTCCCATCAATTGCAACATATCCACTGACACCACAGCAATCGATACAGTCTTTGGGGTTCATTTGCGAAGGCATGGATATTTCATACATGATTTGATTCGTATGTTCAAATTCCTCGGCGCTTTTATAGAGCCCCACTAAAAAATTCCGTATTTTTTGAAAGGGAACCGAATAGACAACTGTTGGATTGCAAACAGAATTGGGGAACGGTTTACGAAAACAGTAGTTTTGCGTAGAAAAATGGTCCGAATTAAAGGAATCATTTAGATAATATCTTCCTGAAATTTTAAAAAGACGCGAAAATGGCACGGAGGTACCTAGTATATATTCCACTACTTTTTGTGTTTTTAGAAGTTCGCCATATCCTTTCTTTTTTGAAAGCAAACACGCCTCTCGTATTTTTTCATTCCCGTAAAACTGAAAAAATACATCCGTTGCACTTTTGAGTTTTGCAATCATATACTCAGGAATATCCGAGCATTCCGCAAAATAAATTTTCGTATTTTTAGGCATTTTTTGGCGAATGGATTCAATTGTCTGAAGCGTTTGTTGAAATCGGTCTTCCATTGAATATACACTTCTGACATTTGTATATGACCATGGATTCTTTCCCGTATTTATAACACTTGTGATTAAAAATATGTCAGGATTGTCAGGATCATTCATGTTTGCACAGTGATATATAAATGCACGTATTGTTTAGGTCTAAATATATATACATACTATAGTTTTTATATAAAACGGAATGAAATTAATTGTCGCAGACGATTCTGTTTACAAATTTTTTATTGAATATATGCATACATTTGAATCCTATATTCCGATTTCCAAATCACAACTTAGTGCGTACAGGTTAGAAGACTGTGAGGAAATAGTTGCAGTCCAGAGAGGTACTTGGTTGCCCGAATCTGTGTACAAATACCCACTTAAAATTAGTATAGCCAACACGGAACAATTGTGTGATCCTTCCGTTTTATCTCGCGTTCTATCTGAAATTATGGAAGTTGGGCATAAAGTACATAATGAACTCACCATTTATGATTATTCGACAATAAATAGCGACCTTTTGGGTCGCAACGGTCTAACTGTAGTATATCATCCATATACCCTCGTAAACTCTGAAAACGAATTTCTCCACTCCCTACATTCGACTCCTAAAGTCTACGACATTGGATTTGTTGGGGCATTAAATGAACGACGCAAATCAGTGTTGGATGAACTACGAAATGCCGGTATTTCTGTAAATGTAGTTACATCGTTTGGAAAAGAAAGGGATTACGAATTGGCAAAATGCAACTATATTTTGAACATCCACTGGGATTCTCATTTCACGATTTTTGAATCAATTCGATGCAATCGATGGCTAGACGCCGGATATAAAATCATTACGGAAACAAGCACCGATATACCCAAATCACCCCTGCTATTTCAAACAGAGTATTCTGCCATGACTTCCTACATCGTTCAGCTCATTCATTCGAATCGGGAATTCAATAAAATCAAAGACTATATCGTTACATGTATACAGCCTCGGAGCACACATGAATTCGTCGAAGACGACCTATATTCGAACGAAAAATACAATGCATTGTGTCAGGATGGAATAATGGTAGTCAGTTCAAACACTGCGAACGATTTTAGTCCTTCACAGGATTATGTGCAAATTGGAAATAAAGTCCTGCTCCGTAAAAATTCGCCGAGGCAGTTAGAATGGTTAAAAGATGATGATACAATTCTGTTTGATTCCTCGCGAAATCCAATTTATAGACGCTTGATTCCTCCACCCATTGAAACTGTGGACCACGTATTTCTTATTTCGCAAATTTTACGGGCAACAAATTCGGCAAATAAAACATATATTGAGTACGGTGTTAGAAGCGGAACATCAATTGAATGTGTTGCAAACCTTGTTTCGACCGCCTACGGAGTTGATATTAGTGAGTATTCTCCTAGACATTCAAACATCCAGTTTTTCAAAATGCTCACTGACACATTTTCAGAAAATCATCTAAAAGACATTGCCTATCACTACGCATTTATTGATGCCGACCATTCTAGTAAACAGGTTATAATTGATTTTGAATATATATACAAATATATGCAAAAAGACGGTTATATTTTCTTACACGACACGTATCCCTGTGATGCAATGTTTTTACGTCCAGATTATTGCAACGACTGTTATAAAACTCCACTCCTTATTCGTGAAAAGTATCCTGATATCGAAATGCTTACATTACCGTTGAATCCTGGATTTACAATTGTTCATAAAAAGTAAAGTATTACCATACATGGTCATTCCATCCAATATGTCGAACATATCCGGCTGGATTTTTTGTCATTGCACTAGTCATTCCTAGTTTACGAAATGCTTTATCAATTCCACCTTCACAAATCGTCAATAATTCAGCAGAGTCATAGGGAGTAAACATTGTTTGAACTTCATATGTGCGAAGGCCTGGATTCCAGGAGAAATTCCCAACATTCGGTCCCACTATATAATACGATTCATTTTTCACCTTCTGAATTGGCATATTATAATGCGATTTAATATCATCCTGTGACCGTAACCAGACGGATGTAATTGTATTGTTTTTTTCAAGAATGCTCGTTGATTCTTCAATAAACCCGTAATCATAGAACTCCCAGTCTTCCTCACAATGGAATACATACTTTGTATTCAAATACTGTAATCCATTTTCAATCGATTTCATTTGACCTCGTCGTTTTTCAGCATAAATAATTTTCAGAGGAAAAGGGACGAGGTCCTTTGCAAAGTCATTTAGGCCTTGCAGGCCCGAATCCTCCACTATAATTCCGTACTCAATTGGATACGTATTGTACTTAACAAAGGATTCGAGTGTTTGTCTTAAAAGCGCAGGTCGATTACAGGATGTTAAAAATAGGGAAACGGTATCCTTGACTGGATACTGAATACATTTTTCAATGTATGTGCGCAACCATCGTTTGGTAAAGTATTTTTCCACAATTTTATTCTGGTGTTCCAAACATGCGTTATAATGCTCCTCGTCCGTTAGTAGTCGATTCAGTTTCTCTCTGAATTCTGTGGGGGTTTTAAAGAACGTATCTGGATGAAAAGAGTCGTTGTCTTCAAATCCCCACGCAAGTTCCTCACACATCGTCATCATTAGTGTTCCGTTTGTCAGAATTTCAAAGGTTCGCTTGTTTGGATCCCCAACACCCACTAAATCGACAACCACTTTATAGGTTTGTATTGCTTGAATGAATTCGGATTCCGAAAATCGTCCCTCATCGACTACATCTCGAATGCCTTCAAACATCTCTTTTCTTTTTCGTACAACTCCGTGTTTTTCATCAATATGATTATACAATCCTCCTGCCCAAAGAGCCCTAGGGATTTTTTCAGTGATTTTGTTTTTATTTGAATTCAGAGCCATTGTTAGTACGCAGGGTTTAACAAACATCATATACGGAAACGGGAATACATTTTTTGCATAAGTCTTTTGCTTATTATAATTTCGCTTAAAATAGAATTGTGTCTTCCAATCTGCGTCAATTACTGACGGGTCATAATCATAATCGTACGTATCAAACACTGCTGTTGTTATGAACTTATTCGATGCAAGAATCTCTTTGATTTTATTTTTCATTCGAGTGACGTACGGTATCAATTCAGGGGATATAGTATCATAATAATCTGCCAAGGGGGCGCATATAAAAATGGTATCGTAATTTTTGCTTGAAATCGTTTCCCAATCGGTTCTGTATTCAAACCCATACATTGATTTATTCGCTTCTTTGGTCAAATGATTCGTAGTAACGTATGTAAAAAATTCATCGGGTTCATGGGCGTAGTATTCCGCTTCAGGAAATAGAAGTTTTAATCCTGGTATATGGGCCGCTGGATCGACTATACATACTTTCATGATTCTACAGTAGACTAAATAATTTAGCCTTTAATCCAACCTTATTCATCTAAACATATCATTCTACTACAATATATAATATTATTGCAATGGATATAATCGAATCGTGTTGTCCGTCAATTAAAACCGATATAAGTAATGAAAAGATACTGATTTTTGGTGGCAGCGGTTCTTTAGGAAAGACTGTCATTCAGCGCTGGATTCAAAAAAATACGATAATAAATGTAAGTCGAGATGAAGAAAAACAGTGGTTTCTAAAAAATTCCATACAAAATGCAAATTTGTCTCAAATAATTGGTGACATTTCGAATCCTGATGATGTGGATTCCGCGATTTTAACCACAAATCCGACTGTTATTTGTATATTTGCATGCCTAAAACACATTGAACTGTGTGAGAAATTTCCTGAAAAAGCCATGAAAATTAATGCATTCGGTATCCTGAATGTACATAAAACTCTTCAAAAATATTCTCAGAATCTACAATGCCATACTGTGCTTTTTGTAAGTACAGACAAAGCCTGTGCGCCTATGACAACCTATGGTTGCACAAAGGCCATTTCTGAATATTTTGTGCAGAAAGTGGATTCCCCTGCAATTAAATGGGTGGCCGTTCGATACGGAAATGTTTTAAATTCCAGCGGTTCAATCCTACCATATCTTCATGCAAACAAACATTCTTCTGACCCGTATACCCTAACTCACCCAAATATGACACGATTTATCATGACCCTTGATCAAAGTGTAAATCTGATTGAATACGCAATACGTGAAGGCAAAACAAATGAAATTATTATTCCGCATTTGTATTCGATATATATTAAGGATTTGTTTGCATTATTCGAAGACAAATACTCCAAAATAACAATTCTTACAGGGTTGCGATGTAAGGAAAAGATTCATGAAGACCTACTCACACAGTCCGAGTCTTTAAATACGTATTTAAGTGCCGATAATAAATATTATCATATTACAAACACGGTTCTAAACAGGGAAATAAAACCATTCGACAGTTCCGATTATATTTTGACGCCAGATATTCTAAAAGAGTACTTATCTAAAAAGAATCTACTTTAGGATACTAAAACTACAATGAAACTAATTATTCTTGGTGCAAAGGGCATGATGGGTTCCATGATGGCCTTTGTTTGTAATTCTAAGTCCGTGCCCTATGTTGCATTAGGACGAACCGAGTTTGATGCACTTATATCATCCATTGACAGTCTTGAACAATGGTGCAATGAACCCTGCTGTATTGTAAATTGTATCGGTGCAATCCCACAAAAAATCTATTCAGCAGATGAAATGAAGTATTTGAATCAGGAATTTCCCCATCGGCTTTCAGAATTTTGTAAGGACCGTGACATTTCTTTGATTCATCTTAGTACAAATTGTGTTTTCTCAGGAAATAAATCCATGTGTAATGAATCCGATATACCAGATGCCGACGATCTCTATGGTCAATCAAAACGACTTGGAGAACCTACATACGGTTTAGTAATTCGATCCAGTATTATTGGGTTGGAATCCCAATCTGCATTCGGTTTACTTGAATGGTTTTTACATTCTACTTCAGAATCTATTCAAGGTTATACGGATCATTTTTGGAATGGTCTTACAACACTAGAGCTTTCGAATTTTATTGTTACCAAAATATTGGAAGATAGCATTCCTGAATATGGATGCATACACTTACATTCTGATACTACTGTAAGTAAATACGAACTTTTGACATACTCAAAATCATTGTTTAATAAATCTATTGATATTTTACCAGTTGAAAAAGGATGCAAATACTATACTCTTGTTTCAAACACTCATAATGCACGTTCCTCTATTTTCCAACAATTGCAGGAACTAAAATCCATATTTTCTGAGTTTAAAGAATTTTGTAAAAGAAAATACTAAATGAAAGTATATATTGTTGGTACCAGAGATTCGCATGGTAAAAATGTTGAATCTATACGAAATACTCTACGTTTGTTTAACGTAGAGTATGAAGAGCATGAATGTCTTTCAAAATTAAATAGTACCCATACACTCGTTCTTTGTTTGAATAAATATTTTCCGCCGTCTGCATTCCCTCCTACATGCAAAGTAATTTACGGACCCCATTTTTTCGTATTTCCAGAAGATAAAACGCATCCTCTTTTTGCCCATACGTATGACCCAACTCGCTTTTTCTTTAATACATTGTCTCCCTGGGTAAATACACTGTATAGAGAATTTACGAATATTGATATGCCTTTTATAAATGCATTTTTCGGAATTACTACCGATTCCATACAATCAACAAAGGAGTGCAATAAAACACATGTTATGATTTATTTTAAATCGACATTTCCAGAAAAACTCCAATTTGCCGAAAATTATTTAACAAATCACGCTATACCTTATCATAAAATAATATACGGGTCATACAAAGACAGCGAATTTAAAGAAACACTTAAAAATACAAAATTTGTTATTTGGATAGGGCGTCATGAATCCCAGGGTTTTGCTCTCCAAGAAACGTTGGCCTCAAATGTCCCTATTTTGCTATGGGATGTTCAAACAATGTATGAAGAATATAGCAATGGTCGTATAGTGTATGAATCATATAAACACCGTGATTATAAAATGATAGCATCATCAGCTCCTTACTGGTCCAATGATTGCGGAATTCGGTTTCTTCAAAAAGAGGATTTTGAATCCAGTTTTCAAAGAATGATGGAAACGTATACAACTTTTAGACCCCGTGAATATGTTGATCGCAATTTATCAATTCCTGTTGCATGGCATAATTTACTCACGTGTATCGGTGAACTATAATTATATTCTTATCCAATTCGGTTCATAAATATCCTCATATTCGTGTGGCTTGGGTCCTGTGGGTCCAAACCACTTTGCCGGTGCAATCGCACATTTCGCGTTTGCTAACCATGTAAACCACCAACTGAATGTGGAATTTGCCATGATAAAGTATTCAAACTGCTGGAGTAATCCCAACGTTTCTACATCCGTAGCCGATTGAAGAAGAATGGAATCGCATGTTTGAAGTGCAGGGATTTGCGGCCGTATTTCTGACCAAAATGCTTGGTCATCGCTGACTAACAAAAAGAGTGGGTCCTTCACGACTTCCAACATCTTCTCTATTGCCTCTTTATAGTATTCGGCGGTCAGAGGTCCATGAAAGGCCGCAGCGGCCAAATAATCTGTGCGACGTGCATGTACAACGACAACTCGTTCTTTGTTTTTCAGAATCCATCCCCATTTTTCCTGAATTGTTTTTGCGAGTGTCGGTGTGACTAACATTCTCTGACGAATTTCTGATTCCGCACCTCGAAAATATTTGGAGCTCTGCCAATATCCCTCTAAATACGTATTTTCCTGAATGCTATCAGGAAGTTGTGTGAATTTTGTGGGCCCCTGTTCTTCAATCCGTTTCATCGAGGGCAAGAGCAAGGTCAAGGTATCCACAAGATGCGACGACCATCCTGAAAGAGCGGTATCCCAGTATTTCTGAGGTCGACTGTCAGGATGAATCTTCTCTTTTGGAAGAATTAGTTCAGCACCTACACGTTTTGCGAAGGCATAGGCTGTTGCAATCTGAAACATCTGATTTCCTAGACCACCCTTAATACTTACACTCACTTTCATCTTCTTTTCATCCTTTATCAGATACGATTCATCTTCCACAAAGGGTGCCTGGTTAGAAAGAAGATATTCCAGGAAAAACCACGGGTCTGAGCCCTGATGTGTTGGTTTTACAACAATTGCAAGTGTAGGCTCCACTAAATACGCGGATAGCATAACGCTCTGGTCTTTGCCAGCAAATCGGCCTGAATTAAAATAGGTCTCTAACATTGTCTGAAATGCCGCTTTCCATTTCAAACACCCTTGTTTCCCACCTCCCCACAGACCTCCTACAATGCGATTCTCCCTTGTAAAATCTGCCTCGTATCCCTTTTTCCGTTCTTCAAGTGTCAAGGGGGCAACTGAACTCAACAGTATTTTGTCAGAATGAAAATGCCGTACCTGTGGAAAAGAGGGATGCGGTAGAGTCCCTCGAAATGCACCAATATCGCACCAGAAAAAATAGTCCGTTCGAAAGGGATTCAGGGTGATAGCTTTCTCTACCCACCAGGCTTTCTGTGCCCATATAGCGTACAGTTGCGGAGAATGGATTGCCTTTTCATGGTCGATTGCATGCATTGTTATCCATTGATCTCGGTAGAGTTTCCAGGTATCTAGGCTATCAAATGGTTGAGTAATAATATGCATAGGTTTATCTGCGGGTCTAAGCGCTTCAAACATGGGTGCAAGTGCTTCCTCTGTAAATAAAAGGATTGGCGCATTTATTTGTAGGAAATATTGTGACCATTCAAGATATTTGGCTACATTAAATTTGGAAGGTATTGAATAAAACGCGGTAACCACTGTACAATCATAATTCATATTTAAGAAAATAGGTTACCTACATATTTAAATAATGGCACCCTACATAAGTATTCTAATTCCCTTATATAACGGGATTGAATTTCTGCACGAATGCCTACAAAGTGTCGTGAATCAGTCGTTTCATAGTTGGGAAGCAATTATAGGTATTAATGGGCATGGTGTAAGTGGAGGAGAAGTTGCCTCACGGACCTTGGATATCCTCGCGGCTCTTGGCGATTCACGAATCCGAATGGTCGTACAGGGTTCTGAAAAAGGAAAAGTGGAAAGTCTAAATTCACTTCTCGGCGAAGTAAAAGGTAAATGGATTGCACTTCTGGATTGTGACGATGTATGGCATCCTGACAAACTTCAAAAACAGATTGACGCAACTTTTACTTTAGCAAGCGACGCTGCGATCTTAGGTACTCAATGTCAGTATTTTGGCGAGTTTTGTGGGAATCCACAGATTCCTCACGGATACATTCTTCCCGCGCATCTTACTACTGCGAATCCCATTATTAACAGCAGTTGTTTGATTAGGCGTGATGTGTGTCAGAGTCTTCAGTGGCGATATACTGACATTTGTTATGGTATGGAAGATTACGATTTCTGGATGCGCGCCGATTTAGCGGGACACCGTTTGTATAATTTATCAGATTCATTGGTATTTCATCGTATTCATTCAACATCGGCATTTAATACAAAGAGTCAGGATCCTGCTGCCCTTCAAACAGAGTATCGTGCTCTACTTACTAAAAATTGAGACTATTTTGTTGGGATTTTACTGTATTAATTACAATGGAGTCTGTCAAAGTCTGCAACAATCAATGCGTTCAATGCAAGAAAGAGGTTTCTACTACCACAAAGGATCCAATTCTTTGTGGTAGTATTCATTGTTTTGCAAAATGGTTTTATTTGCAAAATAAGGACGATGAAATAGAAGAGTCATTCAAGGATAATGAGGTAGAAGAGTCGCTCAAAGATGATTAAAATTGAATTACATAATCTGAAGTATAGGATATGTAACACAATGCAATTTTTTTCTGAATCGAGTGATACCGAAAGTGTGGACAAGGACTTGGACTTTGAAAAGGACAAGGACATCACACGTTCCTCTGAAATAACGTTGGATTACGCACGTCCCAGTACTATTATTCGCTATAATAACAAATTATACATAACTAGGAGACATTATTCAATAACTTATTTTCATGAGTATTATTTATATAAGTTGCAGCCTTCAGAGTACTCCTATGAATTTTATCTGGACCGTGACAAAAAAATATTTGAGACTCACAGAGACCGTTTAGACAATTCCTACAAATCCCTCATGTATACAAAAGTCCTAAATGAAATGAGAGTGCTGCCAGTATACGCCAACATCGAAAAGGAATTTATAGACTGTTTGCAAGTCCGATATAATGAAGGTACAATCATAACTGCATCTCCTCAGGAAATTCAGGAAAGAGAAGCCTATCATCGAACCCTATTTCAGAATACCATATCAGAGCTCTTTACTAAAATTTCTGTAGCCGTCTATGAATCCGCCAAAAAAGGGTATGTTGGGACAGAAATTACACCAACATGTTCTGAAAATGAACTTACATCGTATAAAAAATATCCTATATTTTACACAATTCCAAATGGCGATGGGACTTTACGCCCCACTTATTCAGAATACTTCTATTATATTGTTTCTTCCTGTTATCCTGAATATGGAGAAATTGACGCTATGTTTTCTGAACAGGACCGTCTCGGAATTATACTGTGTAAGAAATTAAAGAATATATATTCAAGTCTCGAAATTACTTACACTTTTACAAAGAATTTATTACCCACCCTGCATATAGTATTTCCTATATCCGTGAATTCTACGTTTTCATAATATTTATGAATCCAAATACTGTTTACACGCCTCTTTATTATCCTGGGATTCTTTCATACACTGAAGATACTCTTTTGACAATGAAGAATTTGGAGAGGCTTGATAAGTGTGTTTGACCTCCGTAGGAGACCGAAAGAGATTCATAGCGAGACTTTGGCCTGCACCTAAGCCAAAGCCTTGCCAAACATTGGAAAAAAATCCTGGGGTTTTTGTTTCCACTTTATGAACTACAACCGGTGTTGATGCAGGTTTAGAATTGAATGTTGTACGAAGAGAGTTTCGGGGCATTTCTACTTATTACTTACGAATGATTTCATTGTAATCATCCGTACGGAATGGCGGGTATTGAAATCCGCCCTTTTTCACAAACACAAATGTATCTGTGATATCACTCACAAATGTAATACATTTCGTCTTATAGTCGTATTTACTCCATTCATAGTCGCCATATCGAATTGATGCAATATCTTTCACTGGAATTCGCTTATTCACTTTACATGTTATCATTCCAATGCTGTATCCTTCTACGGAAGGTTTAATCTTTGTTATAGTATTGTCAGGTCCAATTGCTTCTTCGACCAGTTTTTTAAGGGCGTCCACATCTTCGGATGCAATAACTTGGTCAATAGGTAGAGGACTTTTCTGGGGTGTAAGATACTTCTGAAGAGTTTCGCCGCCATAGGAATTACTGAATGCCTCTTTTGCCTTCTCAAACTCTATCTGAGCTTCTTGGAGCTTAGCATATGCGGCAATATACTTTCCACAATCGTTATTTGCATCTTCCGATAAATCAACTGATGCCTCGATTGGATATCCAGGACGTCTTCCGTTCGTAGACTGGTATTCTGAAAGTCTGAAATCTTCCTGAATAAGATAGGTTTTATCTCCATACTTCACTTTCATAATACGACAGGTTCCAGGACCACTAGAACCCATGTAAGTAACTTCAGACTTGCAAAGAGTGTAAGAAAACATTCTGAAAATAAAATAGTAACCAAAAATAGCACACCTAACATACTGTAGTCTAAACAATTATCAATTTTTATCCTAAGTCTCTCGAATACCCATTATTTGCATCGTAAACCCTTAATCAGAATAGCTTTACCAGGCTGATTCAGAATGGCAGAATCCATCAATGCCGCCAACACATATTTCCTCGCCACATCCTGGGAAATTTTTCGTTTTACGGAAAGTTTCTCCGCCACATCTTTCAGACGAATTTCAGAATCAGGGCACAAGTCGTAATCTTCCAGAATCCAACCAATGGTTTTTCGCACCTTTTCGTCCACAGCCTCTGAACGAAAGAGTCCCTCAGGAATCTCCCGTGTCTCTGACACGACACCAGATTGAATACGACGTAGAATGGCCTCCACGCGATCCTCGGATTCCTGAATCACCTCGGTCATCCATTTCAGTGTTTCTTCCATTCGTGACCGATGGACGCGCCAATCCGTTTTTCGTTTCGCTAGCTCCCCAACAACTTTCTCTAAATCGCGAATCGTTTCCTCCACATGTTCCGTTTGCGAATCCTCGCGCTGTGTCATCCACCAGACACGAAAGAGAGGCATCAGTGATTGTAGGGTCGTCTGTTCATCCCCCATGAATTCAAACCGACTCAGGTATACCAACAGTTTCCCCTCCACGAATTCAATATGCCGGTCACCCTGTGTCGCTTTGCCCGTGATTTCAGTACACCGACTGACCATTACGCCCACCAGAATGTCCTTGTGTTCCAACATATCGCGCTGGAATTTTTCCGATTCTTGTTTGGGTACCGGTTTGTCGTAATTCTTGACTTCCCACATAATTCGCCGCCCCTCCAAACGCATGAGAAAGTCGCCGGCATGACCAATGCCATTCCGATTGGAGTCTTCCAGGGCAAAATCGTCCACAATGTGAAAGGTGCGCGCAAGAATGTCGCGGAATTGGAGCTCATACTCATTTCCCTTGGCTTTTGCATTCGTGATTTTGCGTCGCAGGAAATCATTGAGTGCCTGAAGTTGTTCTGTTTGTTTGGCATATGCATCCTGGAGATTCAGAAGCGTGCCTTCCGTAGTTTTGACCTGTTCTTCTCTTACACGAACCACCTCCTGCATCATGACGCGAACCCGTTGTTCCGCTGCCTGAATATCGGTGTCGCGCGCTTTTTCGAGGAATCGCCGGCGTTCTTCAGCGGTCTCTGCAATCGTCTGTGCCTTCTGAATTTGCGTCTCAAGTTCCAACAGAGTCGCCTCCCTCTCTCTTTTCCTCGCCTCTTTTTCGACGTCTTTCAGTTCTAAACGGGATTTTTGTTGGAATGCATCATACTCCTGTTTGAGTTTTTGAAGTTCTTCCTGCAGGATAGTCTGTGATTTGGCTTTTGCCTCGAGTTCCAACATAGCGACCTCTCTTTCCTGTGCCCTCGCCTCCTGAATCTGATTTCGGGTTCGCTGTTGCACTTCCTCCAACGTTTTCTGAATGCTCAAAAGTTGTTCCTGAGATTCCGTATAGGCTGCACGAATGGTGGAAAGTTCCGCGGAAAATTCTGCCTCTTTGCGTTCGACGGCCGCCTTAATTTCCTGCGTCGCCGTTTCAATCTGCACTAGATGAAGAATCTTGGCACCCAGTGTAAGTGCATCCTCTTTTTCTTTCGTCGTTCCTGAAACGAAGAGCGCAGGAACTTTAAACTTTGGAGAAAGTTCCAGGGTCAATTTAGTCATAGTTGCTGCCGGTGTTGTTGTTGACTTTGCGCAACAAAGAAGTTTCATTTTTATAAGGCTGGCAGATAAAAAATGAAGTATATTTGTGCAATTTATATCGAAGTACACAAACACAATATGGAAGTTCGTATATCAGATGCAGCAATGTTTCGCAAAGCAGTAGATGCTCTAAAAGAGTTTCTACCGCAAGCCCATCTCCGATTTTCAGAAGAGGGAATCAGAGTCAATGGAATGGATGTGAGTCATGTAGGATTCGTGGATTTCCTGCTTTCCAGCAAAGACTGTGAATATGTTACATTCACAAAAGCCACCGACATCGGTATTTCCCTATCTGTCCTGAGTCGAGCGATTGCCACTTGTTCAGGAAGTGAATGTATTACTTTGTCAGAATCTGGTGACCGACTGAAGGTGGTATTTAAAGCCGAAGGCCGTTCTGCCAACTTTGAACTTCCTACACTCCATATCCAGGATGATATTGTTCAAATTCCAGAAATGGAATATGGAGCAATCATTAAGGCAAAATCCTCTGATATTGCCGGAATTATTAGAGACCTGGCTGCATTCGGGGATAATGCAGTTCTATGTTTGGATGAAAGTGGATTTCATGTACGCGTGAAAGGTGATTTGGGCGATGGCGAATTGACGCTCGAACCGACCGAAGAACGTGATATGTCACTAGAAGGTGACACTGTAGAAGTGGAGTATAGTATGAAATATCTCCAACAGATTGTAAAACATGCCAGTTCTATGGCTACCACTACAGAACTGGCCTTTCAAGACGGACAACCTCTACGAGTGACCGCCGAATTTGGCAAAGCAAGCATATTTATAGCCTATTTGGCACCCAAAGTCACGGAAGAGTAGAGTTTGAAAAACTCTACTCTCTCCCTCTAACTATTTCCGATCCTAATGATTGGAAATAGTCTCGGAAGTAGGGCTATCCAAA
>JACCDO010393976.1_pt1 | contig 14581 bp, 19 predicted proteins | sample 7446101 | NCBI WGS metagenome assembly JACCDO01 (sample SAMN15323440, study PRJNA562643) | freshwater metagenome | isolation source: river surface water | place: USA:Blue River Watershed | collected 2017-08-16
CTCCTGAGTTATCTTGAACACCTGTTGTACCGTTAAGGACTAATGGCATGATTAAGCTCCAGCTTTAAGACTGCGTAATTCTTCCAATGTTGTTGCAGAATCAGCCAAAGTCGTAACATCACGAAGTCTTTGCTTTTCAGCAACAATCGCAGAAGTGTCAGATCCTTCTTCTTGTGCTCGTTGGAAAGCTACATCTTGAGCTTGCAACAAAGGTGTGCGTTCTGCTCTTAGACGGTCTTTGGTAATTGCTTTAGCTTTTTCTAAGTTAATGGTAATCATGCTGTGTACTCCCATGCGTTACGGAATGTTCTGTCTGTTGGAATGTCAGATGCTTCTACAATCTTGTATGGCTTGCCTTCAGGTACATCTTTAATTGCTGCTTCAACAGATACTGCTGGAATAATGATAGCTACGCCACCATCTTCAGTTGGGTAAATAATTCGTTGGTTCATGGTTTACTCCTTAATAAATTTGGTTAGCGGAAAACTGCAACATTCACATAGTCTGCATCATAAGGTGATGAGTTATTTGTAACAAGAACTCTAGATGTTGTGGTTGTTGGAGCTATAGGTGTGTATGTTGATGGATTTGAATTTGGGCTTAAAAACAAAGCTGCACCGCTTTGACAGTTAGCAGAACCAACAATGCTGTAATTTATATCAGAAAAAGCATTTGTGTAATTAACTGTGTAATATCCTGTGCCGTTGTCAGTAATACTGCTTACATTGTAAGAAGCCCTAATAGCTACTGTGCCTGTTCCATTGAAATTAACCCAAGCCTTTGCACCATTAATCACATTGGCTGTGCTAGTGCTTATTGTTCCGTTTGATATTGTTTGAGCTACTAAAGTAGACATGATTTATTCCTTATAATTAACGGAAAACTGATACTTCAATATATTCAGCATCAAAACTTGATGAAATAGTTGATGCGGAAGCACTAACTACACGACAAGATGTTGTAGTTGGTGGGCTTTTAAATGGTGATGTTGTTCTTGCGTTAATGTGCAAAACACCACTTACAGTTGGGGAGCTTGGAAAAGTTTGGTCTGCTGAACAATTGCCTACAAGTGAATAATTAGCATCAGGCAAAGCAGTAGTAAAGTTTATTGTGTAGTCACCTGTGCCGTTATCGGTAATAGAGCTAACATTAAATGATGCACGAATGGCTACAGTTCCTTGACCGTTAAAGTTCACCCAAGCACGGCATAAAGTACCAATCTCAACGCTATTATTTCTAAAAGTTGGTGGGCTACTTGTATCGTTCTGTATTGTGCTAGTTGTTATCGTTCCAGCCATAATTTATCCTTTTAAACAATGACCCATGTAGAGTCGGTTGGAATAGTTACTGTTATGCCTGTATCAACCGTTATAGGGCCAGCACTTGAAGCATTTTTTCCAGTAGGTATTGTATAGTCATTTGTGACCGTTTGGTCATTTAATACGAAAACTTGATTTGATCCACCACCAGTTGCACCACCGCCTAATGAACCCCAAGAACTTGCACCATAACCTTCAAATTGACCAATTGTGCTGTTATAGCGAACCATGCCAGTTGTAGGTGTAGGCTGTTGAGCAGTTGTACCTGATGGTAATTTTAAAGCACCAGTACCATTAAACTCACCATTACTACTAAAAGTTGCATAACCAGTTACTGCTAATGTGCTACTTGCTGCCAAAGTAGTAAATGCCCCAGCAGCAGCCGTTGATTGACCAATTGGCGTACCATTGATGCTTCCACCTGTAATAGCTACAGCACTCGTTACTTGGGTCACATTGGCAGCATCTGTGCCGAGAGTTCCTGTGCCTAAGCCAGTAACCTTGTTGCCACCCATTTTTAGGTTGCCAGTCATGGTCGTTTGGCCATCAGCTGCCAATGAATCAGTTAAGGCATTAGCCAAATCTGTCATGGTTGTATTTGCCCATGTAGAAGCAATGCTTGTGCCTGTAACTACTGGATTACCAGCTGGTAGGGTATATGTACCTGAACCGTTGCGTGACATTATTTAGCTCCTTTTCTTAATTCTTTAGCAACCGCTTTAGGGTCAAAATTGATTGATTCTTCCACTTGTTTTGCCATTTCTCGTCTAATTCCGTAGTCGGCAGAAGATTTAACAAGTGGCAATCTTGCCAATGGAGAAGCTTTAATCTTGTCCATAGCTCTAATGAACGCACTAGCAGTATTTGATTGGTTTACAGCACCTTTAACTGGAGCATTGACCAAAATGGTTGTTTCAAGCAAATCACGGATTTCTTGAGCACCTTTTTTACCAAACAAATAGTCTAGTTTGCCGTCTTGGTCTAGCTCACGAACAATAGATTTGAATTTGGCTGGTGAAACAACAGGGTTGCCAAACATATCTGTGTCAATGTTTTGCGTAACCTTGTCTTTAATATGCTCAATGGTCTGACCTTGTAGCTCACGCCATGCTTGCTCGCCCTCTGGCCCAGCTTTTTTGAGCGTTCTGCCAATAGCTTGCACATCATCTAGTGATCCATCAAGGACTGAATGCTTAAATACATCCTCAAAGGCTACTGCTCTATCTTCTGTGCCTTTTTTGGTGCGTAAAAGCTTGTCAATAGCCCCAATGTTTTCAAATTCTCTGCCAAATTTAGTGCGTAATGCTCTAGCAGCTTGATAATTCTCACCACCTTTGCCTTCTGTGACCGTGTTAATCAAGTTTTTCATTTGACGAACATGACTATTGGCTACGGCATCAGATGGGTCATAGTTTTTGTTGATAAATTGGTAAATATCCTCAAGCTGATTGATAGATATTTGACCTGTGCCTTGTGGATCATTGACCTTAATTTGCTCATCAACCGCATCTAGGATTGGAGCTAATTTAGTTCTTACCGTAGGCGTTTGTTGCTCAATATATGCTCTCAATGGTGCATAGCTGATAGGTTCTTGAGTTTCGCCTGACTTTCTAGCCAAATCGTAAGCTTCGTTAATCTTTTCTTTGACACGATTAACTTGGTTTACCAATGCTCTATCTACGACTTTGCCAGTTTCACGCAATCCATAGGTTTCTTTGCCTGTTGCATCAACATAAGCATCAAAGTTTTGCAAAATGCCTTCGTTTCTTTGGGCTTGTGCTTGAACCAAAGGCTTACCAATCTCAGGGAATGCTTTAGGTGTTTCAGCTTCAAATGCTTGCTGACCAAGTTCTCTTGTTGCTTGACCCTTAGATAGTTGCACAGGCACTCTTAAGTTTTGAGCTAACTGCATTCTTTGAGCTACTTCAGGCACTTCAGCAGAACCAACACCTGACAATGGGGCTTCACGCTCACGCAATAAGTCAGCAATTCTAGATGGTGCAGTTTTTACTGCTTGAGTTGCTTGATTAAATGATGGCAAATTACCACTAGCTAATGGAGCAGTTGTTCTAGCAGTTTGTTGCGTAGCTCTAGCAGCAGTACCAATAGTCGGCACATAAGCTGGAATCTTTGATGCTTCTAATGCACTACCTAAACTTTCCAAAGCACCTTGAGATACTGGTGAAGTAGGTTCATAAGTAAATCTTTGAGCCAACTCAGGGCGGTCTACACGCTTATTTGTGCCTTCACGGATATTTTCTACAATACCAGCACCAACGCCAATAAATGGGGCTACTGCACCACTTAAAACAGTTGCTGGCACTTCATACAAAGACTTAGCATAGTCACCAACAGTTCTTGGTGGTTCTACAGGCTGAGGATTTACTGCATTTGGGCGTGTTCCAACAACAGTAGGCACATCGGTATTGATGATGTTGCCCCTGTCAGTAATGCCTAAATAAGCATCAGGATTAAACCCACCTGTAGCCTGTGGACTAGGTGCTTTTGTTGCAAGATAGCGGTCTGGATCAAACGCCATATTATCTTCCTAAACGCTGTTTAATTTGTGCAGAGCGTGGGTCATTTGGATTTGAATTAGCCCAATTTAACGCTTCCATATCTTGTTGCGATAATCCTGAGTTTTGTTGAGCTTTAATAGACCTAGCACCAGTTGGCCCAGCTTGAACTTCAAGAGCTTTGATAGCCAATTCTCTAGCTTTTTGCTTTTGCTCAATAGTGTCTTTGCTATCACCAATCTGCGGAAAGTATTTCTTTTCTTCGTTAGCAAACTCTGATGGAGAAATAGCAGCACCTGATTCCTTACGCAAAATAGCAGTAACAAAGTTTCTTCTAGCTTGGTCAGTCTTTTGTTGGTCTGTGCTTGCGGTAAAGTTAAGAGCAGACTTAGCTGTTTCAGATAAGTTTTCACCAACCAAAGGAATCGCACCCAAAATGCCTGAAGTAACAGTTCTAATACCGCCAGTTGTTGTAGTTCCTCTGCCTTCAATATCTTTAAGAATCTTGTTGGCTTCTACTGCTCTCATGCCAAATGCAGTAGCGTTTGATTGAGTTTCTGTTAATGGCTTCCCACCAACCAAAGGCTGACCTTGCTGACCCATAACAGGTTTAGCTTGACCAGTTCTTGTATCAACCAAGAAAGTGCCATCTTCTCTTTCAACAATTTGACCAGCTTGTGACTTAGGAATAACTTGCAATACTTTTGTTGGATCTTTAGGGTCACGCAACTCAATAGATGTGCCTGTATCAATTTGTAATGGTGCTTTAAACTTCTCAGCACCTTGACCAACAGTATTAAAGCCACCTTGGAAGTTGCCACGCAACAATGTTTCGCCTTCGCCAACCTTTTGGGTTTTCATCATATCTGCAAGCAACATATTGCCTAATGCTTGAGATTGTGGTGACCTAGAACCCATCAATGTAGACAATCCTTTAGTGTAATCAGGAGCTACGGCTGGGGTTACGCTCATTGTTGGGCCTTCTTCTCCAGCACCATAAACAGTTTGCTCAGGAGTGCCTGAAATAGCTTTCCCATACTCTTGAATGTCTTGCATTGTTTGTTGGCGTAGCATTTTTGCTAGTTCTTCTTGTTTGCGGTCAGCTTCTTCAGCCATTTGACGGCCTGTGTAAGCTTGGTAAACCTTAGCAATACCTTGTAATGGACTAGCACCAACATAACGACCTGAAACCATTTGACCGCCTAGGTCGCTAGTATTCATGCCTTGCTGAAGCAACATTTTCGCCATTTCTCTTTGGCGAGTGATGTCTTGCATTTCAGGTAGGATTTGCTCTGCCATATTATTCTCCGTAATTCCCAAAGCCGTTTGTTCCACGGTTGTAATCGCTATATGGATTCCATGAGTTAGAGCCTAATTGCTCAATTTCTGCTTTTTGGGCATCAGATAACTGCATAGGTTGGTTTGACTGTCTTAATGCTTGAGCCATTTGTTGTGGGCTAAAGCCGTTACCAGTTAAAGCTTGGTTAGCCAACTGATTGCCATATTGCATAGCTTGTTGAGTTTGTGCAGATTGGTTGTTCTGCATCATGGTTGGGTTAATGCCACCCAATTCAATCATTTTCATATAGTCCATTATTTCTTCCCAGCAGCTGAACTACCAATACTGAACAAGCCTTGAATCATGGCGTTTCTTTGTGCGTTTTCTGCGTTTGCCTGTGCAATAGCAGCATTACCTGTCATGCCAGCAGCACTTAGGTAATCAGCACCACTTGTTGTGGCTTGTTGCGGTGCATTAACAAAATAACCGCTTGGCCCTGTAACTTGTGATCCTGAACGAACTGCGTTTAGCGTATTGATTGGTTCATTACGCATATAAGCTTGCTCACCAAACTGTTGTTGTCGCATTCTTGAACCAACATCAAAACCGCCTGTAATGGCACTTGTAAGCTTGTCGTTTTGACGAGCATCAAACACTCGTCTAGCATTTTCGTAAGCTTCTGAACCTACAGGAATGCCTTGGTTTGCCATCTGAGCATCAAATGACTTAGTTTCAGCAGCAATTGTTGGAGCAAGCCTACGCATGATGGCATCTTCGTAGTTTTCGCCACCCTTAATGCCAAATTGAGCCAAATTTTGTGTGCTGAATGGTTGGTCAAGCATATTGCTTACATAACCAAGACCTTTTTGTTGCAACTGCCCCAAACCTTTGGATGTGGCAATGTCGTAGTTGTATAGAGCTTGTTGATCAGGGCTTAGTGATGTCGTAGCAGTCCATGTAGGATTGCCGTAAGGGTCTTGACCAGTAATTGAGTAATTTAGTGAACCATAAGGATTGACTTGATTAACACGATTAGCTGCCGTGGCTGCCCTTGCAGCATCCAAGTTGCCTTGTGCAGTTGCTTGTGCTGCCCCTGTGTAATCAGGTGTAGCTGGTGTGCTTGGCTTACCAAACAACGCATTTGTTACACCACCTAATAAACCGCCACCACCGCCCATATCAATCTCCTAGTTTCTTGCGTAATGAGCAACGAAGATTTAGCCATTTGCAATCTTCTTTTCTCATCGCCATTAAAAGTAAATCCCCATTTTCGTGAGCATCTTCAATTAACGCTTTATCTTGGAAACCAAGGTGTCGGTTTAGTTTTATGGCTTCTTCATTTGAAGCTTCCATAGTCGCTAATATAACCTTTTTTTCCAATTTGTTAAAGGGGTAATCAAAACAAGCCCACAATAAATTTCTATCCATCCAGTATTCACCAACACTTGCTATGTGCATTGCACAGGCATTGGGTATAAAGTTAGTGAAAGCTACTACTGCTACCAAGTTACCATCTTTTTCTTGCCCTATAAACTTGGCTTCATCGCCAAATTTCTGAAAAAGTATGCGTTCAATCCATGCTCGCAAGTAATCTTGATTCTCAGTAGTAATCAAATAACTCCCCCACGCTCCATTACAAAGTCTGTTGATGCCCAATGCACTTCAATACCTTGTGATGCAATACTTAAGGCAATACCAGCAGAATAACCCACGCCAGTAACGCCTTGCCATATTTTGCTAACTGTCAAACTACCGCCACCCCAAACGCAGTCATCCCAATCCGTTGCATCCCAAATACCAAAGTTGCTTGTTGGATTGAATGTCACAGCACCAAGTTGGTTTTGCACATCAAAGTCCACATTTACGCCAGCCAATACATTCGGAGTGCCATTGTTGGTCAAGAAAATAGGGCGAACCATTGTAAAACGCTTCTGCTGACCACGGCTATCAAAGTAGTTATAAGCTTGTTGCACATAACCTGTGATGTTTTGACCATCATCAGCAAAAGAGTCGTAATACTTACCAATGTAGCCATTACCGCCAAAATAAAGCTTGTCTTTATGGATTTCAAAGCAAGAAGCGTTAATTCCTGTGAATTTAGCCCATGACTTTGTAATACTGTGCATTACATATTGTTCCCAACCTGTGCCAGTAGGAATATTAATAAGTAGCATATTGGCTTCAGCCAAATAGTTAATTTGCCAACCAAATTGGGTGCTAAAAAGACTAGCAGCTTGACTGATAGCATAGTAAATCTTGTCCGTTAGGTTTACTCTTGGGTCTAAACGGCTAGACTGCAAAGCAGAAGCCAAAGGTGTCAAACCATCCTTTGTTAAAAGCAACAAATCGCCTGACCATTTAAAAAAGCATCGTCTTGTGAATGTTTGACCTAGTTGCCAAACGCCACGCAAAGCCCAATTATTAGGGTCTGCTGGGTCTAAGCCAGCATAAACCATGACTTCACCCATGTTGGTCACAAATACAGCGTAATCATCCACGCCTTGACCAGCATCTAATGTCCATGTACCCATTGCTTGCAAGAATCCACCCATGCGAGCAATGCCACCAAAGTTAATCTCACTAGCAGCACCAGCAATTGAGTCTACAGGCAAATACCATATCTTCATGGAATCTTCTTGCGTAAACCATAGGCGTTCTTTGTACAAGTTCACATTGATAAATGTGTTGCTATTTACCCCTGTAATACCAACTGGGGTGTAACTGCCAACAACCGTAGCATTAGCAGATGGAGCTGTAGCCATCGTATAGGTAAAAGTAGTGCTACCTGTGACAGTTATCTTGTAAGTGCCGTTATAGTTGCTTTCTGTAGCCCCTGTGATAACAACTTGGTTGCCTGTTACCAATCCATGAGCAGTAGAAGTAGTCAATGTTGCCGTAAGGTTGCCTGTGCCACCCCTAGTTATTGTGCTGATTGTTTGACCAGTACCTGTAGTTGCAATTGAGAACCAATAAGAGCCGTTATATACCTGAACTGGGTCTACGCCATTACAAGCAACTAGAAATTGACCACCAGCCGTTGATATATTGATGTGTTGGAATCTATCGCTACCAAGACCTGTGACTTGGCTAACAGGTGTTGAAGTGGTTACATCATAAATAACAGAATTTACGGCAGCAAATAGCTTTTGATCAGTTGAGCCTGAATAATTCATTAAGCTATCAGCTTGTGCTGACGGCAAGCCTGTGCAATGCTTTGTGTAGCCCTTTCTAAGAGTTACATCTGATGGTGTTGGAAACCAATTTTCTAGAGTGACAGCATCTAAAGGACTCATTTCTGCCAATGAATCCCTTGCGTTCCAACCCCCTAAAGGGGCTGAGATTGAAGCTGTAACCGCACTTCTTCTCTGAGGTACAGTCATGATTAACTTCCGTAGCCAGTATCAGGGATGTTTGCGTAACCAATAAGCACTTTGCTTGGGTAAGGGGCAAATGATAGGTTTGGAGCACCTTTATCGTTAGATTTAGCAACGCTCAAGTAACGCTGATAATCCTGTGAAATAGCAGTTGTATCAAAGTTCTTGATTTGCAAGAATTTAAGCTTGGTAAGCAACACAAGAATACGGTCATCAAGCACAGTTAAGTCTGTGTCAGCAGTAAATGAGTTTTTTGGTGTGCCAGTTGCAGATTCAGCCCATGCTCTTGAGCGATATTCAAAGCCCAAATACTCTTGGGTATTCATCATTGGCCATACTTGGAAGTATTGACCTAAAATACGCCATCTAATGCGTGGACCTGTTGAAATATAACCAGATTTAAGCCATTGCCATTGCTGCGCATCTTCTGGGCCTAGCATTTCCCAATGCTTAGTCTTATCCCATTGTGTGCGGTCAGTAATAACTTCGTAATCAGGTGGTAAATCGTACTTGGTTTGACCAAAAGTAAAGGTAATGCCAATGCCTGACTGCTCTAGAGGTTGATTTAGGGTAACTGTTGAGCCAACAACCGCTACAACATAACAATCTTGTGGCACACCTGTGCCTGTAACCATCCATTTATTGGCAACAATCCCTGTTGTATTTGCCACATTGATAATATCGTATGATCCATCAACCGCATCGCCAGTAGTTGAAATCGCTTGGGTATAAAAGCGATATTCCCTTTGCATTGCTCGCCAATCGTACTCTTTGGTTAGCTCATATCCAGCAGCGTTCATTAAGCCCAATAATTGCACAACCTCTTGTGAAGTATTACCAGCAACATAAGTGGGTGATGCAAGACCTAATTCTGTGGTCGTTTGTTGCATCAATTGAAGCATCGTAGATGACATGAGAAATCCTTTACTTTAGTGGTTTTCACCCTAAGTAATTAAGGTTTTCTTCATTATAACAATTACTGCACAAAATAAAAGGGGGCGAACCCCCTTATTTATTCTTCTACTTCTTCAGCTTTCTTTTTAGCTCGTGGTTTCTTTTCAGAAGCCATCAACAACAAAGCCTTCATTTGCTCTTGCATCTCTGCAATTTGTTTAGCAGTTTCAGCTTTAATTTGCTCATTTTGTGCCTTAAGTTCAGCAATTTCAGCTTCACGCTTGGCTTCTTCAGCAGAATCATTAGCTAGGTTCAAGAACGCTCTTGCCTTGTCACGCAATGAGTTAGGTGACATACCAGCAATCATGCCAATTCTTTGCAATTGACCATCATTCGCATTGGCAATTAGCTCAACTGTAAAGAATTTCAATGCTCGCAGTTCCTCGGCAGCACTAGCGGTTAGTTGTGGCCATTCACCTACAGGTGTGCCAATAACTTGTTGCTGACCAGCTTGTTTATTTTGAAAGTGTGCCCATTGTCTTGGGAATCGTGCTTTGTGATCCTCTCTAGCAATCGTGTCAATTTGGGTCAATTGGTCACTAGGGGTCATGATTTTGACAAACACAACATCTTGGAAGATTGGTCTGCCAGCTTCTTCAGAAGCAAAGTTTTGTTTTACAGGTTTGATATAGAACTCAGCGTACAGGTTCTCATCGCCATTACGGATGTCTGATTCAATAGCCATTTAATACTCCTTAAGGGATTAAGGTTGTTAAAAGAAAAAAGGGCAGTCCGTTAAGACCGCCCTCTTAGTTTACTACTTAAGTTACTTAAACGCTAGTAGCAGCGAACCATGCGTAAGCACCTGAAGCTACAGCAACAGCTGGGCTTGTGTAAGAGCCACCTGATGGTGTAACAACAAATGTTGAAGCATTGATTGAGCAAGTAGCTGTTGATGCTGTAACTGCTGCACCAGCAACACCTAGCACATAACGCTTGCCGTCTGAACCAAATACCTGTGAACCCAATGGGCCGTTTACAGGAATGTTTGTGCCAGCTGAGTTTGGATTTGTATTAACTACATCATCCAAATTAATGCCAGCGGTTGGGGTAATGTTATAAGACATAATTTTCTCCTAAAAGTTAATGGATGTGACCGCAATTAAGCAATCAACACGCCTTGCAAGAAGCTGTTAGAACAAGTCAAGTTACCAGCCCAACCGTATAACTTCACGATTGCATCTTGGTTAATCGCTTGGCGTTCACCACCGATAGGTACAAAGTTACGCTCTTTGTGTGGGCGTAAGAAGATGTAGTTTGTGTTCAAGAAGAACATATGGTTAGCTGTACAAGCATTACCAACACCACCGTCTAACACCACATCAGCAGATGTACCACCACCGTAGAACTTCAATGATGCGAAACCACCAGCAGCTGATTCTTCGCTAGTAATACGCTGAATAGCTTGTAGTGACTGAACATACAATGAGTAGTAGTTGTTGTCTGCAACGATAAGGTCTGCCTTGTCATTACCACGAACCAATTGGATAGCCAATGAAGTCATGTACTTTTGGATGTTTGTTGCTGAAACTGCTGCACCACCATCTGATGTACCTGAATACTTCTTAGACTGCCAGAAAGTCCAGTTTGCACGGTTAATACCACCGTATGTGCCTGATGTTGGAGAATCAGGAACAGCAGCTGCCAAACCAGTAATGTTCTTACCACCGTTACCAGTACCGTCACCATAGATGTCAGAACCGATGCGGTTTAGCAAGCGAGCTTCAGAAACTTGCATACGACCATCTAAAAGGTCAATGATTGCTTCTTTGCTTGAGTTTTGCAACATTTCAAGACCTGACATTGTTACTGAGTCAGCATACTGAGTAATGCTGAACTGAGCAGCAGAAATAGGGCTGTCAGGAGTAATGTTAAGAACTTCGTAACCTGAGTATGAGTTAGCGTTGTTCGTGTTAGGGTCGTTATACATGATTTCTTCCAAAATCACATTACCGCCTGAGAATGGGCGTACATTGCCCTTAGACTTCAAACGCTTCAATAACGCATTGTTGTTTGTTAAGTTGTCTGCCAATTCACCGCTACGGCTTTGAATAGTCGTTGCGATAATATCGGTAATTGCTGAGTTAGCGAATGCCATGATATTTCCTTAATTTAGTTTATTAAACACGACTGCCTAGTTCGCCCATTTGTTCGGCTAATATAGACCGTCTATCCTTTTTGTCTGTTGCTCCAGCCTGAGTGTTAGGGGTAACGCTCTTAGGACTAACCGCAGCAGCTTTGGCCTTGGCTACTCGTTGTGCTTGACTTGCTTGGTTTGTAGCCTGTTTCAGAAGTCTATTCTGTTCGGTCTGCCAAACTTCATCATTCAAACGCACAGCTTTTGCATAAGCCGTTTCAAGGTCGTTTGCCAAACCGTTCTCAAGTAATTGAGCCATCTGTTCACGCACCACCTCAAAATGTGGATGTTTGTCCACATCACTACTAAATCTTTGAATCTCGTTCATAAGAACGGATTGTTCCTGTTGCTCTCTCCAACTAGAAACTTGTTGAACTTGTTGGTTCAAATAGTCTATTTGTTGTTTCAACGCAACAGATTGTGGGTCTTGATACTGTGTTGTATTTTCACCACTATAAGCCGAGTTTAAATCAATTCCGTAATCTTGTGCAAGCTTATTAAATAATTCTACTTTTTGTTGGTATGGGGCTTGGGAAAGAATCATGTGAGCACGACCCAAGTTGTTGATCCAAGCAGCTGGGTGAATGCCATTTTTCTGCAATTCAGGCACAAACGGACTAATGGCTTCAGTCAAAGCCCTAGCATTGTCAGCTTCAGCTTTGTAGGCAGATACGCCCTTCTTGTATTCGGTTTCACGCTGAGTTGAATACTCCAACATCTTGCGAGCTTCTTCAGGTGTTAAGTTTTCACCCTTGTCTAGCTTGTCCCATAGTGGTAGATACTCTTTTTTCCATGTAGTTGGGCGAGCAACTGTAGGCACATACTCTTGGGGTTCTTCAACGGCTTCCTCTACCGCTTCATCAGCCTGAGCTTCAACCTCTGTTTCTTCTTCTGACTGAACTTCTTGCTCTTTTCTAGAAGCAAACTGTCCTTTTTCGTTGCGTATTGGGTCATCATCTACCTCAATTTCTCGTTCTACAGGTGCTTCCAATGTGCCATCTTCTGCTTGCTCCATTGCAGCCATTAGTTGTTCTCTACGGTCTAGCTCTGACATAGTTTTCTCCAAGTTGTCGGATTATCGGTATCTAAGCTTCTCATACGCTATTTCAGCGATGCGTTGCTTAAGTTTAGGGTCTTGCTTTGGTGTTGCGGTACTCTGTTTCTCGTTGCCAACCTCAATACAGCCATGTTGTTTAAGGTGGTTGCGGTGCTTGGACTTGGAATCTATCCATGATCCATCAATTTGGCTGATATAACCCTGAATGTCAGACTGAACCATTGGTGCATCTCGCTTGGTCATAGATTGCTTTTGCTTCCAAGCTTCTTCGGCTTCAGGTGTGCCTAGCTCATACTTCCAAAAGGTCAAGTAATACTCTTTTTCGGACATTTGAGTGCGGTCATATTCCTCAACTTCGTGATTACATAAAATACAGTTATGTTTTACTTTAACTAACATTACATCCTCGCTATAAGTTCAGTTACTTTGTGATATTCATCAGGTCGTAAGCAAACAACGGAGTCATACCATCTAGCATTCTTCCATCGCCAGCATACAAATTCTTCTTTTGGCAACAAAACAATGGTTTTAACGCCCAAAGCACCAGCTAAATGGGCAGTTCCTGTATCAACTGTGACCACGCCCTTCATGGCTTTCATGTGTTTGGCTGTAATTGACCAATCTTTCTTCCAACCATCGTTGGGTAGGGGTCTAAAGTTGCCATCGCTCTCAGGATTCAGTGAATAAACATCGTCACCAACCAAGCTTTCCATGTGTTCTACAGAAATTGACTTAATCCATTGCAGATTTCCTTTGCTTGCACCCCAATTTACGCCTACTTTCTTGGGAATGTGGCTTGGTTCTGCTTCAAAGTAACCTTCTGAGCCTACAACCTTGGCGTTGCTTACAGGGAATAGTGCTTTCACATACGGCATGGCACAATCAATGTAGTATGGAAGTGACATTGAGCCAATCCAGTAGTCACATTCGTGGGCTGGGCCTTCTTCTGTCTTGTTGGTTAGTTGGTCAATGCAGTCCATCTGACCTAAAACTTGCATTAATGCTGGCACACACAGCACTACAACCTTGCTCGCACCCATGACTTTAAGGGCTGGCAAAAATCTAGCATATTGAAATATGTCACCAAAACCTTGCTCCATCTGAACCACGATAGATTTGCCAATCAATGACTCACCTTGCCATGTTTTTGGTGCTTTTGGCAGTCTTTCGTATGGTAGCTGTTGGTTTGTCAGAATAGCTGGATGCCAGCGGTATTCAAAAAGCCTAAAGCCAGCAGAATATCTGCCAGCGTGTAGATGGTCGTAAGCCTTTTTGTACTCTGCGTGTGGGTTTAGATTAGTAGTAATAATGCTTCCTCATCATCTCGTTCAGCTGCCATTTGAGCTTCGTGAATCGCTAACATAGCCTGGGCTTGTGCTATCTGATTCCTTAACTCAACCGTTTTCAGCAGTTGTTCTTGCTGGCGTTGAAGATTGATAATGGTCGCATTGAGTTTCTTAAGGTCAATTGACGGTTTATCAATCTTAACTTCTGAAACGGATTCTACTTTAGTTACTTTAACTTGTGAAGGTTTAGGGTCTACTAAGTCCCTGATTTGTTGCTTGCGTAGGTATTGCTTGTCTAGTCTTGCTTGAATCTTGGCAGCTTCAGCTTGAGCTAGTTTCTTTTGTAGCTTCTTGTAACGCTTGTACTCGTCTTTTGTAAAGCCGTCATGTGTATCAACAGTAGGTTCACCACCGCCTGATACTGTACCAATCATGTCGCATGAATCGTTTTGGTCTACCGCATAAATAACACCAGTTACTGGGTCTACTTGAAACCCAGAGTTTTGAAATGCGTTTGATTGAAAAGCTGTTGTCATTAAACAACTGTCCAAGTAGAGCCAGTAGGCACAGTTACAGTAACGCCACTATTGACTGTTATTGGCCCAGCACTCATAGCGTTATTACCTGAACCAATGGTGTAATTTGCACTAATAGTCGCA
>JACCDO011383253.1_pt1 | contig 14577 bp, 7 predicted proteins | sample 7446101 | NCBI WGS metagenome assembly JACCDO01 (sample SAMN15323440, study PRJNA562643) | freshwater metagenome | isolation source: river surface water | place: USA:Blue River Watershed | collected 2017-08-16
CAAGGGCCGCGACTGGGTCTGGCCGTTGCCCGCCACCGAGGCAGAAGTCGCCACCTACCATGCGACACTCGAAGCCGTGCGCGCGGCGAAGGCCAAGCTGCCGCCCGCGTTTCTCGGACCAGGAATGGCTCCAGGCCTGCCTCCGCCGGGAGTCCCTGTTCCGGCCCCGCCGCCCTGAACCGCCAGTGTAGCGGCTTTGGAATCCGGTGGCGCTGCCGGCCATGGCGCGTCCGAAAAGCGGCAGCGGACTGCCGCACTCCAAGACCTCGCGGAATTTGCCAGCCGGCTTGGGCAGCCCGGGCCGCAGCCGATGGAACCCGCCCGCTCCGGCCGCAAACGCAAATTTGCCGTAGCGTTGCGCAATTTGCGGGTGGTTCACCGAGAAGTTTCAGGTAGGCTGCCCTTGGTTGGAGCAGCTTCCAACCGCGCATGAACCTTTCCTTCATCGGCCCGTCCGGCTCCGGCAAGGGCACCTACAGCGCGGCGCTCGTCAAGGAACTGTGGCTGGAGCACATCTCCACCGGCGACATGCTGCGGCAGAACTTGGCCGACCAGACCGTGCTCGGCCTGCAGGCGCGGCACTACATGGACCAGGGCGAGCTCGTGCCGGACGAACTGGTCGAGGGCATGGTCGAGGACTGGGTGCGCAAGAGCGATCCGGGCGGGGACATTCTCTTCGACGGCTTTCCGCGCACGGAATACCAGGCGCGCTTTCTGGATGACCTGTTCGCCAAGCTGGGCGGGCGGCTTGATGGCGTGATCCTGTTCAACGTCAGCGAGGCGGAAATGCTCCGGCGGCTCACGGGGCGGCTGGTCTGCCGGCAATGCAAGCTGCCGTGGCACACCACGCTGCGCCCGCCGGCCCGCGCGGGCGTGTGCGATGCCTGCGGCGGCGAGTTGCAGCAACGGCCCGAAGACCAGCCGGAGTTCGCGCTCGGCCGGCTGCGGACCTTCCAACGCACGGTCAGGCCGGTGCTGGATTACTACCAGCCGTCCGGCCGGCTGCACGTAGTGGAGACGGATGGCCCGATCGAGCGCGTGCAGTGGTCGGTCTTCTCCGTGATTGAGTCGCTGCGCATACGGCACGGCGCGATTCAGCCCATGGGCCAGACGGTCGCGCTGCCCGCGTGGCACCGGCCGGCGGCGGCCCCGGCCGCGAAGGCGGGCGGCGATTGCCTCGGCCTGGTGCTGCTGGGCGCGCCCGGCTCCGGCAAGGGCACGCAGGCCGAGACGTTGAGCCGGGAACTCAAGCTGCCGCACATCGCCTCGGGGGATTTGTTCCGGGAGAACCTGCGCCAGGCCACCGAGCTGGGCCGGCTGGCAAAGGGCTACATGGACCGGGGTGAGCTGGTGCCCGACGAAATCACCGAGGGCATGGTGCGGGACCGGCTCGCGCGGCCGGACACGACGGCGGGCTTCATCCTCGACGGGTTTCCGCGGACGCTTCCGCAGGCGCTGGCCTTGAACGAGATGTTGCACGGCCTCGGGCGCCGGCTTGCCGGCGTGTTGTGCATCAACGTGCCGGACGAGGCGATCGTCACGCGGCTTTCCGGCCGGCTCATCTGCCGCCAATGCCAGACGCCGTTTCACCGCGACTTCAAGCGCCCGAAGCAGGAAGGCATCTGCGACCGCTGCGGCGGCGCGTTGTATCAGCGCGACGATGACAACCCCGCCACCGTGCGGGCGCGGCTCCGCACCTTCCACGCGCAGACCGAGCCGTTGATCCACTTTTACCAGGATGCCGGTTTGTTGAAGGAAGTCGCCGGGCAGGGCGATCTGGCCGCCGTGACCGCACACACGCTCGCCGCCGCCCATGCGGTCCGAAACACCATCACCTAAGCGAAAGGCCCGTTATGTTTGAAGCCGCCGAACTCGGACGCCAGCTCACCAAGGCCCAATACGACGCCGCGCTGCCCAAGCTGCGCGCCGCCCTCCTGAACGCGCACTTCGCACTCAAGGACACCAAGGTGCCCGTCATCGTCATCGTCTCCGGTGCCGACGGCGCGGGGAAGGGCGAGGTCGTCCACCGCCTCAACGAGTGGCTCGATCCGCGTGGCGTGGACACGCAGGCCTTCTGGCAGACTTCGGACGAGGAGCGCGAGCGGCCGCGTTGGTGGCGCTTCTGGCGTTCGCTGCCGGCGCGCGGGCGCGTGGGGATCCTCTTCGGCTCCTGGTATTCCGAGCCGATCATCCGGCGCGTCTATGGCGAGATCAAAACCAGCAAGCTCGACACCGAGATGGACCGCGTCGCGTTCTTCGAGAAGATGCTGGCTGACGACGGTGCGGTAATCGTGAAGCTGTGGTTCCACCTGTCGAAGAAGGCCCAGCGCCGCCGGCTGAAGGACCTGGAGAGCAATCCCAAGACCCACTGGCGCGTGCTGCCCAGCGACTGGAAGCACTTCAAGCTCTACGACAAGTTCACCGAAGCCTCCGAGCGCGCCCTCCGCCGCACCGACGCCGGGCACGCGCCGTGGCATCTGATTGAGGCCAACGACCGGCGGTATCGGGAACTGACCGCCGGGCAGGTTCTCCTCCAGGCCATTGAGGCCAAGCTGCGCGAGCTGAAGCAGCCCAAGCCTGCGCCCGCTGCCGAGAAGGCTGCGAAAGCTCCCGCCCGGCGTGGCAAGGCCGGTATCACCATCCTGGACCGCGTGAATCTGACGCAGCGGCTCACGGACAGGGAATACGAGACGCAATTGGAGAAGTGGCAGGCCCGGCTGACGCGCCTTGCGTGGACGGCATGGGAGAAAAAGGTCGCGAGCGTTGCGGTCTTCGAGGGCTGGGACGCCGCCGGCAAAGGCAGCGCCATCCGCCGCGTAACCGCGGCGATGGACCCGCGCCTGTATCGCATCGTGCCCATCGCCGCGCCGACGGATGAGGAACGGGCGCGGCATTATCTCTGGCGCTTCTGGCGGCATCTCCCGCGCGCGGGCATGACGACGATCTTCGACCGGTCGTGGTATGGGCGGGTGCTGGTCGAGCGGGTTGAAGGGTTCGCTCATGGACACGAGTGGCAGCGGGCATTTTTGGAGATCAATGATTTCGAGGAGCAACTGGCAGAGAGCGGGATTGTGGTCTCGAAGTTCTGGATCCACATCAGCAAGGAAGAGCAGTTGAAGCGGTTTCGGGAGCGCGAGGGCATCGATTTCAAGCGCTACAAGATCACCGCCGAGGACTGGCGCAACCGCGAGCAATGGGACGCCTACAAGGCCGCCATCAACGACATGGTCGCGCATACCAGCACCGAGTTCGCCCCGTGGACCCTCGTGGCCGGCAACGACAAGAAGTTCGCCCGGGTGCAGATCGTGAAAACGCTGTGCAAGCATCTGGAAGCAGCGCTGTAAGACCGGAAGGCCCTTTTGCCGCAAAAGGGCGCAAAGAACACAAAGCCGGGTAAGGTTTCGGGTTTTTTGTGACCGCTGAGTTCTTTCGCGGCTGACTCAACATGGCGCAGGATGACAAACCGGCTCCGCCCCGTGCCGGCGATTTGCAATCGCCGTCCGCGGTTTCCGAGAGCGTCGGCGCGACCAACGCTCCCGAGCGGCGGTTGGAAACCGCCGGCCCGGGCGCTTGGCGCGGCGACCTCTGGGGCGGCGTGTCCGCGATGCTCGTCGCGCTGCCGTCCTCCATCGCCTACGGCGTGACCATTGTGGCGGTGCTGGGCCCGGCGCATCTGGCGCACGGCGCGCTGGCGGGCGTGATTGGCGCGGTGGCATTGGGTTTCACCGCGGCGTGCTTTGGCAGCGCGCGGCAGCTCATCTCCGCACCGTGCGCGCCGGCGGCGGCCGTTCTCTCCGCGCTGGCGGCCGGCTTGGTGGCCCAGTCTGGTCCCGCTGAGGACGAGGCCGCACGGGCGACGCGCATTCTGCTGCTGCTCACGCTGGTCGGCCTGTTTTCCGCCATCATCCAGATCGTCTTCGGCATCGCCCGCGGCGGCCGGCTCATCAAATACATTCCGTATCCCGTCGTCGCCGGCTACCTCAGCGGCGTGGGGCTGATGATCATCCTCGCGCAGGCTCCGAAGCTGCTCGGCCTGCACGCGGGGCCGGAGTTCTGGCACGGGCTGCTGCAGCCCGGCCAGTGGAACTGGAATGCGCTCATCATCGGCGGCGCGACGATGGCCGGCATGCTGCTCGCGCCGCGCGTGAGCAAAAGCGTGCCGGCGGCAATCATCGGGCTGGGGGCAGGCGTGCTTGGGTTCGGGGCGCTGGCTTTGGTGAACCCGGAGCTGCGCACCGTCTCACATAACCCGATTCTGGTCGGTCCGCTGCCCGGGAGCGTGGCGGATCTTGCCTCAGCTCTCAGCGCGCGGTGGCAGCTCGCGGGCACCCTTTCCCTTGACCAGTTGCTTGAGCTCCTGGCGCCCGCGCTCACGCTGGCGACGCTCCTCTCGATTGACACGCTGAAAACCTGCGTGGTGCTCGACGCCCTGAGCGGCCAGCGCACAAACGCGAACCGCGAGCTGATTGCGCAGGGTGCGGGCAACCTGCTCTCGGCATTCCTCGGCGGCACGCCCGGGGCGGGCACAATGGGGCCGACGTTGGTGAACTTGAACAGCGGGGGACAGACCCGGCGCGCCGGCATGATCAGCGGGGGGCTGATACTCACGGCATTTCTCTTCGGCCGCCCGGCCATCGCGCTTCTTCCCACGCCCGCGCTCGCGGCGATCCTCATCGTGCTCGGCAGCCGCATGGTGGACCGTGAAAGCCTGCAGCTGCTCAGGCACCGCGCGACGTTCTTCGACTTCACCGTGATGGCGGCGGTGGTGGTGGTGGCGCTGGCCTACAACCTCATCGCCGCCGCCGGCACGGGCATCGCGCTGGCGCTGGCGCTCTTCATCCGCGACCTCATCCGTGGCTCGGTCATCCGGCGCAAGCTGCATGGCGACCAGCTTTCCTCGCGCAAGCACCGGCTCACGGCGGAGAAGGCGCTGCTGCTGGGGCAGGGACGACAGACCGTTGTGTGCGAACTGCAGGGCAGCCTGTTCTTCGGCACCACGGACCAGTTGCTGACCGAGCTGGATGAGGAGATCCGGACGTGCCGGTTTGTCATCCTTGACCTGCGGCGGGTGCAGTCCTTCGACTTCACCGCCGGCCATGTCCTCCAGGTCATTCACAAGCAGGTGAAAGCCCGCGGGGGATGCCTGCTTCTGTCGGACCTGCCGGCGCGGTTGCCCACCGGCCTCGGGCTGGCGGACTACCTGCGGCTGCTCGGGATCCTCGCGGATGACCAGCAGCTCCGGATTTTTGAGAGCCGTGATGAGGCGCTCGAATGGGCCGAGGATCAGGTTCTGGCCGGGGCGGCCGCGACCGGGGTGGCCGCCCTGCCCGGCCTGCGGGAAATCCCGCTCTTCGCCGGGCTGAAATCGCCGGAAGCCTTGGCCGTGCTGGGTGAAATCATCACCGAGCGGTCCGCGCGGGCGGGGGAGATCATCTTCCGCAAGGGCGACCCCGGCAGCGAGCTGTTCATCGTCCGCCGGGGCAACGTGAGCGTGAACCTGCCGCTCGACGCCGGGCATCGCTACCACCTGACCACTTTCACGGCCGGCCACTGTTTCGGTGACATGGCCTTTCTTGACCACCAGCCGCGCTCGGCGGACGCGGTGGCTGTGACCGACACCGAGCTTTTCGTGCTGTCGCGTGTGCGCTTCGAGTCGCTCGCGAAAAGCCACCCGGAAGTTGCCTTGGACATGCTGCGCTGCCTGTGCCACGAGCTGGCCACCCGCCTGCGCTGGGCGAACAGCGAGCTGCGCACCCTGCACGAGTCCTGAGACGGCAGCCTTAGCCCGGCGGCGCCGTCCCCGGCGCAATCACCGGGCAGCTCCGTCCGCAGGTCGGCCGGCCGGTGAATCAAAAAGCCGCATTCGGCTGCAGCTCATCATGCACGGTGCGCAGGAGCTGCTCGACGGAGTAGGGCTTGTGGAGGATTTGCCGGACCCCGAGCGCCTTCACCTCATCGGTGCGGTCCTTTTGTCCCGGCATGCCCAACGCGCCGCTGGAGGCGATGACCCTTAGCTCCGGGGCCATGCGGCGGAGCGCGTGGATGAGCTGCACGCCATCCATGAACGGCATGAGGATGTCCGTGATGACCAGCCGCACCTCGCCCAGATGCCGGCTCAACTCCGTGAGCGCCAGGGTGCCATCGCCAGCCGTGATCACCCGGTAACCGTGCCGCTCCAGCATGGCGCGGGTGACGTGGAGGATATCCCCCTCGTCATCCACCACCAGCACCAGTTCGCCCTGGCCGCGGGGCAGGGTCATGGCCGCGGGCTTTGCCTCCGGGCGGTGCGCCTGCGGGCTGGCTGGCAGCCACGCTTCAAAGGCCGTGCCCTTGCCGGGCTCGCTCTCCACCGTGATGAAACCGCCATGGCTCCGCACGATGCCCATGGCCGTGGACAAACCAAGGCCCGTGCCTTTGCCCAGCTCCTTGGTGGTGAAAAACGGCTCGAAGATGCGGTCCAGCACCTCGGGCGGGATGCCGGTGCCGGTGTCCTGCACGCGCAGCACGACGTGCGGGCCGGGTTTGGCGTGGGCTTGGGCCTGCGCCAGCAAGGGATCCACCTCAACGTTGCGGGCCGAGTAGGAAAGGATGCCGCCTTGGGGCATGGCGTCGCGGGCGTTGACGCTGAGGTTCAGCAACACCTGATGCAGTTGGGTCGGGTCGCCCATCACCGTCCAGAGGTCGTTGGGCACGTCCACCTGGATCCGCAGGTTCCGCGGGAAGGTTTCACGGGCCATGCGGGCCATCTCCTTGATCACGTGCTTGGGCTCGATGGGAATCCGCTCGCCCTCGATGCCGCGGGCGAAGGTCAGCACCTGCTTGACGATGTCCGCGCCGCGCTTGGCGCTCTCCACAATGGAATCAAGCTGCTGCTTCACCGGCTCGTCCCGGGCGGTGAGCTTGAGCAGGTCCGCGCCCATGAGGATGGGCGCCAGGACGTTGTTCAGGTCGTGGGCGATGCCGCCGGCGAGCAGGCCGATGCCTTCGAGGCGCTGCGCGCGGAGCAACTGCCTTTCCAGCGACTTGCGTTCGGTGATGTCCTGTTTGATGGCGATGAAGTGGCTGATTTTTCCCGCGGCATCCCGGACCGGGGTGATGGTGGCATCTTCCTCCAAGGGCGAGCCGTCCTTGCGCACGTTGTGGATTTCGCCGTGCCAGACCTCGCCGCCGTGGATGGTCTTCCACATCTGCTCGTAAAACTCACGCGGATGCTTGCCCGATTTCAGGACGCGGGGGTTGTTGCCGACGGCTTCCTCGCGCGTGTAACCCGTCGTGCGGGTGAAGGCGTCGTTCACCCATTGGATCGTGCCCCTGTCATCCGTGATGACGATGGTATTGGCCGCTGCCTGCAACGCGGCGCTCTGGAGCCGGAGCTGTGCGGCGGCGCGCTCCCGCTCGCTGACGTCGGACATCACCATCAGCATGTGGGAGCCGGCATCCCGCTGGAAGGGCACGAACTGAGCCGCGATCCAGCATTCCTTGCCGAAGGAACTGGTGAAATGAGTCTCGATCCGTTCGGGCTGCCGGCGTTCCAAGGCTCGTTCCGCCGCTGCCAGCAGCCCGGAAGTCTTCCACGATTGGATCTCCCGGAAGTTCTGGGCGAGCAGTTGTTCCACCGTCGCTCCTACCAAGCGGGCGGCAGCTTCGTTGGCGGTCTGAGCGTGGCCGTCATGGTCGTAAGAAATCAGCCCCACCGGCGAGGTGGCAACGATGGCGTTGAGGTGGGCCAGGGAACCGTCTCGCTGCGTCTCCAGGCGGCGGCGTTGCACTACCCGCCAAACGAGGTCCGCGATCAACTGCACCGTCAGCACGTCTTGCTCGCTGTAGTCCTGCGCCTTGTTACCCACGCCGGCGAGCAGGGTCACGCGACCGCCTTCGAGGACCGGCACGCTGATCAGCCTTTGCATGTGGGCATGTCCTTCGGGCAAGCCGTGCTTGTGCTGATACGCCGGATAGTCGTTGAAAACGACCGTCTTTCGTTCGCGCAGGGCGTCCGCCCAGATGCCGGCCTCGCGGACGGGGTAGTGGCTCTGATAAGCCGCATGGCAATAGTCCGCCAGCGTCCGCCGGGACCAGGCCACCAGCTCGATGGTCTCTCCATCCAAATTGATCAGGTGCATGAAGCTGATGGGGCTTCCCGTGAGTTCCTCAGCGCGCTCGAGGGCGAACTGCATGAACTCTTTCTCGGTCATCCGATCGGCGGCGCTCGGCAGCTCAAGCAAAGTGCGGTCCCTTTTGGCCTTAAACGTCAGCTGTTCACGGCTCAGAATGCGTTCCGTTACGTCCCGGCTGATGCCAATGAGACCGAGCAGCTCGCCAGTGTGGCTCCGGAAAGGTGTCTTGAGCGTTTCGTAGTGTCCGCCGCCTCCGGTCTTGTAGGGGATCCACTCCTCATTCCGCTGCGGTTGCCCGGTCGCCAGCATCTCCCGGTCCTTCTGACGGTAGAAGTCCGCCTGCTCGCGCGATACGAGGTCCAGGTCGGTTTTGCCGATCAGCTCCCGTTCCGTCAGGCCGGAATAAATCTCGAAGGCCCGGTTGCAGCCCAGATAGACGGACTGGGTGTCTTTGAAGAAGATCAGGTCAGGAATGGAATCCAGCAGGGCACGCAGCCGGGCCTGCTCATGCGCCAGGCGCTCGCGGCTGGCGCGCAGTTCGCGCTCCGACTCCTTGCGTTCCGTGATGTCTGTCGAGATGCCGCACAGCCCCTGAATTTCTCCCGTGCCCTCCTTCACAAGGGGCGTCTTGATCTCCCAATAAACCCGCCGGCTGCCGTCCGGTGCCACCAGCTCTATCTCCTCGCTCGTGCTCTCGCCGCGCAGCACCCGGGCATCCGACTCGCGCAACCGGGCCGCTGTGTCACTCGGGAAGAAATGCGTGTCGTCCTTGCCTATCAACTGCTCAGCCGTCACCCCAAAGAAATCCAAGGTCAGCTGGTTCGCATAAAAGTAACGACCGGCCTCGTCCTTCATGTAGATGTAGGTGGCGAGCTGATCCAATGCCCGGGCGAACCGGTTGGCCCGGGTCACCAGTTCGGCCATCCGATCCTCCATCAGCTTTCGCTCCGTCACGTCGCGGCCCACGGACTGCGTCTCCTGCAGGGTCCCGTCGGCGTTGAACAACGCGCGGTTTTGGAACTGCACCCAGCGCATTTCGCCAGCGGCGTTCAACACGCGGTTTTCGATTACCATTATCGGATTGGCCGGGGTGAGCGAGGCCAGGTGCGCCTCGATCCTCGGCAAGTCATCCGCCGCCGCCATGGGGCGCCAGGAGGTGTTCAACAAGGTCTCGGCCGAACCGCCGAAGAACCGGACAAATGCGTCGTTGACGTAAGTGAGTGTGCCATCGGGCCGGAAGCGGCAGATGAATTCGTTCTGATCGGCCAGCACCCGGCGGAGCAGTTCCCCCTGTTTGGCCAGCGTGTCCTGCGCTTCCGCCAGGGCGGCCCTCGCGCGGAGGGCTTCAATCCCAAATGCCAAATCGCCCGTCAGCTCCGTGAGCAACTTCACTTCTTCCTCGTCGAAGCGATGGCTTTCGCCCGAATAGATCGCCACTGCGCCCATCACGCCGGAAGGCGAATGCAAGGGCAGGGCGACACAGGAGCGAATACCGTGCTTGCCTGCTCGTTCCCGCCAAGGGCCCATCCGCTCCTCGGTGTTGAAGTCGTGGCAGACTTGCGGACGCCCGGTGCGAACGGCCGAACCCGAAGGACCTCGCCCTTCGGGTGTGTCGTCGCATCGGACCAGGATGTTCTCAGTATAGCCGGTTGCCACTCCCGCGCTGGCCGCCATCTTCAACACCGGGTTACCGGGAACGACCATCCCCACCCAGACCAGACGGTGGCCGGTCGGTGCCACCAGGGCGTCGCAGAAACCCTGCAGCAGCTCGGCCTCGGAGGTGGCGCGCACCAGCACTGAGTTGGCCGCACCGATGGCTTGAAGGGACCGGTTCAGGCGCTGCAAGCGACGTTGGACCTGCACCACGGAAGTGAGATCGTTGAGGACCAGGTGCAGCTCCCGTAGGTCGCCGTCGTCGGACAGCAGCGGGGTGACCGTGGCGGCCAGTTGCAGGGGGCCGCTTTCCAGGGGCACCTCCAGGACCTCGGACTGCGCCCGCCGGTCATGCGTTACGCGATCAAGCATCGGACAGCAGGCATTCGCGAGCGGCAGGGGGAAAATCTCCCGGATCCGCCTGCCCAGCAACTCGCCCAGGGGCTTGCCGGCGAGTTGCGCCGCGCGTTCATTGAGGAAGAGGAGTTGGCCTTCGCGGTCAAAAATGGCCAGCGCATAAGGAAACTGGGTTGCGGCCGATCGGAAGCGCTCCCGGGCTGTGATCAACTCGCTGCGCCCCACCAGCTCACGTTGAACGGCCCGGCGAACCAGGAGGAAAACCAGCCCTGCCGTCGCGGCGATGAACAGCAGTCCCTTGAGCAGGTCGGTAGCCAGATAGGCCAAAGGCTGGCCCTGAACCCAGGCCGCAAGCGAATCCGAGACCACGATCCACGCGCTTCCCGCGCCCGCATACGTCCACGCAATGCGGGCGGGCGCGTGCTCCAAGTCATCGAAGAATGAGCCTGATTTCATGATGAGCTTCCGTGTGTCATGCCACGCTGTCACGACCGCTACATGGGGCCAACACTGATTTTGGCCCTAGCCGGAACTGGCTTGAAAAAACTGGGACAGAAACCATTACGGGGCTTCGATCACCAGCTCCCGCACGCCGGGGTTGGGGACGCGGTTTTCCGCCACGCGTGGCGGCACGGTTGGGCGGCGCACCCGGAAGGCGGCGTGGACGGCGTCCGGCACCGTGTTGCGATGCGCGGAGACTTCGGCCCCGTCGGCAACCAGTGCGTTCCGCCAGCCGGTGAATGCATTGCCCAGCAGTTCGACCGATGATCTGGGCAGCGCCCAAACCGCCTGGCCCGGCGGGCCGCCCGGGCGCGGCAGCGCAACGAACCGATTGTTGACCGCCAGCGCGCGGCCGCCGAGGCGCAGGCTGGCCACGCCGCCACCGCGCAGGAGGTTGTTCGTGAAGGCGGCCGTAGCTCCCGCCGCGACCATCACGAGTGGCGGCACACCCTCGGTGCGGACCAGCTCGTTGTCCGTGGCGGCGATGTTCCAGCCGGCGTTGACGCCGAGGGCGACCGTGCCGTTTTCGAGCAGGCGGTTGCCGGTGAGCATCGCAGTGTTCGTTTGGCCCGCCGCGAGGCCGATGCCGGCGGACTTGTTCAGCCGGCACAGGTTGCTGATGACCTGCGTGCCTTGGCCGCTCTGGAGGCCGATGCCGGCTTCGCCGTTTTCGAAGCATTCATTGCCGAGGATGAACGGACGGGCGTGGTCGCGCGCGCCGATGCCTGCCATCAGGTTGCGGTGGCAGCGGTTGAAGCGCAGCACCGGCTCGGCTTCCTCCTCCACGCCGATGCCCGCCATGCCGTTGGCGGAACAGTCGTTGTGCTCGATGACGGGCCGGGTGTTCGCGCCGGTGCGAATGCCGATGCCCGCGCGCCGGTTGTCATGGCAGACGTTGAACCGCACGGTGGGCGACGCTCCCTCGCTGATGCCGATGCCCGCCCGGATGTTCCCAAAGCAGCGGTTCGACTCGACCAGCGGGCTGGCATTTTCATGGCCGATGCCGGCGAAGAAGTTTTCGAAGCAGGTGTTGCCCCGGATGACCGCGGTTGAGCCGTTCATCGAGCCGATGCCGCCGCCCATGTTGCGATGGCAGATGTTGCTGATGATGAGCGGACTGCACACCGCACCGGCGATGCCTGTGATGGCAATGCCGGTGTAGCCGGTGTGCCGCACGATGTTGTTGCGCACCACGCAGTTCACGCCGCTGACGCTCACCCCCGCGATGCCCGGGGCGCCGATGTGTTCGTGCGGCTGGTCATTGCCCCGCGTGGCGAAATGCCGCTGCCACTCCGCCTCGTCATAACGTCCCACGTTCGCCACGGTGAAGCCGTCCAAGACCGCGCCCTCGGCCAGCTCCACTCCAGCGCGGCGGTCCGGCGTGCCTCCGCCGTCGATGACGGTGGCCTCCGCCCGCGCGAGGCCGGTCTTGCCGGGCGCGTCATTGCCCGCGCTGCGCAAGGTGACCCGGGGCTTCAGCCTTACGCGCTCCTGATAAGTGCCGGGAGCCACCAGAATCACGTCCCCCGGCTGTGCGGCGTCCACGGCGGCCTGGATTTGCCGGTGATCCTCCGGGACGCGCAGCGTGGCAGCGGGCCCTGAGACGAGCGGGGCAAGCCAGGCCAGTCCGGTCGTCACGCCGACCAGGAGCATGCGGGGCAGGGTCATGTCCGCGTTGGACGGGTCTGGCGGCCCGCCCCATCAGCCGGACTCCCGATGGCGGCTCAAAAAAACAGGCCCATCAGGATGAGTTCGGCCAGGATCAGCGTCGCGAGACCGGCCCAGACCAGCAGTTCGCGGGAGCGGTTGCTGATCTGGCGAACCTCCGCCAGCCAGAACTGCACCTTAACCGCGCCGAGCTCGAAAGTGTCGCCGTTGCGCAGGAGGTAGTCATCGAATTCGGCTCCGTTGACGCTGGCACGGCCTTGCCCCAGGCGGCGCAGGCGAAAGCCTGCGGGCACGGTGAAGTCGATTTGCAGGTGGTTATCCCAGACACCGGGCTCGGCTATGCGGAGGTCATCGGTCTCCGCGCGGCCGATGGTGAAAGGAAATCGCTGCGCCAAATGGGCGGTGCCCGCCCGGCTGCCGTTCAGGACGCGGAGCTGGACCATCAGAAGTAGCGACGCGGGACGTAAACCCGGTCATCGGGAAACAGCGGGCGGTCAAGTTTGGGATTCTTGAGCGCTTCCTTGCAGTCCACGACCTCCTCCGCGCCGGTCGCACCGCGCGTGATGGTGACCTTGGTCTTGTCGCCAAACTCGCTGAAATCGCCGGCCACCGAGATGGCCTTGAGCAGCGTCAGGCCGGGCGTGTGGGGGTAGCGGTTTGGTGTCCGGACGAAGCCGCCGACATACACCCAGCGGTCCTCCTGCTTAACGGTCACGGTGATCTTGGAATAGAAGTTCGGCACGTAACGGGTGCGGATCTCGGCTTCGAGCTGCGGCCGGGTCTTGCCGGCAGCGACGAAGGACTGGTCGAGGTGCAGGGTGATCTTGCCATCTTCGCCGATGGTCTGGTCCGCGCTGATGGTTCCGGTGGGCAGGTCAGAGAGGATGACTTGGATCTTCTCTCCAACGCGCAACGTGGCGGATGGGTCGGCTCCGCGCGGCGCGTTGGTGGCCGCCGGGCGAGGGCCGCCCGCCGAGGGGGTGTCACAAGCCAGGCCGAGGCAGCAGAGCAGCGTCAGGGCCAGGAGTTTCCAAACGTTGTTCATGGGATAACGGTGTCCGGCGGCGGCGGCGCGGGCAATCAGTATTTCGGCTTGATGGGCGTCGTGGATTCGGTCGTGCCGTTGGGCTTACGCCGATCGGCCTTGCCCGTCGGTTTCCCGTTGGCCGACGGCTCGTCGGCGTTGTTGTTACTGTGGTAGTGATAGCCGCTGTAGTAGTAATACGACGCGTCGCTCGCGAGGTTGATGTTGTTGAGCACGACGCCGAGGAGCCGGCCACCGACTTTCTCCACCATCTGGCGCGAGCGGATGGCCAGCGACTGGGGATACTTGCGATATTGGATCACGAGGATGGCCAGGTCCGCTCCGCTGGCGAGCACCGTGGCATCGCTGACGCCCATGATGGGCGGGGCGTCGAAGAAGACGAAGTCGTAGCGGCTCTTGGCCTCCTTGATGAAGTCCTTCATCTGCGGCGAGTTGAGAATGCCGAGCGCGCTGCTGGGCAGGCGGCCGCTGGGGAGGAAGTGCAGGTTCTCCAGCAGGGTGGTCTGGACGACCTCTTCGAGCTTGTTTTGGCCGAGCAGGTAGTTGGTGAGGCCAAGTGAGTTGGTCAGGCCGAGGCGCTTGTGGAGGCTGGGACGGCGGAGGTCGGAGTCCACCAGCAGCACCTTGTTGCCATTCTGGGCGAAGACGGTGGCGAGGTTGAGGATGGTGGTGGACTTGCCCTCGCCCGCGCCGCCGCTGACGACGGTGATGCAGTTGGCCTTCTCGTCCTTGCGGGTGAAGAGGACGTTGGTGCGCAGCACGCGGTAGGCTTCGGCGTGGGGGCTGTCGAGGCCCTCGTCCAGCAGGGCGCCGACGTTTTGCGGTATCACGGCCAGCACGGGCGCGGAAAGGGCACGCTCGACGTCGTCGATCGTTTTCACGCTGGTGTCGAGATACTCGATGAAGAACGCCAGCCCGATGCCCATGACCAAGCCCACAAAGCAGCCGAGTGCGATGTTGAGGGGCAGCTTCGGATAGGCAGCCTTCACCGCCGGCTCGGCTGGATCCACAATATGAACGGCCGTGCTGCGGGGGATAACCTCATCGCTTTGCTCGACGAGAATCTTGGTCTTGATGGTCTGCTGGAGGCGTTGGGCTTGCTCAAGCTGGTTCAAGGCGAGCAGGTAGGAGCGGTTTTTCTCGGCGGCGGTGCGGTTTCGCTGCTTGGCTTCCTCGAGTTTCTCATCGGTGAGGGTGAGGGCCGCAGACTGGGCCTTCAGGTCCGTCTCCAAGCCCAGC
>JACCDO010448899.1_pt1 | contig 14572 bp, 17 predicted proteins | sample 7446101 | NCBI WGS metagenome assembly JACCDO01 (sample SAMN15323440, study PRJNA562643) | freshwater metagenome | isolation source: river surface water | place: USA:Blue River Watershed | collected 2017-08-16
ATGGAGATATGTTCATATATAATATGTTATAAAGAATTGACATTATGTGAAAAATACAAATGTGATAAATGTAAAAAGACGTTTTGTTATAATCATTTAACTTTTATAAATCATGAATGTGAAGTATGGAAAAAAGAAGAGCAAGAAAGATTATTAAATATTGAAAAATCAACAAAGATAAATGAAAATTGTTGTAAAGAGGGATGTACTGAAAAAATAAACTTAACGAATAAGTTTATTTGTCATCAATGTAAAAATATATTTTGTATTGAACATAGACATGATTTTAATCATTCTTGTTCTAAATAATTATAATGTTGTTATATTTAATGCAGCAGCATGATCACCATATTGGTATTTAAAATTAGTTTTATTAGCTCTTTCCGGAGCACAATAATAGTATTTTTGTAAATCATTTGGACCACTAATAGTACCCGATATACATTTACCATTATTAAATTCATTAATACAATAACCACATCGGGGATCTTTTAAACATGAATCTTTTACTTGTGTCTCACTAAATTTAGGATTATTATGAATATCACATACATCTGATGATCTTTCACATTCTTCTTTTGTAAAAAAAGGTAAAAGAAGTTGATTACTTAATGGATCAATACCACAATTATTAGCTGATATTCTATTATTTAATATTGTTGCTGTTCTTGGATAACATACTCCTCCTATATTACAATAATATGTTGGTTTTTTTAAATCACTTGAACCTAAACATTGTTCTCTATTTAATAACCCACATTGTTTATCACAACAATCTGTTGGTGAATCAAATGCATATTTTATCTCATCATGTTGATATTTACACATACATTTACCACGTTGATCATCATATTGACAAAAAGAATTTTCACCAAAATATGCATTACATCCAACTTGTTTTTTATTTATATTTTCATTTATTCTCTTTATCTCTTCTGGATAATCCATATCAACATATATATCCGAATTTTGATAATGTTCTTTATTCAAATTATGTCTTCTTTTATATTTATTTATTTTTAAATATATTAATAATACAGCTAATGCTATAAAAATAGTGATTTGAATAATCTTTTCAAAAATAATACTTAATTTACCCATTTACTCTCTATAACTTAAATAGAAAATATTAACATTTCATTTTATTAATTTTCAAAACTTTTTCTTGTATTATATTATAGAATATGCTTGAATTATTTGGTTTAATGACAACTGTCGAAAAATTTACTTCCCAAAATAAACCCCTCGATCTCGAATCCTCTAATAATGACTTATATCCACTCTCTTGGGTCGTTGTCACTTTTGTTATCGCTTTCGGTACCGCTTATTTAGCTTATTCATGTAATGATAAAGAAACTCCTGCAACCCGTGCCATGATCACCATTTTTGCTTTCTTCTTTAGTGGATTCTATTTAATTTACTATTTTATTATTTATATCATTCTTAACAAAAAATGCAATGGTAAAGATATATCCGAACTTATTAAACGATTTAAGTAAATTTTTCATTTTTTAAATAAATTTATATTATTTTAAATAATATAATGAACTTAAAAAAAATTATGAATGTTGTTTTGAGTGGAATAAACCTAAGTTAATAGGATTTTTAATTAATCTTTTATTTAAATCATGTTCAATATCAACTGAATATCTAACTTTAAGAAAAACTTTGTTTGATAAAACCCAAGAAAGAACATAGATCTTTTTACTTTCTTCTTCATTTTTTGGTTTATTTAACTTCCAAAATAACTCCCTTAATTGATAACTCCTGTCCGATTCTGTATCTTCCTTTTTAAGATTAAATTGTTTATTTGCCGATTTTGGTATTCTTTTTTTTAAATTGGTTTTAGTATTTTTTAAAATTAAGTTTTTTTGACTTTTTTTAAGATAAATGGAAGAATTTATTTTCTTTTTTGAAGTTATATTTTTTAATTTTTTAGCTGGCATAATCCTCTAAATTAGAATATTATTTTTTTTACTTTATTTGATAATTAATTTAGTTTTTGAGTAAAATAGTTATAAAGAAAATTATTAAAGTTTTGAGGTTGATTATTAGGTATACATTTTTCTTGGATTTTACCTGTCATAGGACAAAAATAAGATTGATATATAAATCCACCTCTTTCATTATACCATACTTTTTGATTGCATAAATCAGATGTTTTTTCATCTTTAAAACTTGAATATTGTTCTTTAAAGATAGATGGTGATATATGTGAATGATTCATTTGTATTATTATTAAATAATATAAATTTTTAAATGAAAATATTTAAAGGAAAATAAGAATTTTTTCTGCAACTAAATGATAAAAGATTAAACCAATAATAATAAAAATTAATAAACAAACAAATTCATCATTAACGGGAGTACCAGCTAAAGCGGAATAGAGTATGTTTTTATTGGGATATGAATAGTGAATTAAAATTTGGAAAACAATTAAAACAATTGTAAATTTATAGATATCTTGAATAGTTCTGAGATATTCATCTGGTACATTGAGGTAAACATCAAATAAAGCCATACTTCTAAAAGTAAAAAAGAAAAAATTTATAAATGTTAAATTTGATCTTTAATTTAGTTTGAATAATTAATTTTTTTTGATATATGAATATAAAATATAAAAAATGGATATTTTATCATCCCTTCCTTTAAATACAATATTAAATTCACCGATTGACAATAAAAAACCTGAAGAGAAAGAAGACAAAGATCTAAGTTTATCAGATAGATTATATTTAGTATCCAAAAAAATAAATGATTCTTTTTTAGTTGAAACTTTCTTAAACATTTTAGAAACTGATTCTATCACTATTGATTTTGATTATGTTAAATTAAATAATTATGTTTTTGATGATATTGAATTATTATCCGATCATTTTCAAAATTATGATAAAGGTATCTTCTCCAAAATTAATCATACTTCAACTCGTATTGGTGAAAATATACTCAAAAAAATCCTTATATCACCTATTTATGACAAAGAGATCTTAAAAAGAAGACAAAAGATGATTATTGATATAGGAAGATTAAATAGAACTTTAGAACCTAAATTAAAACAAATTCGCGAACTTGAAAATGATCTTATTTGGTTTTGGAATAATCAAAATTTAAGACATATTGATCTTATGAATGATCTTATTTACTTTAATTATGACTTTATACCCTTTATTAATGTTAATGATGTTCTTAATCGTAATGAACGTGCTCTTTTATTAACTAATATTTATAAAATTGTTGGTGGTCCTTTATTAACAGTTATAACACCTATAATATCTCTTATTGTACCTTTAATCTTCTTTATTATGACTCAACGCCGACTTGGTTTAAATATGTCTATGGGTGAAATTATTAAATTATATTTTAAAACAATTTATAATTTTAATCCTATGGAAGTTTTAGGTGGAAAATCAACAAAAACTATGTTAATGTCTTTTATGTCTAAAGCATTTTATGTATTTATGTATTTTCAAAATGTATATTATTCTATTCAAAGTGCAACAAATACTCATAAACTTATTAATATGATTCATGATAAATTAAATAAAATAGCTCAATTTATCCGTTTAACAAATGAAATTAAAGATATATGTTATCAAGCTGGTATTCGTCGTTTAGAAACATTCTCACATGAAGAAAAGAGGATTGAAAAAGAGATTATTGAAGTAAATAATCAATTCTCTTCGAATACTTTTGATCATGAACCTAGTTTATTTAGTCATAAAGGTATTATTTTAAAGACTTTTCAAGAATTTAGAGGTATTAAAGATAAACTTCATTCATCTATTCAATATATCGCTTATGTGGATGCTCTTTTATCCATTTATAATCTTTATATTAATTCTGATGATAATTATCCTTATTGTTTAGTTGATTATGATGATAGTAAAACACCAAAGATTCATATGAAAAAGATTTGGCATCCTTATTTAAATAAACAAATTTGTGATAATACTGTTAAAAATAATTTAGATATGAGAAATAATATTTTAATCACTGGACCTAATGCTGCAGGTAAATCAACTTTTATTAAATCTGTTATTATTAATATTCTTTTAGCTCAAACTATTTGTATCACTTCCGCTAAAGAATTTAAAATAACACCCTTTTATATGATTGAAACTTATCTTCATATACCCGATAGTAAAGGTAGTCAATCACTTTTTGAAGCTGAAATGTATAGAAGTCGCGATTATTTAAATAGAATTAATGAACTTAAAGAGAATGAATTTTCATTTATAGTATTGGATGAGATATTTTCATCAACAAACTATGTTGAGGGGTATTCGGGTGCATATGCAATATTAAAGAAGATGTCAACTTTTCAAAATATATTATCAATGATCACAACTCATTATTCGGATTTAGATAGATTAGAAGAAGATACAAGTGGAAGAATAGAGAATTATAAATTTGAAGTGACATATGATATGAATAATGAGATATTATTTAATTATCAACTTCAAAGAGGTGCATCAAGACAATATATAGCATTAGATTTATTAAAGAAGAATGGTTTTGATAATGATTTAATTGAAGTGGCTATAAATATAAGTAAAAAGATTAATATTGAAAATAATAATACAATTAAAAAAATGGTATTAGAAGATGGTGAAGAAGATACCAAGAAGAAAAAAAAGAAGTTAGGTAAAAGTAAAATTAAAAAAATATAAATAAATGTAAAGATGACAATTATTGAATCAAATAAATTATTTTATTTTTATATAAAAAGAGATAATAATATAATATTGGGTAATAGACCATTATTATTAATAGAAGGTGAAAATAATAAAAAAATGTTAACTTATTTAAGAGATGTTGATTTTATGGTAGAAGTTGAGGAGAATGAATTTGTAAGAATAGGTGTTGTATATGTTGATAAATCAAAAAGAAGATCTTTAGTTAAATTTATAAATAAAGAACCAACTGAAGATGTACATAAAATGTTTGAAGAGAAGATAAAAATACATATAATAAATAAAAAGAAGTTTTTAAATACTGATAGAGGAGAAATACATTTAGATTTTACAGGAATGAAAATAGATTTAACATGTATTAATGCAATGGATTTAAATGAAAAATCATATTATATGATGAATCCAGGTATAACCTTAAAAAATTCAACACTTTTTTAATTTTAATTTTTAATAAATTTATATAATAGATATTATATAGATTAATAATAGGAAATGAAAATAACAAAGGATATCTTATGGTCTGTATTAATTGTTATGATGATATATTTAATTTTTAGAATAGTATTAAGATATATAACATATGAAAAATTAAATACTGAACATTTTAAAAACAACAGTAAAAATAAAAACAAAAACAAAAACAAAAATAAAAATGTAAAAGAGAATTTTGCTGATACTCCAACAACACCAACATCAACATCAACAACAACACCTTATCAAGATACAACAAAAGAGAATTGTAGTGCATTAACTTATGATGAATGGAATTCAACACCGGAAGAGATTGAAAAACAAAAGACTCCAATGAGTAAAATGCAAGAATGTCAAATAAAGAATTTAATTAAAGATACTGTAAGAACACAAGTTATGGAAAGTTTATCAGCTCAAAACCCTTTAATGACTGGTCCTGCTGGTCCACCTGGACCACCTGGACCGGCTGGTACCACATTATTAGCTTCAGGTCGTTTAGTAAATCAATCTTCATCTTATGATAGTAGTGATACTAAATATTCTAACCCTAAGAAAATGGCAACTAGAACAAGTGGTACAAATCCAAATGCATCTTTAATTTATATGGGAGAATCAACACCATTTGCATCTTATCAATCTTGGCAATATAATCAAAAGAATCAAATTGTAAATAGATATGATGGTGCATGTTTAACTTATATACCAAATCAAGAGAAGTTAAGTATGACAGAATGTGACGATAATAATACTAAACAAAAGTGGTTTTGGGATAAAGCTAATCGATTTGTTTTATTAGATACATCTCAAAATAAACCAAATAAATTAAAATGTATTAGTGTATCTGCACCTCAAACTGATTCTTTAATGACAACTTTACCTGATTGTAAAGGTACTCAATGTACTAATACAGGTTCTAAAGAATTTTTAATAACTAAAGATTGTGATCCTAATACTGTCGAATCATCCACTATCTTCTCTTTTATCTAAATTAACTCTTCTTTTATAAAATATAATATATAAAATATATTATAAAACTTATTTAAAAAATATAAAAATTTAAAGTATATGTGACCAGGGTTTACTTGACTGTTTAATATAAAACTGTAAATCCCTTTTAACTTCTGTTTTGTTTACCGGTGCTGATTGTTGTACTATTTGACTTAATGTAGGTTTTGAATTAACTGATTTAACACTTGATTTACTATTTGTTGATAAATTTGATGATGATGTACTTGTTGTTAATATAGCCGTTGATGGTGTATCCAACTTTTTACTTTTATTATTATTCTTCTTCTTATTATTTGAATTTGGACATAACCAATGTGGATGACCCACTTGACGACATACTTTACATGGTATTGATTTACACTGCTCTATATCATGATCTGCTTGAAAACAATATTTACAACCTCTCTTTGAACTCATTCTTTTTCGTTTTACTATTTTTAATCACTTTTTTTTTAAATTGATTTATCTGCACTTTATTATTTAATATATAAATAATCCTGTTTTTATTAAATTATCTTTATTTAAATTATATACCACCTCCCTTATATTATGATTCAAATCATTTATTTGTTCATGAATTAATATCATCTTTTCTAAAAATAAACGGATATGTCCCGGTTCCATTTTAAACAACTTCTCCTCTATTAATCCCCTATTTTTAATAAAATCATCCATAACCGATTTGTATAAATATACATGTTTATACATCTCTTCTATAGAATCATTCTTAAAATTATTCATTAGCTTTTCAACCTCACTATTTATTTTCATATCTTCCACTTCATTCACATCCGTCCTCATCTAACCTTTATTTTTTATAATTATTATTATTCTTTTTTTTTTATATCGATTTATTGTAAAATTTATTATTATTTTTCTTTTTATTATTAATACAATATAAAAAAGAATCAATAATTTTATAATATCCATAAAAAACAAAAAAAATATAAATCTTTAAGTAAAAAAAAAGATATAAAAAAATACAAATAATATAATACAAACTTTTAAATAAAAATGGAAGAAGAGAAAGAGAAGGAGATAAGGAAGCATTTAAAGGATGTAAATTATAATATGAATCAAAAGATGAAGGTTATGGAGAAGAAGATAGATGATATAGTAAAATTAGTTGAAAAGACGATGAATACATGGGTAGTTATAGTGAGGGAGATGAAGGATGAACAGAAGAAGATAGAGACACATTTAATGAATATAGAGAGGGATGTAAAGAGTATAAAGGCAAAGAGGGTTGTACAGAATGAGAGTGTAAGTTCAAATACAGATTTAAATAGAAAATTAGAAGAAAATGAGGAAGATGAGGATGATATAGGTTTAGATATTACAAATGAACCTCCACCAATATTAATGAAAACATTAAGTGGATTATCATTATCAAATTTAACAACAAATAATAATACAACAAATAATGAAAATAAGAGAGAGAAGACAACAGTAAGAAGAACGGTACAAAGGAAGACATTAAATGAAAAGGATATGACACAACAACCACAGATAGATCATAGTCCAACACCGGATAATTTGAGTTTAGTAGTATTTAATCCGAATCAGCAGAGTACAACATATAGAGAATTAAAGATAGAAAAATTCGATATACCTGTTGATTTTATAATAAAGTGTTTAGAGATGAATAATATAGGAGGTGATATTAAATTATTTAAAAGAATGTATATAGAAGGAGTACCAAAAGAATATTATCCAATAAGACATATAGGTAAACGTTTTCAATATTGGTTAAATGGTAAAATGAATGATGATGCGAATGGTGTTTATATAAAGAATACAATAATAAAGAATATAGAGAAGTTATATTATAGAGTAAATATAATAGATAATTATAAAAACAAACATGAACAATTTATGATGAATCAAGATTATTTAAGTCGAATAACCGATGAAAAGAATAAAGAACGGTTTTTATCACAGATTGTATCGATTATTGATATTTAATAATAATATATTTATTTAATCAAAATATTTATATAATTGAATATAAATATTTATTTATTGAAAAAAATTAAGTTATAAATTATAAATTATAAAAATGTACTGCGGATTTGATCAGCTAAGTTTTGAACTTCTTGGTCTTCATCTTGATTACTATTGTTTTGTTGAATAGGTCCACGACACATTGGACATTTAGATCTAGATGAAAAATTTAATAATGCATTAATACAAGATTGATGAAAACAATTTTTACATGAATGACAACCATAAATATTATTTTCACCAAAAATATCAAAACAAATTGAACATTCATCATCTTTATTAAAACGATAACCACTTAATCTATCTTCTTCTCTATTCACTTTCTTTTGACTTTCCATAAATCTATCATGATTATTCTTTAATAATATATATTGCATCTCCGTTAATTCATTTGATGTTATTTCCATATCAGGCATTAATTTAAATACTTTAATATAAACTAAATAAATATGTTTACAAAAAGAATGATGTTTAGCATGATCCGGACATGTACATGTCATATATCCTTTTGGTTGTCCTTCACTTGGTTTAGTAAATTTTACATCATAAAAATTACCTTGACTCCCCAATATATTATATGATAATTCTTCATCATTATTTTGTATAAAATTCATTACTTTCATACTTTTATCATCAACTGCTTTCTTTAATCTCTTTATTTTATCATTTATTGTTTGTTGTTTACCACTTGATCTTGTTTGACTCATTTTCTTATTATTATTTACTTTTTTATTTATTATTTTTATCACACTTTTTTTATATTTTTGTATATTTTAAAAAATAATATATTTTTATATTTAATCCAATATTGATATACTAGTTATCATAAAACCGTTCATATAAGTCCCATGTTATCAATAACCGCGATCTTGATATACCGGTTATCATAAACTATAATATGAAAACGCGGGACATCAATAACCGCGATCTTGATATACCGGTTATCATAAACTGCAGACATGAGTCCCGTTTTATCAATAACTGTTATCTTGATAAACTAGTTATCATAAACTGTAATATGAAAACGCGGGATATCAATAACCGCGATCTTGATATACTAGTTATCATAAAAAGTGATATGAAAACGCGGGACATCAATAACCGCGATCTTGATATATTTTATAAATAAAATTGATATAAAAAAGTTTGAATAATAATATTTAAATAAAAATAGTAAAAATGATAAAAAGAAGTTTAATGAAGAACAATTTAATGGTTAAACGTTTTTGTTCAAATAAAAATGATTATTATGTATTTAATAAATTTACAAATAAATATGAGAAAAATATAGAATACATTGGATATAATTATCTTTCACCATTTGAATCTTTTATATTATATCCCGTTTTATATACAAAAACACTTTTCAAAACACTTTTTTCTAAATTTTAATTTTTTCAAATAAATGTTAAATAATATATATTTTATAAAATATATATTGATGTAAAATAAAAAAAATATTAAATTATTTCTTTTTTGTTTTCTTTGTACTTTTTTGTACCATATCATTCTCCATTAATTTTTGGATAATATTTATAACATACGATTCTATATGTATTGTTTTCTTATTACCATTTGCCATTAAATTATCATGATATCCCGTTATTTTAATAATATCCATACATAAATTTGTATTATCAACATAATCATTTGTCAATTTCTTATAAATATATATTAAAACATCATCCATTGGAGTTAAAAATATATATAACTCTTGAATCACTTCTCTTATTCTCTCTAAATCACCATTATTTAATGTTTTATACTTCTTTATTAAACCATATAATTCATCACACTTTTGTAAATATGATAAATTTAACCACTCACCCGTTGTTAAATAACACCTTATCAATCCATTTATATGTTTCAAATTATAATTTAAATCCCGTGAATATTCTATAACTGTATTCCACTCCTCTTCTGTTAAATCCCTATTATAATTATTTAATGCCATCTTTTTAAATGCTAACTTGATCTGATCTAACCGCGGATATGGTATTCTTACTGTTAAACATCTACTTAATAAAAATGTTGATATTTTATCTAAATATCTCGCTTCTATTATAAATCTTGATGTCTGCGAATAAGCTTCCATCATATATATTAATGATTTTTGTGAATCATATGATAATAAATCCGCATTTTTTATTATCACTATCTTTGGTATATCCAAACCTATATTCATCGTTTGCACATATTCTTTTAAAAAACCCTGTATAAAATTCTTCTGATATGACTCTAAATCAAATGGTGAAAACTCTAAATGATAATCCGAATATGTATAATTTATCTCCTTTCTATCCTCCTCATATAATGCACTCTTTGTATCATATATATCCTTTGTATTTAATAATGATGACAAAAATGCATATATCTTTGTTGTTTTACCACTTGATGGACTACCATAAAATATTAAATTCGGCATCTCAAATATATTCGATTTTGACATACTATTTAATATACTATGTTGAAAATCCAACTCATCCAAATTAGGTCTCGTCTCTAAATACGAATTCATCTTTTATTCCTTTTTATTATCTTTTTTTTATATTATATTCATTTTATTATTTTTTGTTATTATTTAATTGGTTTAAAGATGAAAGTTGTTTTTTGACATAATTTTTGAATTCTTCTTTATTTTGGGTTGCATATTTATTTCTATTTTTATAAACATTTTTGAATGTATATCCATTTTTACATCTACTTATTCTACTATCAAAACCACCTTTAATACCAAAGTGTTTATAAAAATCATCATCAACTTTTTTATCTTCTTCATCATCTTTTAATCCTAATTTTTTCATCATTTTATTTAATATTTTTTGATTAGGTGATTCAACTTCCATACTGTCGGTCATACCAGGATAAATATCAAAGATAATCTCTGATTTACCCACATTATAGATCTCTCTCATTTTTTCATAATAATGATCTAATTTAAAATTCATTAAAGACAACATATGAATCATCTCATTCGGATCTTGAATATTTACCTCATATTCTGTATCATACTTCTCTTTTCCACCTTTCTTTTTAATAGTAAATGTCTTTTTATTATCTTCATCTCTAACTCTTAAAGTATGTATATCCGAATTCATTGATTTAGGTATTTTAAACTTCCATACCTTAAATAAACGCATACCTTTATACTTACCATTTAATTCATTCATTATTTTATCAACAATATCTTTTTTATTATATTTAAAAAACCTCTTTTCTATCTCCTTACCCATTTTACTCTATTTACTAATAAGATTTAAAATTATATATATTTTTATTTAAAAAAATTTAAATCGTTATAATTATAAAAGAAATAAAAATCTATCTATTAGTGAATTATAATGAGTTCTAAAAAAGATTATTATCAAATTTTACAAATTGAAAAGAATGCCTCTCCATCCGACATTAAAAAAGCTTATCACAAATTAGCTCTTATTTATCACCCCGATAAAAACCCCAATAATTCTGAAGCTTCCGAAAAATTCAAAGAGATTAGTCAAGCTTATAGTGTATTATCTGATCCTGAAAAAAGAAAAATGTATGATCTATCCGGTGATGATGAAGAATATGCCTTTAATGAAAATGATATTGATCCTTTTATTATCTTTAACACCATTTTCCAAAATCATCTCAACAGTTTTATGTCAGGTGGTCTTCAGTTTGAACGCACTTTTGATATGAATAATGTATTTAATGGTTTTGTTAATGAAGGTTTAAATGAATCTTTCCCCAATATTAAAATACAAGTTCATAGTATACCTTTACATACAGGTTTTTCAAATTTAAATCAAGATGATATCCGTTTTTTACAAGAAGAATATGAAGAAGATGAAGAAGACTTCCCACCAGGTCTTTCTCATTTATTCGGTAATGTTTTTAAACATTCAAAGAAAAATAAAAAACCTAAAAAACAAATTATTAAAGAAAAACCAGATGATATTATTATAAATATTAAAGTATCACTCAAAGATATCCTTAATAAAGAGAAAAAACATATATCTTTTGAAAGACATCGCAAGAAAAATAATGATTATCATCTTAAAAAAAGAAAAATTGATATACCCATTTATGGAAAAGAAATATTGATTGAAGGTGATGGTCATGAATTAAAAGATTATGCTAAAAAAGGTGATGTTCTTATTCAAATTAATATGAAAGATGATCCCATTTATAAACGCATTCATGATTATGATCTTATCTGTCAAAAAGATATATCTTTACATCAACTCTCTTTAGACTCCTATTTTGATTGGGTTTTACCTAATAACAAAACTATTCATATCCTTATACCCAATAATTTATTTTTAAATAATAAATTTGGTATTGTTAATAATGTGGGTATACCATATTTAAATGAAGATAGTGATGATGAAGAATGGTTATATGGTAACATCTATTTTTATTTAAATATTATTCAAAATAATACTTTAAATTATGAACAAAAAGAGAATATTCAATATATTCAATTAAAACCATCCGAATTTTTATCTTTATTTGATTAATTTATTATTTATTATTTATTATTAGATATGGACTTTAAACGTTTATTAAAAAAAATAAAAAAAAATAAATTCTGCAAAAGAATTAATAATTTTCATATTCTTAATTATCCCCTATTCTTACAACTCTTTAATCACCTACAAGATATTCATCATTCTATATCTTTTAATTCAAATCTTATAACCTATCAATCTCAACCCATTCATAAAGATAACTTCAAATCAGCTCTCCAACATAACCTATTTACCTCCAAAAATGTCCAAAAGAATATTTTAAATACCTTTCATTTTGTTAATATTGTAAAATATAATAATATAAGGATAGAGTATTATAGTGAGGGTAAATTGGGGAGAGTTGATAGGGATAAGATAAAGAATATGATACAATTGATAATGTTATTTAAAAAATTATATAAAAGAGAAGAATCGGATCAAATAATAGTATTTTTTCCAACAAAACTAAAAAAGACGGTACCAAAGGATAAAAAGACTATATTAGGACCAAATGAATGTAATAGTGGAGTGACAATGTTAAAGAGTTTAAGTGATAAACATCATCATGAAAATGGTGAAATCACAATATTTAGAGATGAAGAACATATGAAAGTATTAATACATGAATTAATACATGCAAATTATAGAGATTTGATGTTAATAAAACATATGGAAAATAAAGAGTTTACAAACAAATTTTGTACTGATTATGATATATTATTAAATGAATCATATACAGAATGGTTAGCAACTATATTAAATATATTTTATATAGGTATAATAAAAAATAAGAGTAAAAAAGAGATTGAAGATATGATACAAAAGGAAGTATGTTATTCAATAGATGTTTATAATAGAATTATGAATTATTATCAAATAGACAAATTAAGTGATATAGTGAAAATTAATAATTTTTGTAAAAAGAAATTAAACCAAAAAACAAATGTTATATCATACTATTTATTTAAACCACTCCAATTTTTAAATATGGATCTTATGCATCACTTTTTACAAAAATATACTAAAAATTTACAAATTGACGATATCGATGGTGTTCAACAATATAAACAACTTATACTCTCTTTTATTCAAAATGAAAATAACTTACTCCGCAATCATCTTACATCCTTTGACCCTTCCCTCCGTATGACCCTTTTTGAATTATAATTTTTTTTTATATTGAATTTATATTTATTAAAAATATAAAAAAATTAAAAATAAATTAGATTAAAATGGACTTGAAGAAAAAGTGTGAATAAGTAGTATAGCTTAGTTTGGCTAAGATGGGTATAAAGAGTTTAACAACAATATTGAGTTCTAAATGTAAGTCAGCAATAAATAGACGAAATTTAGAATCATATAGAGGTATGATATTGGGTATAGATATATCTATATTTTTATATAAATTTTTATATGGTAATGATGATCATTTGGATGGTATAGTAAGAATTCTAATGAGATTATTAAAGAATGGTATTTTGCCTGTAATAATTTTTGATGGAAGACCACCAAAGGAGAAGAATGAAGTATTAACAAATAGAAAAGAGAAGAGAGATACATTAGTAACAAAGAAGGAAGTTATAGAGAACTTTATTCAGAAGAAGGATGAGATGACGGAGGAAGAAATGAGAGTGAATATAGAGGAGTATATGAAATCGAGAGATGAGAATGTAAGATTGGATGCGGAGGAGATAGAGGAGTTAATAAAGAAGGATGAAAATGTATTAAGAGAGGAGTTAGATAAGACAGTAAAGAGGATAATATATGTAAGACCCCAACATATAGAATCAACAAAGAGATTATGTGATTTAATGGGTGTCCCATATATAGTGTCTAAGGGAGAAGCGGAGACATTAATGGGTCATTTATGTCGTGATGGTATATTGGATGGTTGTATATCTG
>JACCDO011907038.1_pt1 | contig 14570 bp, 18 predicted proteins | sample 7446101 | NCBI WGS metagenome assembly JACCDO01 (sample SAMN15323440, study PRJNA562643) | freshwater metagenome | isolation source: river surface water | place: USA:Blue River Watershed | collected 2017-08-16
AAATGAAAAAAGTGTAAAGTTTGTGACTGACTTGAATTTTTATGGTCTGAGACCAAAAAAAATAATTATAATTTTGTTATGATATTTTTTATTTTTAAAATTTAAAGATTTTCTGTATATTTATTAAATGGCAACTTTTCAGCAACCTTTAGCAACTTTTAGCAACCAAAAAAACGAAAATTGTTACTTAAATAAAAAAACGTTTTATTTTTGTAAAAAGTGTGACTATAAAACGTATAAACTAACTGACTATAATAGACATTTATTAACCCGTAAACATGCAAGCAACCAAAAAGACGAAAAAAACGAAAAAAACGAAAAAAATGAAAAAACAAATGAAAATATGTATGTTTGTAAAAATTGCAATAAAGAATATTTAGATAAAAGTGGTTTATGGAGACATAAAAAAAAATGTAATATTAAAGAAAATGAAAATAATTTAATTGAATATTTAATGAATGAAAATAAAGAATTGAAAAATATGGTCATGCAAGTTTGTAAACAAATACAACAACCTAATCAAATAACTACTATAAATAATATTAACAATAATAATAAAACTTTTAATTTACAAGTTTTTTTAAACGAGACTTGTAAAGATGCAATGAATATTAGTGATTTTATAGAATCCATTAAATTACAGGTTTCTGATCTTGAAAATGTAGGAAAGGTTGGTTACATTGAAGGAATTTCAAATATAATTATTAAAAACTTAAATGCTTTAGAATTAGAAAAAAGACCAGTTCATTGCACTGATAAAAAGAGAGAAGTTATTTATGTTAAAGATGAAAATATTTGGGAAAAAGATGATGAGTCCAATAAAAAATTAAGAAAGGCTATACGATTAATAGCACATAAAAATATATGTATGTTAAAACAATTTAGAGATAAATATCCTGATTGCGAAGAATATAATTCAAAAAAAAATAGTCAATACAATAAAATAGTTATTGAAGCTATGGGTGGAAAAGGAGATAATGATTTTGATAAAGATACAAAAATTATAAAAAAAATAACTAAAGAAGTAGTAATTGATAAAGACAAATTTATTATTTAAAAATTAAAAATAAATATTATATCAGATATGAATTATAATATTTATAATGATAAAATTAGTTTTTTATTTTTTATAATAATTTTAATTATTATATTATTTTTCAATATATATTCATTTATAAAATATGCACCTTAACAAATTTTATTATAAACAGATTTAGCATATTCTGTTTTTCCTAATAATTTCATTTGTAATTCATCAAGAACATTATTAGTAAAATAAAATTTCCAATCCACTTTTCTACAATATGGACATTTAATTTTACTATATTTACTAGTCATTTCGTTTTCATTATTATATTCATATTCATTATTTAATACATCTCTTTTTATTACATTCATAAAACAATTATTACAAATTAAACATTTACAATTTGGTGTTTGACATTTATAACTTGTATCATATTTTTCAGTTAGTAAATAATTAAAAAATAAAAGAATTTCATTACAATCATTATTTTTGGATTTTTCATTTAATAAATTTTCAAACTCTACATGATTTTTTGGTGTTAAAAATTTTTCATAACAAATAGCACATTCCATTTATATTTAAAATTTATATTATTTTATTTATGTACTTTTCAATAAATCATTTGCAAACGGATCTTTTTTTTGAATTTTTCTTCATCATTAAACAAAAATAATTTGAATTTTTTGATATTATAATTTTCAATGTCATCGCGAATCGTTATTCTAGAATTCATTTTTAATTCTGGTAAAAAAATAATATATTGAAATAAACCATCACTTCTTATAACTTTGTCAAAAATATATCCTTCATAAGTTTTTTCCATAACTTCTGGAATATTATTACATAAATCTAATAATGAACAATCCGTTTGAATTTTACGTATAGATCTCATAGATGTGTTTATATATTCTAAATCATTCAACCAATTATCATAGAATTTATCTATATTATTAGATAATTCAATTAAATTCAAACATTTTTGAAATTGTATCATATTTAGTAAATCTACTAGTCTTCGTATTGGACTAGTTATATGTATATATGCCTCCATGTCTAATATGCCATGTCTTATTTGTCCATCATATTTAATTTTAGATCCATCAACATATTGACCAGCAGTACTATGCCAAATTTTTATGAAATTAACGACATTTTCAGGTAAATTATCAGGAACATTAACGTTTTCTTTAATAATAGTAGAACGAAAAATCCCAGTATTAAATTCTAGCATCTTTAATGCACATTTATAATTCATCAATATCATTAAATAGGTGACTACATCATGACTATCTTTAATTGTATGAATATATTTGAATTTTTTACTTAAATTTCTACTAATTTCAAGTATTTTTTGATAATTATCATCTAATAATAATTTGCTTTCTTCATATATATAATTTTTATATACTTTTATAAAACAGTTTGAATATTCAATATTAATAATTTCATTATCTTTTATAAATATATCCATTACAATAGCAATTCTGGTTACATTTTCCTGCAAACTACATAAACATTCTGATAAAATAGTAGGAATCATAGGTCGTCTTTTGTCTGGTAAATAAATAGTTGATACTCTTCTTGAAAATGAATCCCATAAATTCAAAGCATCTAACCAAATAGTTGCATTAGAAATGTATATACTTAACATGTAAGAATTACTTTCATTATCAAGTTGTTTAATACTAAATGCATCATCAAAATCTAAACATCCTTTAGGATCCACAGAAAAAATTTTCCATTCATTTTGATTAGTTCTGTCTTTAATAGTTTTATATTTTTCCCTAACATTTTCAATAAATATGTCATGTGATTTATTTTGAATAGCCTTAGAAGTTGCTTTCTGAAATTTTTGTAATGATATATTAAGACTTTTACAATATAACTGATATTCATAAAAATTATCCAAAATATCTACAGTCCCAATAACAGTCGATAAAATCCCATGAGGATGTTTATCATTCCATTCAGAAAAAATGAAAGTTACGTATAAATTTGAAAATACTTTAGAAAAACCCATATTTTTTATTTCATATGGAATTAAAAAAATAGGGATCCTGATATCATCAGGAACACATTTATACAATAATTTTCCATTTTTACGTCCATAAGTTTTATTATTTAATAAAATTAATACTCCAGGTATAGATTTGGTATAACGTAAAGTGGAATGAACTATATTTATCTTATTTTTTTCAAATGTAAATACGTCATTTGAAAATAATTTATTTTCTATAGGATTGATAATTAATTCTTTTTTTTCAAAATTATTAGAATCATATATTTTCCAATTATTATAGTTACGATTTTCTAATACAATTTTATAATTTGTCATTAATTTTATATAATAGTTATATTAAATTATTTTAATATCTTTAATTAGTTTAGAAATATTAATATATTAAAATGTTTGCTAGAAGAAAAAGTAAATTTTATTTTATAAAAAATTTTTTATCAGAAAAACTCAATTATAATTTATTTTTTAGAAATAGAACTAAAATATATATAATTGATAATAATAATTTAAAACTAAATTAATATTTAAATAAAATAAATATTAATAATTTTAAAATTATGAAAATTTTAGTTACAGGAGGATCTGGGTTAGTTGGCAATGCTTTAAAAAAATTAATAATTATGTATGAATTCAAATATAAGGATTATGATTTTATTTTTATTAGTTCAAAAGAAGCAGATTTAACAAATATAGTTGAAACTGTAAAATTATTTGAAAAAGAATTACCTGATTTTGTAATACATCTTGCATCTTATAATGGAAGTTTTTTAAATAATATTAAAAAAAACGTTGAAATATACGAAAAAAATATATTAATTAATAATAATGTTTTAAAATGTTGCCACGATTTTAATGTTAAAAAAGTTATTAGTTGTTTATCAAATTCAATTTTTCCAAGTGAAATTTCCTATCCTATTAATGAAACAATGCTACATCAAGGACCTCCTTTTAATTTAAATGAAGGATACGCATATTCAAAACGAATGTTGGAAATGCAAAGTAGATCTTATCAAAAACAATATGGAGATAATTTTATTTGTTTTATTCCTTGTAATATTTATGGTGAATATGATAATTTTTCTTTAGAAGATGGAGGCATCATTCCTGCATTAATACATAAATGTTATATAGCAAAAAAAAATGCTGAAAAATTTATTGTTTGTGGGTCAGGAAAACCTTTAAGACAATTTATTTATTCTCTTGATTTGGCAAAAATGATATTATGGTGTTTATTTAACTATAATGAAAGAGAACCAATAATTTTATCGGTCAGTGAAACAGATGAAATCAGTATTAAAAATATAGCAATTGAAATTGCTAGACAATTAAATTATGAGTATATGATTGAATTTGATGAAAACTTCCCAGATGGTCAATTTAAAAAAACTCTTGATAATTCTAAAATAATGAAATATTCTAATTTTAATTTTATTAAAATAGAAGATGGAATCAAAAATACAGTTGAATGGTTTATTAAAAATTATCAAAATTGTAAAAAATAAAAAATTGAATTATATTTAAAATTATTATTTATAATTAAAATAAATTGCATAAATAATTATGATATCCAACGGTTCTTTATATACCATAAATGGAAATAGATTAATAAGAACACGAAAGTGCTCATTTTGTAAAAATCCAGGACATACAATATCTCATTGTAATGATCCGAGATTTGAATGTTTTAAAAATTATTTATTAGATATAAAAAATACAAATTTATATTTATTTAATGAAATTAATGAAAATACTCCGGAAAATACTTTGGAAAATGAATTTAATGATTTAAATATTATAGATCAAGTAAAAAGAATGGAAGACTTTTTATATTATTTTTGTGTAAATAATGAAGAAAATATTCACATGATTAAAAGTTTTTCATGTAGATATTGTAGATGTAGATTAAGAAGTAGATTAGAAGTTTGTATAAATAAAATTATTATATATTTATTTAATTTGAATTATAGTGTAATATTAAACAGTCCATATAATCATATTATTAGTAGTCAAGAATCATCAATAAGAATAAGTATTGTTATAAATAGTATTTTACTAAATTATTTAATTTCAAATGATATTAAAGAAGATTATAAATTAAATATTAAATTGAATTATCAAGAAACTTTTGAAAATGAAACTATTGAATGTTCAATTTGTTATAATGATTATGAAACAAATGATTGTTCAACATTTAATTGTAACCATAAGTTTTGTTTAGATTGTACACAACAATTATTTCAAAATAAACATACTAATTGTCCAAACTGTAGAACTAATATAAAGGAAATAAATTGTTATAATGAAAATGCTTATAGTATTTTACAAAAAAAATTTTTGATATAATTAAATAATTTTTATTATATCAAAATAAAATATTTGTATTTTATCTATCATTCTAATAAAATATAATAAATATTGTTAATTTTTAATTAGAAATAGGTTGTGGTGGAGGAGGAACAATAGAACCTCCTCATCCTCCTCTCATATTTCTTCTAGTTTTTCTATTACTGCGTCTTTTACGCACTGTTCTCCTTTTTTTGGTTTTTCCAAAAATATTCAAAAAAGAAAAGAAAGATTTTTTGGCCATTTTAATATAAATTAATATTTTATTTTAATTTATCATTGAACCAATATTTTCATTTGAAGTTATAGGTTCAGGAATAAATTTATTATTATCAATTGAAAGTTCTTTCATTTCTTCTGGTTTTTTAACAGCAACTTCATTTTCTTTATCATCTATTTTTTCTTGATTTTCTGTTTTTAATTCATTAATGGAAGCATTTTTAATTGTATTTCTTTTAATATTTTGTATTTGAAGAATATGTAATCCAATATAAGGAGATATTGCTAAATTATTCATATAGGTCCTATATCTAAAACATGAAATACTACTGTTTTTCAAAAACTTAATACTATACCACCAATATGCTGGAATAAAAACGGTTTTGCCTTTTGGAAGTGAAAATTCTAAAAATTTGATTTTTTCAAAATCGGCTAAATATTTTGTTTGAATATTCCAAGGGTTTATTGGAGATCTAAATTCTAAATTTTCATAATCATAAATAGGATATAAATATTTTATACTTTGGGGAGGTGCCATTTTAATCTCAACGCATCCTTCAGAACACATAAAATAATTCCTATAATTAATTTCATAACGTAAAGGTGTGCATGTGTTTTCACTGCCTATCATTATATCATAATTCATATTTGAAACCATATAAGGTCGTAAATATTCATCATTATATTTAAAATTTTTAATAACACCAGTTTCATTCAAAAAATCAGAATTATTTTCAGTAAAATAAATAGAATTTTTATCTTCATTAAATAATTTTATAGAAGTATGCAAAGGGAGAGGAACATACAATTCTGTATTTTGTTCATTTTCTCTCGTGTTTCTTATTTTAATTTCAAATGCATGATAATTTTCAAGAATAAAATTTTTATTTGTTGTATCAATTAATTTTTGATTGTCAAATTCTATTAAAACAGGTTGTCTTATATCACATATTTCTTCTAATTTATCTTTAGATGCATCATCAATCTCATAAATTTCTAAATCATTTGATTTTTTTAAATGAAATTGAATATGTAAATATATAAATAATACTAAACAAAAAATAAAAAATCCAATAATTATTTTCATTAATATCTATTAAAATTAATTTTTAATTAGTAAAACGAAAGTATTAATTATTAATTATTTTTTAAATTTTTTTAATTTAATCGGAATCTAGTTTTGGGGATACATAAAAATTAATATTAATATCATCATCATTTAAATTATATTTAATCTTTAATGGTTTTTCATTACTCAAATAAAAATAAATTTTTTCAGATAAATTTTTAGTTAAACACATTTTATTTAAATAATTTAAATTATAATAAAAAACAAATTTTTGTGAATCTTCAATTGAAAATTCATCTAAATCATCTGTGTTTATATTAACAGACATTTCACCACTAGTTCCATTACTAGTAAATTCAATAAAATTCTCGCAACATTCTATTTTAATATCATTTCCAAAAACTTGCATTTGACTAGTAATTTCACATATATTTTTTGAATTAATTAAAAATTCACATTCGTAATCTATTTCAGGAATTATTAAAAATTCATAATCATTATCTAACAATGGTAATTTATACTGCTTATTAAAATCATCCTTACTTTTAAAATCTAATTCAATTAATTTAATATTTATAAAATCATTTTCAGATTCATGTTCAATAATTATGCTTTGATTTTTGGTGACATTATTTATAATGTTATAAAAAGTATTAGTATCAAAACAAATAATTACTTCTTCTTTTTCATTATCTTTAAATTCATAATTAGAAAACCATTTTTCCTCAATATTAATATTAAAAAGAGAAATGTGAGATTTATCCATTCCCTGAATAAATAATGAATTCGGTTTGAAAACTATACTTATAGTAGAAGTATTATTTTTTATAATTCCAAAGAGAGAAATAAAAATATCTTTTTTATTTTTTTCGCTAATAATAAATTTCATAATATAAGTAATACTGAAAATATTTATTTATGTTATTATTGTTTTAATTTTATTTTTGATAAAGTTTTTTTATCTATAATTATAGACAAAAAATTATATATTTGTTTAAATATAAAAGGTGCCTCATGAATATAACACAATTCTAATTTTTCTGGAAACCTTTCTTTTAGAATATTGGTCATAAAAATGATGAATCCTTTATTTTTATCTATTTCTAAAATGGACAAATTTTCAATGAATACATGAATAATGAAAGAATCTTGTTTTTTTAAAACGTGATCAATAATAAAAATTAAATAATTTAAAATATTATTATTATCTAAAATAGAATTGATAGTTTTAAAATATTTATAATTTAAAATAATTTCATTATTATTATTATTATCAATATGACAAAAATTATATAATAATTCTTGTAATTTTTCTTCATTTAATTTTAAGTTTAAATTTGGGTTATTAGATTTGTAATTATATTCCATAAAATTATATATTTTTTATAATTTATATAAATATATAATTTTAAATTTTATTTCCAATTATTTATTCTTCTATATTTTCATTTTCATTAGTCTCATTATCAACAATAAAATCATCTCCATTTACAAAATTATTTGGTAATTCAGAAACAATAGATTCAGTTGTCATATCAATATTTTCATTATCATCAGTAACATCATTATCCTGATTATCCATTTCTAATTCTATTTGAGAATTATCAATAGTTTTTTCAATTTCAACTATAGCTGCTTCATAATCAACAAACTTATCATGTGTTTCCTTAATAAAATTATTAATTTTTACATTTAAAGAATTAAAAGAATCCTTAATGTCTTTTATGTCTTTATTGACCTTATTGAATGATTCATTAAGATTAATAGAATTAAAACTACTTTCTAATTTATTTAATCTATTTATTATATTTTCAAAAACCTCGTCGCTTACTAATTTCATATTATCATTATTTTCATAATTGTAATTATTACTTGAAAATGGTGAACCTCCATCTTCTAAAGATTCTTGAATAAATTTTTCTAATTTTCCCAAACGTAAAGTAATAAGTCCAATTGCATCGGAAATACTAATTTTATTTAATTGTTTTTGTTGCTGTGCTTGTGATACTGGTTGAGATTGCATCTGTGGTGCTGATCTTGGTTTTACTTGACTTGGTAATTTTCCTACTTGTTGCTGAGGATTTCTTATTTGTTGTTGTTGTTGTGCAAAAACAGCCTGAGATGAAATAGATGTAACAGGTTTTCCTTGTGATGTATTATTATTCTGTTCTCCTGCTCTTTTTTGCCTAGCAGCTGCAATGGATCTGGAACTACTCATTTAATATTATTATTTAATAATTTGTTTCTAAATTACTTACGCATATTAACAAATTTTTTTTTATTAGTCTTATTTTTTTTTGTTTTTGTATTACGCTTTTTTTTACTTTTTGACTTTTTATGTTTTCCTCCTTGCCTTGGAATTTTTTCTTCAATAAAAATATCTTCATCTTCCATATTTCCAGTATAAGGATTAACTTGTGGAGGAAATAAATTTATTGCACTTTCATTTCTAATTGGAAATATAATAGGATCTAAAGAGGTTCGTCTTCTTTCACTCCTAGATAAACGTGGTGGTGGAATTGAAGTAACTAATGATTCGGCAATTTCAGGCATTTGATCCAACCTAGGAGGAGTAGTGATTAATCTAGGAGGTGTGTTAAAAAGTCTAGGTGGAGTGCTAATTTTAGATGGTGCATTATTGGTTGAATTTTCTCTCAATAATTCTTCTGGCAATTTTCCACCACATTTTCTTTTATAGTTTTTAACTAATCTTGGCATTTATATAAATAATTAATAATAAAAATTTTTAGGCAATCATTTTAAATTTTATTGGAGCATGAAATAAATAATCCTTTATTTTAAAATCACTTTCTGTATAATCATTAATATTTTCTCTCAAATTTTCTATTTCTAAAGTTGGAAAATGAAAAGGAATTCTATCCATTTGTGTTTTAATAGAATCTAAATGTTCCTCATAAATATGACAATTTCCCATAAAATAAATAAACTCATATGCTTGTAATCCGCAATGTTTAGCTAAAAGATGTGTTAAGAAAGAATAGGATGCTATATTAAATGGAGATCCAAGAGGCACATCAACAGATCGTTGATACATTGCACAAGATAATTTATCACCATCATGAACATTAAATTGACAAAAAATATGGCATGGTGGAAGAACCATTTTATTTAATTGGCAAGGATTCCATGCAGTTAATATTAATCTACGACTATTTCTTGTTTCAGGATTTTTTAATTGTTCAATTATAAATTGTAATTGATCAATTCCAGGAAAGTTTTCATCTAAAATATTTCCGTTAGTAACATCATACGGGGCATTAAAATGTCTCCATTGATATCCATAAATTGGTCCAAGAATTCCTTCTTCATAATGACTTAATCCTGTATTTTTTACAAATTCTTTAGAAGCATTAGCATCCCAAATATGAACATTTTGTTTTTGTAGAATTTTATTATCAGTTTCACCTTTGATAAACCATAATAATTCTTTTAAACAGGTTTTCCAGGCAAGTTTTTTAGTAGTTAATATAGGAATTTTATTATTTTGAAGTGAAAAACGCATCGATTTGCCAAAAATACTTTTTGTAATTCCATTTCTCCCTTTTTCATAAAATCCATTATTTAGTATTTCTTTAATTAAATTTAAATATTGATATTCTTCTTCATTATAAGATGTGGTTTGTTTATTAATTAATATGGAAGTAAAATGATCACTCTCGCTCATTATAATATTATTATTTTATTATTTTATTAACTTTAATTACTTTTTAAATTTAATTAATTTCTTTTTATAAATCATATGGATAGTTCAGACAATTCAAAAAAAAGTTTTTTTAAGCATGTTTTTAATTTTGATAATGATTCTAAAAGTGAAGTCTTGAATATAATACAATTTGCATTATTAGCAATTATTCCAATAGTTATTTTAAATAAAAGTATTCAAAGATTTGTTCCTGAAGCAGATGAAAAGAAAGGAAGTTTAGAAATTATAGCTGAAGTGGTGATTCAAGTTATTGTAATGTTATTAGGTTTACTATTAATTGATCGTTTTATTACTTATATTCCAACTTATAGTGGTAAAGAATATCCAGAAAATCATGTAATTTACACAGTTTTCCCAATTTTAACTATTGCTTTGGGATTACAAACAAGATTAGGAGAGAAAATTAGCATTTTAGTAGATAGAGTTATTGAACTATGGGAAGGAAAGATTGGAGGTGGTCAAAAAGGTAATAATAAACAAGGAAATGTAAAAGTATCACAACCTATTTCTGGACAAATGAATATGGGAAATACTGGAATTAACAACAACCAAATGTTAAATCAAAGTATTAATCAAGCAGCAATTAATCAATCTCTTTATGGTGGTTCAACATCAATAAGTCAGTTGCCAACATCAGATTTAAACACTCAAAAACAACAGCTTCCAAATTATAATAATATGTATCAAAAAAATGATACTCCATTGATAGATGCAGCAACACCAGGAATGGAAAGTTTTGAACCAATGGCAGCAAATTCAGTTTTAGGAGGAGGTTTTGGTGCATCTTGGTAAAAAATCAATGATAAAATTCAAAAATAAATTAAAGATATTTAAAACTTTAAATTAATATAATATATTAATGGATGTTAATAAATTATATAAAGCTTTAGACGATGAAAGTAATGAAAATTTATTAAATTTTACAAGCAAAAAAATAATAGAAATGAATCTAAAAATTATAAATGAACTTCAACTTGAACGCAATAAAGCATTAAATATTATGCATAAATTAAAAGGATATAAATACGTTGATGAATTAAGTGATTTAAAATATGGTGCATATATTCGTTGGATTCCAATAATAGATCCAAATCCGTTAAACATAGAACTAACTAAAGGTGCTTTATTTTGCGAAATAAAAATTAAAGAAGATGGTGTTTATGTTATTTGTAAAAATTATGGATATTTCAATAAACATTTTCAAATTAAATTAGATGAAAATTTAGTTTTTCAAAAATTAACCGATCAGGAACTCGTGTTATTATCTGCATTGGATCATTTATCTAAATAATATTTAACACCTTTGAATATTTTTAATTTATTTTCTATTTTTGCGGGTTTTTTTCTTGTTTTCACCACATTTACAATCACTAAATAATCCAGAGACAAATTTCCCTAAAGATATCATTTCAACATGATCTTTGTGAATGGTTTTTTTAACAGTTCCCAAATGTTTTCCACGATGATATTTACTAACCGTTTTTATTGCTTTTCCATTTTTTATACTTACTTTACGCACTACTTTTTTTCCACCAACTTTTTTCACCTCAATATTTTCATAAAAAAAATCTTTTGTCATATTTATATATAATACAAAGAAAAAATGAAGAAGATATTCATTTCATTATTTCATATTATATTTGTGGGGGGATTATTTTTATATATTGGAATTTCTAATTCAAGCATGCCAATATGGATGTATAATTTAATTTTGTTATTAGGAATTTTAATTTTAATATTTCACCTTTATAAAAGTTATAAAAAATTTATAAAAGGAAAACATATCTGGATTAATTTATTTCACATATTTATTATTTCACCATTATTAATTTATTTAGGATTAATTAAAACAAAAACTCCACGATTTATATATGAATTAATATTTATGCTAGGTTTTGCAGTTATAGGTTATCATAATTTTTATTTATTACGTAAAATAAGCAACAAAATTTAACATAGTTTTTGAATCCAATTATTTGTTAATACATTCTCTACACTTTCTAAAGCACCTTCACTCCATCCTTGATAATTACTAACTGCTTCTCCAACTACTAACATTCCTTCAATAGGATGTTGTGCTTTATTAATAAACTCTTCACGATTTTTATAATTTCCATGTAATGGTTCATAATAGTGTGTTCCTATTGGCCAATAATAATCTTTAATCTCTATTATATGCAAAGTTTTCTCTGGAATGCCCAGACTTTTCTCTATTAATTTTTCATATAATTTTTTATTTTGAAATGTATTTTTTAAATGTTCTTTTAATAATACGGCATTATTATTATCACTATAAGCAATCATATAAACACCTTTTTCTTTATCCATTGGAATAATTTTTTGCAAAGGTCCAGGAACAATAGTATAATTCTCAACAAAATTCTTCAATATATTACTTGATTTTTTATCAAATTTAGCATATAATCGTAAAAATGGTTGTCCGTGAATTTGTTGATATATACTAGACTTTTCAGATGCACCAGGCACTAATTTTAAAATCCCTGTGATAGTAGTAGCAATTATTACTTTGTTACAAAAAAAAGTATTATTATTTTCAGTAATAATTTCAAATAAACAAGGTTCTCTTAAATTATTAATTTTTTTAACAGAAATAACGTTATTTGAGAATTTAATGTTATTATAACCAATTATTTCATATAATTTATATACTAACTGTTTCCAATTAATATATAAAATAGGCCATCCACCTTTATTATCATCCATTCCATAATTATATAATGTATCATAAACATCAGCATCTTCATAATCAGTATAACCACTGTAAATAGTGAATAATTTATAATTTAAATCTCCTAATATCATAGCACCAAAATCTCTAAATTTAAATTTTCTATAATAGTTCGGATTTTTTTCATATTCTTTTTTTAAAAAGTCTATTATTTTTACAACATCAAATTCAGAGTGTTTTGGTAATAATTTAGAATAATTCATAATTGAAATGCCTTTTTTATAGGGAACATGTAATTGTTTTAATAATTTTATTAAAAGAGGGTTTGTATCATTTCTCCCAACACCAGCACCAGTTACTACTGTAGCACCATAAAATTTTTCATTATTCATTCTTCCTCCAATCCATTTTTTTTTATATTTTTCTAAAATTAAAAATTTAGTTTTGGGTGAATTTTTTTTAATTTTATAAGCAGAATATAAACCAGCAATTCCAGAACCAATAATAATTATATCATATAAATTAATTTTCATATAATATAAAGAGCAAATAATTTTATTTGCGATTTTTTTTTGTTTTATTGAATTTAACAAATTGATTCTTTTTGCATTTGAATTTTCCTCTTGTTAAACCTTTTCTATTAAAAATATTTTTAGTACAAATGCCTATTGCTCGTGATTCATCATTCTTAAATCCTTTTTCAACCTTTTTAATACATTTACATAATTTTTCAGATAATAATTTTTCGGCTTCTTTTTCTATTAATCGTTTTGATTTAGGTGGTTTCATGTTATAAAATTCTAAAATATTTATGTAATCTTTTTGTGTTAAATTAGTGTTTGGATTATTAATTTTCATTATTTATAACTTTATTTTAAATTATATAAATAAAATAAATTTTTTATTTGGAAACTAAAAAAAATAATTATATAATAACAATCAATATGAAAATAGTAGTTTTTGATTTAGATGAAACATTAGGATATTTTGTAGAATTTGGAATTTTTTGGGATAATCTAAATTTATATCTTGTTAAACATAATAAAGAAGAATTAAATCAAGATGAATTTAATACAATTTTAGATTTATATCCCGAATTTTTACGTCCTAATATTATTGATATTTTAAATTATTTAAAAGATAAAAAAAAATCTGATTTATGCGACAAAATTATGATTTATACTAATAATCAAGGTCCAAAAAAATGGACCAATTTCATAATTTCTTACTTTGAATCAAAAATAAAATATAAATTGTTTGATCAAATTATATCTGCTTTTAAAATAAATGGAAAAAGGATTGAGTTATGTAGAACTTCACATAATAAAACATATAAAGATTTGATACATTGCACAAAAATTCCCTTAAATACAGAAATTTGTTTTTTAGATGATAACTATTTTCCAGGAATGACAAATAAAAATATTTATTACATTAATATTAAACCATATATTCATGATTTAACATTTGAAGAAATTTACA
>JACCDO010159499.1_pt1 | contig 14564 bp, 27 predicted proteins | sample 7446101 | NCBI WGS metagenome assembly JACCDO01 (sample SAMN15323440, study PRJNA562643) | freshwater metagenome | isolation source: river surface water | place: USA:Blue River Watershed | collected 2017-08-16
CCGGGTATTGGGATCGACACCTACCTCTTCCGCTTTTTCCGGGGCCTGTGGTGTAATGGCTTGCATAACACACTGTCACTGTGTAGGTCGGGGTTCGAATCCCCCAGGTCCCGCCAATGGAAGATGACCCTAAACGGAGATAGGATCCGCCTGCTAAGCGAGATGTTCGGGTAAAACTGAATGAGGTTCGATCCCTCCATCTTCCGCAAACTCCATTTCTTTTTGAATTGGATTGAAATAAATTCCGGGTTCGCATAGCGGTTGATTGCACTTGCCTTGTAAGCAAGCGGAGAAATCCCACGTCGGTTCGAATCCGACACCCGGATCCAGTATTAATGACACCGTGTCTGAATGGTTTAGGTCCAGGTCTGCAAAACCTTGGTACGTGGGTTCGAATCCCTCCGGTGTTTCTATATGGTGTCTATTGACAAGTGGTTTAAGTCGCCTGACTGTGGATCAGGTCATCGCGGGTTCGAATCCCGCTAGATACCCAAATAAGCCCCGGTGGCGAAATTGGTAACCGCACCAGAATTAAGATCTGGCGATCCGTGAATCGTGTGGGTTCGAGTCCCACCCGGGGTACAATTTTTTTTAGTATTCGGATATATAGATCACTATGATTGAAAGATACAACAAATACCAAAACGGATTCGTAAAAGGAGTAAATTCCTCTATAATAAAAGAGGAGGAAGAAAACATCCCAGTGAACACTGGAATAGTTACTCCAAAGACACTAAATGATTTCTCAGAGTCAATTTCAGCGGCTTTAAACGAGAGAATAGGGGACGAATACGCAGCCCATTACTTCTATAGAAATGCAGCTAACTGGTGTAAGAATGCCAATTATAAAAATGCAACAGCTTACTTTGAGGCTGAGGCTTCTAGTGAATTAGATCACGCAAAAGGATTACAGGATTACCTAACACAATGGAATCTTCTACCTGCTATACCAGCTGCTCCAACACAGCATTCATTTAACAATTTGGCTGATATCATCAATAAGGCATACGAGATAGAGTATGAGCTAATGCTTAAGTACTCCGACAATCAAAAAGAATTCTTGGCTGCACATCCTGCAACTTTCAATTTCATTCAGAAGTACGTTGATATTCAGAACGAAGCGGTTGCTGAGTATTCGGATCTACTTAATGCTCTTAATCTAGTAGACATCAACAACAGATTGGATGTCCTTTATTTCGAGAACAATTACTTCAATCAGTAATTAGCATCTTTCTGGGTTTCTGCGGGGATATTTCATATCTTTGCACCATGAGACAATTCAAGGTAACCGAAAGAAAAACTGATAGAACCGATGTTTTAGAGAGATACTTCTCGGACATCTCGAGCATCCCAATTTTAACACCAGACCAAGAAAACGAGATCGCGGTTAGAGCTAGAGGTGGCGATGAGGAAGCTAAAGCTATCCTCATAAGATCAAGTCTAAGATTCGTAGTCTCGGTTGCTAAATCTTATTCAGGGACAAAGTATCCTCTTATGGATTTAATATCTCAGGGGAATATAGGTCTTATCGAATCAGCAGAAACTTTCGATCCTTCCACGGGTTTTAAGTTTATATCGTATGCTATCTGGAGAATCAGAAGCAACATCTTGAAATACATCCAGTCGCAATCGAGAACCATAAAAGTACCACAGAGCGTGCAGAACACAATGAGGGAGGTTCGAAAAATACACGACCACTTTAACCAGACGCAAGAGAGGGATGCTACTATCCCGGAGATAATAGAAAAGCTTTCTGAAATGAGCGATAAGACGTGGATAAGCCACAACATGGAACACATAGCAGCTGGTGTGGCAGCGGATTCCTTTAATATACCTCTAGAGCTTAGAAAAGGAGAGAGCGAGGACGATGTAAAAGCTCCAATCTCTTGGCTAGAGTCAGAGGATTATGCCACAGATTCTGTAGAGAAAAACGATAGAGCTGAATTCGCCAATCTTCTTCTTGACACATTAGATCTAAGAGAGAAGAAAGTTGTTATGGATAGAATGGGAAAGAATTGGGGTGTACCTAGATCATTTGAAGATATAGGTGCTCAGTTCGGTAAATCAAGCCACTGGGCTAATAAGACTTACCAGAATGCAATTAGAAAATTAAAGATTAAAGCTAGAAAATTAAAGGAGGATATATGAAAATTTTAGAAAGTAAAAAAAGCAGGGTCTGGTTTTGCAGCGATTCGCACTACAATCACTCAAATATCTGTGAAGCAACATCAAATTGGCCAGAGGGCTCTAAGACCAGAAAGTTCCCTTCACTGGAGGCTATGAACGAAGCAATAGTGGAATCAATCAACTCCAGAGTTGGTGAGGATGACCAATTGATACACTTAGGCGACTGGTCCTTTGGAGGATTCGAGGCAGTAAAAGAGTTCAGGGATAAGATTAAATGTAAAAACGTCTATCTTATTCTGGGCAACCACGATCATCACATTGATCGGGACAAAGAAGGTATTAGATCGCTATTTAAGCACGTCTCCAAATACGAGTACCTAACCATCACAAGGGATCCTTCAGAGAAAGGGGAGAAACATCAGAAGATTAGAATGGTGATTTGTCATTTCCCGATTGCTAGCTGGCACGATATGAATCAAGGGGTTATCCATTTGCACGGTCACGTTCACTTCTCTCCGGAAGAGAAAATGAGTCCAGGTAAGATGATGGATGTGGGATTTGACGGATCAGAAGAATTCCGTCCCTACTCTCTGGACGAGATTTTAGATCTCATGGCGGACAGACCAGTTTGCTCACTTTTCAATAACGATCACCATTTAGAAGAAAGATAAAAATATGGAACAGGATAAAGGATACACATACAGGCTATCAGGTCAAGACTATAGGGTAATGTTACATTTTGGTAGATATTCTCAGGGAAATCCAGCTATTGAGCTCTATGATCTAGATGACGGATTCCCTTTTGCGAAGTCGACTATTAACATTCCCGGACTTGGGAAGGACGAGGTTGCGGTTAAGAATTATTCAGAGAACGAGGGTATGCTGGATTTTCTAGTTGAGAATGGAATCGTTCATCCCCCGCATAAAATGGAGCAATCTGGATTTGTTACCGTGCCGGTGTGCAAGATTAAAATGGATAGATAGATCATGCACACTAAACCACTTCTCAGGGATTTTCAGGCTAAGGCCATTTCTAAGGAATGTGTCTCTATAGACATAGACGAGGATCTAGATATAGAAGGGGGAAAGGTAAAGATTCTTGGTTCTGCCAGGAACCTCCTTGTTTCTCTAACTGCAAATCACCATATGGAGGTGTGTCTGCCTACCGGCGATGCCATGTTCATAGAACTTGTAACCCCAAATGGTGTTTGTGTCAAATATGTAACAGGATCAGGATCAGAATCATATTCTAACAATTAACATCTGAGATTCCTCGGGAATATCCTTTAATATTGCTGATATAATTAAAAAAGCAATATGAAAATCAAAACTTTTGTCCTTGCATTTATCTCAGCCTTCTTGGCATCCTGCGAGGATATAGAATCGGTTAAACAAGTAGAGCAGAAACACTACGAGCTAGATCTGCCGAACAAAAGAGTGACTATTACCGAATACACCATCGATGGGTGTCAGTATATCGGATGTCTAAGCGGAGACCCACGTTCAAACTATTTGTCTCATAAAGGAAATTGTACAAACCCAATCCATAATATAAAATGAGAGCAATAGCTAAGATCATTCTCATCCTGGTACCAGTGATGATTATAGGTAGCATCTTCCTAACAGTGTCTGGCTACCAGAACAAACAGACAATCAAGACCAAGGTCACGGACAAGGAAAGAATCACCCAGCAATCCGGCGATAGGATTGAGTCTTTCTATCTCGTCTACACGGAGGCTGGAACGTTCAAATTGACAGATGACGTGTTCTACGGTAACTTTAATTCCAGTGACTGGTACGGTCAAATCCATAGAGACTCAACTTATACATTTGAAGTGGTTGGTTACCGCATCGGTGTATTAAGTTCTTATCCCAATATTGTAAACTACAAATAGTATGTACCCAGCAAAATATGTTATCATAAACGGCAGGGGAATTATTTTCTCTGCTGCAATCCAACACAAAGAAATGGTTGGATATGGTGAAAATTGCGAGGGGGCTGGATTTGTTCATTTTGCAATTCAAAAGGATGATTACGGGGATATCATCGTAGCAAAATGCTATGGTAAGTCCGAATCATTAGGTATCGAATCCCGACCTGAAGAGGATTCGAAAATTTTAACACGTCAAATCACAAATCCTTTTTAATATGAAACTAAATAAAAATTCCTTCTCAGCGAGACTTTACCGTTGGGTATATGCAACCGAACAAATGCCAAAAAATCTATGCCCATACTTTTGGAAGCTCGTAATTATGTGGATTGTAATTGTACCATATGCAATTCTTTCACTACCTTACATCGCTCTCAATAAGAGAAACGATATTGGTAGCTCTTTCTTCGAGAAACCTGGTAGTGGTTTGATTCTATATGTAGGGGTTGGTCTGGTTCTTTCTATGCTCTGGTCTATCTCAATCTTTTTTGTTGGGTTCTTCCCTAAACATTCTTTTGCTCAAAGTATACAAATATTAGGAATGCTACTCTGGATCATTGGGATAGCTATCGGTGGGTGGAATCTTGCTAAATGGGGTATTGAAAAATACAAGGACTCTAAAATTAAATATCGATATGATGGACATGGCAATGTCGTGGGTAGAAAATTTGAAGAACCTAAACCAAACATCATTGTTGAATATGCAAAAGCTGCATACAATAAGTATTGTCCACAAATTAACTGGGAGAAATAACCTCATTTAATAATTTAGCACTCGTCATATTTTCTACGGGGATATCCTATAAATTAGCAGTCAGATCAAAAAGATAAATCAATGAGAAAGAAAGAAGTAGACGCTTTACATGCATTTATTGCAATGGCTGCTCAACCTGGATTCGCTAGTATTTTCGGTGGTATCCCTTTTGGAGAACCCGAAGAAAAATACCCTTATGATAGATTAGGTAATGGTTTTGAACTTAGACCTATTGAAATTCTAGCCGAAGGTGGGCAATTCGTTGTAGATAATCGAGAGAGCTTCTCTCATCTGTACAAAGAAGGGAACAAGGTATGCGATACAGTATTTCGTAGAGGTGGATATTCAGGGGATTTTAAAGATGGATATGCTTCGTTAATTATATACACCCAGAAGGAAGAGCACACCAAGAAAAGACATGGATTTGATTTCGGAACTCATGTTATCATTAACGAGCAAGGAGAGGTTTGCCTTGAACCTGATGGAGTGACTACACCATCACACTTAGGAGGAAATATTGGAAAACTTAAGGACACTTATTACGATCTAAGAACAGGTGAAGCGATACTTACGTGTAGTTCTTCCAGTTCAATTAGGGGTCAGAAGTTCATTATCGTTGAACATCAATACGACTGGTATGATGAGAAATTACCTCTTGGTGTTTACAAAATCGATAAGCAAACTTGTGAATTTGAAAAAATTGATGACATAAAAAGATAAAAGATGAACACTTACATTAAAAAGACACATATTGCTGAGTACGAATTCTCAGAAATTGATTTCGATTTGTACGATGAGTTTGGATTCGAAAGTGGAGATGATGACGAATTCATCGTAATTAAAAAGGGCCACGGCGCAGCAGATGGGTACCCCATTAAGATTGATCGAATGATCGAGGCTCTTACCACTTTGAAAAATTCAGGTGCAACACACGTCGAGCTGGACTATCATGTCGATCATATAGGATATGAGATTTCCGGTTATGAGATTAGAAAAGCTACCTCAGAAGAAACAGAGGCGTATGAGATTAACAGAAGACACGATCGAGAGATGCTAGCTAAAAGACAGGATCTTCTAAGACAGTTAAGGGATCTTGATAAAGAAGCTCACGATAAAAAAGAAGACGAGAAATACCCATTTTAATGAAAACAATAGAAGTATCAGATGAAATGTACGCAAAGCTTCTTGAGCTTGCTACAGAAATGACCACGCAGGATCCTAGATGTACCCGAATGCCACATATGTTTCAGATCAGAAACTGGAAAAAAGTTTATGATGCTGAATTAAATGGTGATGTCCACTTCTTCTTAGACAGAGGGAATGGCATTGAGGTAGAGACAATAGAAGAACTCATCGATTACTTGAATTCTTCTGATATCGAGTTTATCGAGGACGAGATTAGAGCGATGTGGGATTCTTGGAAAGAACAAAATTTCGATGACGATCTAATCGATTGGCTAGCAGATAATGAAACTGGACTGGAACAATACTCATACTCTTTAGAGCCAGAGTACACTAACTGTTTCTTGACAGCAAAAGCTGCACAGCAACACCTCGATAAGAATTATTATCACTATCACCATAAAGCGGACGTTTATCTGAATCATGCTTGGAGAAATTACGAAGCTGATTTAGTTTCTGAATTTCTTTGTGGCCTTGTTGGAAAATCTTTATACTCATAATAAAAAAAATATGTCAAACTATAAAACTTTAAATCTGGCTTACCCAGAAAAATCATCAATTAAATTCAAGGTCAATCGCTTTCCAGATGGCCAGCAATCTGTAACAATTGAAACAGATATGGCTCACCTAGCAGCAAAGCATAGTGGGCACGTAAAAATCTACAGCCGTTTAAACACATTCCGTGACCTTGAATTGATTATTTGCGCAACTGCCGCTTTACGAAATACTGGAATACAGAGTCTTTCTCTTTACACACCATATTTCATGGGGGCTAGATCAGATCGACGTTTCACCGAGGGTGATGCAAACTACTTAAAGCAAGTTATTTGTCCAATCATCAACGCACAGAAATTCGATGCTGTTATTGTGTTAGACCCTCACTCCGATGTGTTAGAAGCTTGTCTTGATAACTTTGAAAAGGTTGACAACCACTCTATAGTCAAACAAGCATTAACTGATATTGACAATAAGAACGGTGCACAGGATCGTATTGTCCTAGTTTCACCCGATGCCGGGGCTTACAAGAAAATCTTCGATGTAGCTCAGAAATTCGATATCAGAAAGATTATCACTGCAACTAAGGTTAGAGATATCAAAACGGGAAAAATCCTACACACCGAGATCCCAGTACTGGATCAACACGAGGATCTAAAATATGTAATAGTTGATGATATCTGCGATGGAGGCAGAACTTTCATTGAGTTGGCAAAGGCAATTCATGATAGCAGACCCACAGCCGAGGTTTACTTGGTCGTTACCCACGGTATCTTTAGTAACAGCTTTTATGAATTGAGCAAGCACATCAAGAAGGTTTACTCTTCAAACAGCTATTCAGACATCGACGTAGAGCACCACAGTGACTATACAGTAGGTAAAGAATTCTTAATGCAGTTTAACGTATTCTAAATGAAGTTCACTACACTAAGCTGGTTTTGGCATAACGTCAAAAGATCCAATCATAAAAGATTTCATTGGAGATCTTGGAAGCTCTTTTTAATTGGAATCTTCTTAGAATTCAAGTGCATTCTATTAACAGGAAAATCTTTAGATGCCCTACATGATGAAAACCGCAACGATCCACCAAGTAAAGATGCAGAAATTCATTACCAAAAAGATTATTATTTATGAAAAATGAAATTGAATTAAGAGACCTTTTTGCTGCTCAGCTTATGAGCGGCAAAGTGGAAGATCTTTGGGGGCAAGCCAGAAGGGAAAACATTTCAGAAAAAGAAGGCGTGGAAGAATGGGTACAAGTATCTGCTGAAGAATCCACAAAAAGAAGAATAGCAGCGGTTGCCAAAAGAGCTTATGAAATAGCTGATGCTATGATAGAAGCAAGAAAAACGAAAAAAGAAGCAAAATGAAAGTAAAATCATTACGCAGGGAAACATTAAATCTATCAGCGGAAGAAGTTGTAAAGATCATCAAGGATCATCTTCAAAAAAACTATATGATAGAACATGCAACTCCAATTATCAAAACTGTTTATGATGGCAGCATGGGAGATTCTGGAACTGAGATCTTTGCTGGTTATGAATTGGTAGCAAATGTATATGAAGACGAAAAGGAAATAAAAGTATGATAAACTATATTGACTGGGACTTAATCGAAATTAATTTTATTACTTTTTTATTACTTTTTTATTACTTTATTTGGATATATAATTAAAAGAATATTCAAATGAAAATTGGAAGAAAAATAATCTATCAAACGCCTGATGAAAAAGCTGAGGCAAATAGATTAAAATCTCAAAGATATTATGAAAAAAATAAAGAAAAAATTCGTAGAAAAAATCTTGAGAACTATCATAAAAATAAAGAAGGCAATAATGACTAAATTACATCAACTGACTTGTAAATTATGCGAGACTGATTTCTATCATAAACGGATCACAAAACAATTTTGTTCAAATGAGTGTGTTCAAAAAAATAAATCAATTTTTCAGAAAGCATATAAAAACAGTGAAGAAGGTAGAATAAAAAACTCCGAGTCGCAAAAGATTGCACAAAACCGGCCAGATGTAAAAGCTAGGCGATCTGAACTATCTAAAGAGCATGCAAATAGGCCTGAAGTAAAAGAAAAATTTTCCAAATGGTCTAAAGAATTTCATAATCGAGAAGAAGTTAAGATTGCAACTTCTGAATGGACTAAAAAGTATTTTAAAGAAAATCCAGAAGCACCTTCTAATCTTGGAAAAATCTCAAAAGATTATTTCAAAAATGTTTACCCTAATGATAAGGAGGCTCAAACTAGAAGATCCGAAAAGTCAAAAGAAACTAGTGCCAGGCCTGAAGTAAAAGAAAAGAGAAGAGATTCATTGAAGGAATATTGGTCAGATGAAGAAAAAAGAAAGGAGCACAGCATAAAACAAAAGATCGCGCACACTAAACCCAATATGATTGAGACACATAGGAAAAATTCACAAAAACTTTGGGAAGATTCTCAATATGCAGATAAAGTACTTAAAGGAATGACATATAAAACATTTACATTTCCATCTGGCCGGATTGTTAAAACTCAGGGTTATGAAAATATTGTATTGAATGATTTAATAAAAGAATATAACGAATCTGATATTTTTGTAGGTCCATCAGAAATAAAGAATCAAATTGGTAGAATAGAATACACATTTGACAATAAACAAAGATCCTATTATCCAGATATTTACATAAAAAGTATAAATATGATTATTGAAGTTAAAAGTGAATATACTTTTAGTTTAAATAAGGAAATTAATTTAGCTAAAGAGAAGGCGTGTTTAGACATGGGTTTAAATTTTAAATTTGATATAAGATGAAAATAAATTATATAGAAGGAGACTTAATTAAGCTTGCTCAGAGAGGTAACTTTGATGTTATAGCTCATGGATGTAACTGTCTTTCAGTTATGAAAAGCGGACTTGCCCCACAAATGGCTAAAGCTTTTGATTGCGATAGTCCAGAGAAGTATCCAGGTGAAGATTCTTCTAGACGTGGAGATATGCAAAAGTTGGGAAATATTGAATGGTATTCCTGGTACGTTTTCGGGGAGGATGGTGAAAGAAGAAGACTAGATGTTGTTAATGCATATACTCAATACAATTACGGTAAGAATCACCAAGACGGGGATGAAGCTCCTTTTGATTATGCAGCATTCAAACTTTGCATGGCAAAGATGAATTATAGATTCAAAGGCAAGCATATCGGTTTACCGAAGATCGGTGCAGGCCTTGCTGGTGGTGACTGGGATAAAATAGAAAAAATTATCGAGCGGGAACTTAAAGACTGCAAAGTAACTATAGTAAATTACAAACCACAATAATGGAAACATTTGAAACCCTACACCCCACTGCACAAGTGACATTGATCATCTGCGGATGTATAGTAGCAGTAGTCTTTGTGTTGGCTTTGTATACTGACTTTTTTAACAAGAAAAGATAAAGATCATGGCAATAGGACCAGAACAATTAAATGATAACTTCAAGGAAGAAGTTGACAACTTTGAAAAGTATATTGATCTAGCGTTGAGCAAAACAAGCTTTAAAGGATCTAATAAGGTGTATATTGATACTCCACGTGGAATTACAAATTCACACTTTCCACCTTTAGTAGAACGATACTTTAAAGCTGGATGGAAATCGGTTCGACGGGAATATGGGGATCAGAGAGATCCTTGTGATATGCTTATTTTTGAAAAATAAAAAATAAAAATATGGAAAAACAATTTGACGTTGATAGAATAGTCAGCATACATGTCAAAAGACTTAGCGAGTCCAGATACAAATGGCGGCCAAGAAAACAGAAGACATGGTTCTTCGGTTTATTCAGGAGAAATTCTTGGTACAGTGAGGGATATTACGAGAGTGGGTATTATACAGAGTGTTACGAATCTGGATGCTGGGATGCACATGCATATAGCGCTAAGGGATTAAGGGGCTATGGATACATCGTGGACGAGTCAACACATACTGTGTATGATAAGCCATATGTCATGGTTTATCTAGAGCACGATCTTTCGGTCTCCAGATATTTCGATAGCGACACCGAGGCTTATGCTTGGGTTTCAGATCTAAGAAAAAAATCAGGTAAGAATTTTGAAACTGTAACTTATTAAAATGATAATCTATCTTGCATCACCATATACCCACCAGGATCAATCCGTGGTAGAGGAGAACTTCAGAAAAATAAGTAGGGTAGCAGCTAAGCTAGTCTCAGAGGGACACGTTGCTATCTCACCAATCACATATGGCCACACACTATTGGATTTCAAAAAGATGCCATCAGATTGGCAGTTCTGGCAGAACTTCTGCTCACAGATTCTCTATAAGTGTGACAAGCTATTGGTTGTAAAAATGGAGGGCTGGGAAAAATCAAGAGGTGTAAAAGACGAAATGTCCATCGCTAGGGATCACGGGATTCCAATCGAGTACATGGAGTATGATATTAACGAAAGAGAATTTTTAAAATAAACAATATGATAAAAGTGTTAGAAAAAGGAATCATCTCTGAGCCGGAGCTGATTGACTTCATTAGAGGCTATAGAAAATTGGTGGATGCTAAGATTATGAGCGAAACCAGTTTTGGTGTTGTCATCGAGAACTTGGGCATCAAGAGAACGAAGAAAGGAGGATATAAGATCGACGAGAACTCAACTTATTATTTAATCTAATTATGAAAACAATCAAACCAAATTCTAAAGACCAGAGGATAGATGGTGTTTCAGTTTTTCTTGCTGGCTCGATTGAAATGGGGGCGGCTGAGGATTGGCAAACAAAAACACAGGAGAGGTTTAATAACTTCCCAATTACCCTTCTGAATCCAAGAAGAGATGACTGGGATTCATCCTGGGCTCAAGAGCAAAAGAATCAGCAGTTCAACTACCAGGTAAACTGGGAGATGGATTCCCTGGATAAAGCTGATATCATTTTCATGTACTTCTCACCAGAAACAAAGAGTCCAATTTCATTGTTAGAACTTGGTGCTTACGGGTCAACCGGGAAAATGATAGTCTGTTGTCCTGATGGATTCTGGAGAAAGGGAAATGTAGAGATATTCTGCTCCAGACACAATATCCAGGTCTATAATAATATAGAGGATGCATACGGGGCTCTTATGACGAGGTTACATACTGTTACCTCCAAAAACTTTGCACTGTTCAGATAAAGAATAAAACTATCAAGGATCCTACGGGATCCTTTTTTATTTTAGCACCATAATTAAAAAGTTATGACCATTAAAGAAAGAATCCAGCAGGATTTCATCCTGGCAATGAAAGCCAAAGATGAAAATGCAAAGTCCGCTCTAAGCGGTGTTAAATCTAAAATCACAGAGGCAGAGAAAGCCAAGTCAAATGAAGCGCTAACCGATGACGAGGTGATCAAGGTTTTAACAAAAGCTATCAAGCAAAGAGAGGAATCCCAGAAGATCTACGAAGAGGCAGGTCGTGAAGAACTTGCACGTAAGGAATGTGATGAAGCATGTGTTCTCTACCGTTACATGCCAGCAAAAATGACTCAGAAGGAGATAAGTGATGCTCTCGCGGAGATTGTACAGGGTTTCTCCGGAGTCATCACAAATCCTGCAGCTTTGCAAGGTAAGACCATCGGCGAGTTCAATAAGAGATATAACGGTAGAGCCGATATTTCTGACATTAAAGAAGCATTAACCAAAATAATCGGAGCATAATGGGACTAGACATTTATTTGTATCGATACGATGATTTCGAGGACACCTCAAATCGGGAGGAACAGTATTCCAAATTTGAAGAAGAGCTTTGGGAAAAAGCAGGGGATTATGCATCGTTAAGCGAATCTCAGAAAGCGGAACTCAGAGAGAAAGATGAAAATTTTGCTAAAGAATTGGGTCTTGATAAATGGGGATCGGATGTAACAAAAAAACACCAAATAGAGGAGGATCACAAGGACTATCCGGATCACTATTTCAAAATAGGGTATTTTAGAAGCTCCTATAATGATGGAGGCATAGAAAGGATCCTTTCCAATTTAGGTTGTCCAACAATGCACGACATATTCCAACAGAATGGCGAGGAGTACAGATTCAAGCCAGATTGGAATGAATCCCTAATTAGATGTGAGGATGCAATCAAGATATTCAAAGGAAAGGGTGAATACAGGGTAAGCAAGGTTATGGAGAACTTATTTAGTGATTCAGAGGTTAGCTCAGAAAAGGAAGCTCTTGAGATCTTCCTTGAAGAAATGGCTAAGAAAAGATCCAATGATATGATGAGCTTCTCAAATTCAAAAGGGGAATTTCATTTGGCTAAACCGCTAGAGGTTGTTGCAATGATGCCAGGGACTTCAGAATTACTTGGTAAAAGAAAGTGCACCTATATCGTAACAAAGGGAGACAACGAGTGGTACTTACAGGCACTTGAAATTGTCAGGGACACTATCAAATACGTTTTGTCTCAGGATAATATTAATCAATACTACCTACACTGGAGCGGATAATTAGGAACATAGCATTAAAAAGTAACTAAAAAATATAAAAAAAATGAATCCACTTTTATTAACGGATGGCTATAAAACCTCCCACAATAAGCAATATCCTAAAGGAACAACTTTAGTATATTCAAATTTTACCCCACGTTCAAACAAGTACGCTCCAAAGGGATGCAATGAAGTGGTGGTGTTCGGAACACAAATGGTAATGATGCAATTGCATGAGATGTTCCAAAAAGATTTTTTCAACAGACCAAAAGATGAGGTTTGTGGAGAAATGAGAGACGAGTTAACAATGTATTTGGGTACTCCTTATGATGTTTCTCACTTTGAAGAATTACATGACTTAGGTCATCTTCCAATTGCGGTTAAGTCATTGCCGGAAGGAACAAAGGCACCCATCAAGGTTCCTGTGTTAACAATCTACAACACACATCCTGATTTTTATTGGGTTACAAACTATCTTGAGACTATCCTATCTAATTTGTTATGGAAACCAATGACATCTGCAACAATTGCTCACCAATACAGAAAGGTATTGACTAAGTGGATGGAGAAAACGGATAAAGAACGAGATTGGTTCATTGACTGGCAAGGACACGACTTCTCTATGAGAGGTATGGATAGTGTTGAGGCGGTTATCAGTTCAGGTCTAGGTCACTTAACTTCTTTCACTGGCACTGATTCATTACCAACAATCTATGGGGCTCGTAAGTATTATGGAGCAGAAGGGTTCTTCTGTGGTTCAGTTCCTGCAACAGAACACTCAGTAATGTGTGCTGGAGGTAAAGAAGATGAGGTTGAAACATTCCGTAGATTGTTAGAAACATATCCAACCGGAATCCTATCCGTTGTATCTGACACCTGGGACTTATGGAAAGTGTGTACCGAGCATGTAGTTACTTTGAAAGAAGAGATTTTAGCTCGTGATGGTAAATTGGTTATTCGTCCTGACTCTGGAGATCCAGTTGATATTCTTTGCGGAAGCGTAAATCCAGCATATAGAACAGGAATCGCTGGTAAAAATAGAACTAATTGGTCACCTGAAGAAAAGGGTGTAATTGAATTACTTTGGGATGCATTCGGTGGAACAGTTAACGATCAAGGTTACAAAGTATTGGATCCACATATCGGAGCAATCTATGGTGATAGCATTACCATTGATCGCGCTGATGAAATCTGTCGCCTTCTTGAAGCAAAAGGATTTGCATCAACAAACGTTGTATTAGGTATCGGTTCATTCACTTACCAATATAACACTCGTGATACATTTGGGTTTGCAATGAAAGCCACTTATGTTGAAGTAAATGGAGAGGGTAGAGAGATCTTCAAAGACCCAATCACAGACGATGGAACTAAGAAATCCGCAACTGGTTTGTTATGTGTTACTAAACATAATGAGAATGGCTATATGTTAGTCGATAGGGTTTCTTGGGAAGCCGAAGGAAATGGTGAACTTCAACTCATCTATAAGGATGGAGAATTCCACAACACAACGGATCTAACAACAATTCGTCAACGAGTTCAATCTAATATCTAAATGAAAGAAGAGCAAAAAATTAAAATGGAGGGCGGGCTAATTGATACAGCCTGCGTTCTTCCTATGAATGGGCCGAATGCTGCCATCAC
>JACCDO011732772.1_pt1 | contig 14564 bp, 12 predicted proteins | sample 7446101 | NCBI WGS metagenome assembly JACCDO01 (sample SAMN15323440, study PRJNA562643) | freshwater metagenome | isolation source: river surface water | place: USA:Blue River Watershed | collected 2017-08-16
CTTGAGTGTTTGCATTTCTCACCTCTTCTATTAATTTATCTATTTTTGGCGAATCAATTAAACCAGTTATGTATAAATGAGTGAGTTTATCTGAATAAAAATCTTTATCACTCAATTTCTTAAAAAAATCCATTCTATTATAAATATAAAAAATGATTTTTATTATTAATTATAATAAAAATCAAAATGAATCTAAAAAAAGAATTAGGTCAATTTTATACAACCAACTATAAATATATATTACAAAATTTATATATTCCTTCGTGTTTTAATGGAACAATTATTGAGCCTTTCTGTGGAAAAGGAAACTTAATTCCATTTATTAATGATTTTATTGAAAAAAATGGAAAAAAAGATAAAATAAAAATAGAATGTTATGATATAGAATCTAATGAAACGTGGATAATAAAAAGAGATACATTAAATGATCCTCCTGATTATTTAAATAAATTTGTGATAACAAATCCTCCATATCTTGCTAGAAATAAAACTAATGATAAAATAATATTTGATAAATATAAAGAAAATGATTTATATAAATGTTTTATCAGAGAATTGCTTTCTAATTGTTGTTATGGTGGTATTTTAATAGTTCCTTTAAATTTCTTTTCATCCATCAGAAGTTCTGATATTAAACTTAGAAAGGATCTCTTTAATATTTATAAAATTATTATTATAAATATATTTGAAGAAAAAGTATTTGATGATACATCATATACAGTTGTATCATTCTTATTTATAAAAAAAAACAATTTAGATGAACCAACAAAAATAATTATACATCCTTCATTAAAAGAAATTAAACATGACTTTTCTAAAAATAATAATTATATGATTGGTGGTGATATTTATAATCTTAAACTTAATAATTCCTATACAATAACAAGAATTACTTCTAAAAATAAAGACAGTTGTTATAATACTAATATAAATGTTAAATGTATTGATGATAATGGAAATAATAAAATAAAATTAATATTTGTTAATGATGCTAAAGATATTTATATTGATACAACACCAAATTTATCAGGAAGAACTTATGCAACATTAAATATATCTCCAAAAATAGATTTAGAAAAACAAAAAGAACTTGTAAATAAGTTCAATAAATATTTTAATGATTACCGAGAAAAATATCATTCATTATTCCTTTCTAATTATAGAGAAAGTAAAGATATAGCAAGAAAAAGAGTTTCATTTGACCTCATTTATATGATTGTAGAACATATACTTGAAAACTTTGAATTATTCTGAAAATCATATAAACTACCAATAAATATATATTTATTATATGCTTTATTTTTATTTAATAAATAATTAAATTTATCCATATTTTTATAACATGTATCACCATCAAGAATATTTATAAATTTAATATTTGTATTATTATATTTAATTAAATAATTAAATTGACATTTTATAAAATGATATACTTCTCTTAATGTTCTTGTTTGAGCTCCTCCATTATCACACACAAATTTCAAATTAAAATAATAAGTAATATTTGATTTAATTATTTTACCATCAAAATTTTCACTCCAGTCATATCCATCACTTTTTATAAGTGGATTTTTATTATAAGCTAATTCATATGTATCTATATTGATTCTTTCACTTGTTTTTTCTACTTTTATTTTTAGTATATCTTCAATAATTTTAATTTGATATTTTTCACATTCATTAGATTTACCATTTTTATACCAAGATTGATTATGTCTCCATGTCTTTGTTTGTATATAAGAAGGAGGTATTAATAATTTTGATTTAATTATAAATCTTTTGTAATATTTTTGTATAATAATTGCTGCTGTTGTATTATTCATTATTAAATAAAAATGAATTATGAAAAATAATCATTTTTTATAAATACTTATCAGTAAATTCTAACCAAAGCTTATTAAATTCTTTATTTGTAGAAACTGATCCAATATTTTTATTGATATTAGATTTTTGTGTTGTAATCCATCCTGCTAAAGTTTTATTTTTAGATTCAGTTGGTAATCTTCCATTTTCATTAATATAATCTATAGCTTCATTATATCTATTCATCCAAATATCATTAAAATGTCTGAATAATTTTTTATTTTTTTCAACAAATGCTTCCCATTCTTTTCTTATTGTTTCATTTGCCATTATTTCCTTTTCTTTTTTATAATTTTTCTTTTGAGTTTCATACCAATTAAATATCACCTTATTTTCTTTATCAGTAACAGTAGGTAGTTTCTTATATTTATCAACATATTCTTTAAGCTTATCATAAGATAGATACCACTCTTCTTCATTTGTTCTGAAGAATTGAGGATACGTATCCAATAATTCTTTCCATAATGATTTATACTCTTCATTTGTATTCAATATTCCTAAATTTCTTTCATAATTAACATGTTGATGTCCAATCCAAATTCCAAGAGTTTTAATCTCCAAGTTTTCGTTTCGTTTAGATGGAAGTTTATCATATTTTTTTATATATTCAATTGTTGCATCATATTTACTAATCCATTTTTCATCATTATCTTTAAATAAATCTTTATATTTACTCATAAAATCTTTCCACAACTCTCTTAAAGTTTCATTTGTATATACATTTCCAGTCTTATTTTCATAATTTCTTTTATTTGAATGAGTCCATTGGTTTAATGCTAAATCTTCTTTAGTTTTCTTTGATGGCAGTTTTTTAGTTGTTTCAATATATTCAATAAGTTTTTTTAAATTTACTTTCCATTTTTCAATAACTTCAATAAATAAATGTGAATACTTTTCTTTTAATTCAATCCATCTCTCATATATAATTAAATCTTTATAACTATCTTCTTTATAATACTTTTTAAAGTAATTTATGAATTTTATTAAACGAATTATTTGATTTTCATTTTCTGAGTTTATATCTGTTTTAGATGGAAGTTTATTATATTCATTTAAATATTCCTCAATTAAATCCAATTTTTCATTGTCTTTATAATATTTATATTCTTTAACATTAACTACATAATTGGTGATGGTTTTAATATCTTCATTTAGTTGTTCCTTAAATTCATCATCAGTTCTGTTATAGAAATTGATAGATGCAATATTTATTTTTGTATTGAAATTTTCATCATATTCTTTAATTGATGATAATGTTGCCATTATCTCTTTATATTCATCACACCAAATATAAATCTTGGCAATTTTGAAAGGATTGTTTTTATCAATTCTTGTTGCTCTGTTTATTCTTTGAATTGTTGTTATTTTATTTTTAGGAGGTTCTGTTATGTAAATTGAATCACATGCAGGAATATCTATACATTCATTTAAAATTCTTATATTGAATAATAATTGAATTTTATCATTTGTATTAGTAAATGCTTCAATACTTTTCTTTCTTGAAATATTATCATCATTTGATGATATTTCATAAATATCATAATCTAATAAATAGAATTCATTTAATGTATTGAATGTTTTTATCATAGTTTTCATATTTATTATATTACTGCAGTAAACTATACACTTTCTTAATCCACTATTAAGAATAGCTGAAAATAGGAATTTACATTTATTTTTATATTGCTCTTGAATTTTATATATTGATAATTCCTCATCCAATTCATAATTTGTTTCATGAATAGATGGTATATATATCTTATAATCAGTTATCAGATTATTTTTAATTGCTTCATTAAATGACATATTATACATACTATCACCAATTAAATAGTTTACATCATAATCTTCATCAGTTTCATCTTGTTCATCATTTGGTTCAATATTATAGATTCGTGGAGTTGCTGACATAAATAGAATTTTATGATTTGATTTCAATAATTTATTGAAGCAATTATCTTTATTTATTAAATTTTCTTTAGTAATATTATGAAATTCATCTACTATAAATAATGGATTATTGAAACAATCTAAACATTGAGAAATTATATCAATTGAGTGATATGTGCTTGATATCAGAAATTTAGTATTATTTTTAATAAATGATTTGATATAATCAATATCTCTATAACCATCACTATTTACTAAAAGAGTATTTAGTGGATTATATCCATATTCAATGAATTTATTTAAATTTTGATGAGCAAATTCTATTAAAGGTGATATTAGTATAACTTGTTCATAATTATTTGATATTAAATAACTTGTATACGTCTTACCGCAACCACAAGGCAGCGATAAGATTCCTCTATTTTTATTTTTAAAGTAATCAATACTTTTATCATATGCATCTTGTTGATAATAATAAGGAATTATTTTATTATCAATTTCAATTGTTTCTTTTTTAGAAGTATCAATTGGAAATTTAATGAAATTAATTTTATTATTTAAGGAGAGTTCTTTTAATTTATCTAAATTTGTTTTATCATCTAATTCCAGTTCTTCAGTATATTTACTTAATCTATTTAAGTATTTAATATTACTTGAAATTTTATTTGTGTAATAAATAAAGCTTGTAATATCTCTAATAAGAGCAGCTCTCATTATGATTCCTGAAAGATTTTCAATAGTTAAACCATTTGTATAGCCATTTTTACATTGGACAATAGAACAAGTATTTTCATTTTCAATTTGAATAACATCAATTCCAATATCTTTATGAAAATGTAAATTACCTTCTTTAATATCTTTTCTTATTAATCTCGAATGATTATTTGATGATATTAAATTATTTTTAATTAAGATTTCTTCTGGACATTCATTCCAAAGATATGCATCTTTTTTCAAGTTTTTAATTATAAATTCTTTTACAAATTTTTCATATAATAATCCTTTTTCTTGATTATCCATTTTCTGATAATAATATAATTGATATGAAACAAAAATCATTTTTTATTTTCATAAAAATACTTAAAGATTTATAATTATTATATAATAAAAAAAAAATAATGAGTAGTAAGGAAGAAATTGATACAATTGGATGTGATATTGGAACAACAAATTCATGTGTTGCAATTTATATCAATGGAAATGTTGAGATTATTCCTGATTTTCAAACAGGTTCTAGAACAATTCCTTCTTATGTAACTTTCACAGATACAGAAAAACTTGTTGGTGAAGCTTCTAAAAATGTTGCAGCTATGTATCCAAAATCTACTATTCATGATATTAAACGATTAATTGGCAGAAAATTTAGTGATGAAATTGTTCAGAAGGATGTTAAATTATGGGCTTTTGATGTTAAAGGTGATGAAAATGATAAACCTTATGTAGAAGTTCCATACAAAGGAGAAGTTCATAAATTTTATCCAGAAGAAATTACGGCAATGATTATTGGAAGACTTAAAGAAACTGCAGAAGCTTATCTTGGACATCCTGTTAAAAATATTGTAGTTACAGTTCCAGCTTATTTCAGTGATAGTCAAAAACAATCTACAAAAGATGCATGTATTATTGCTGGTTTAAATCCTTTGAGATTAATTTCTGAACCTACAGCAGCAATTCTTGCATATAATCTTGATAAGAAATTTGACAGGGAAATTAATATTTTAGCAGCTGATTGCGGCGGTGGTACAAATGATATTACACTTAGTGCCTGTTGCTCTGGTATCGTAGAAATAAAATCGACGGGCGGAGATACACATCTTGGTGGTTCTGATTTAGATAATGCAATTATTGAATATTTGTGTGATGATTTCATGAAAAAACATAAAAAGGATATTAAACAAAATAAAAAAGCTCTTAAGAGATTAAATTTGGCAGCTGAAAGAGCTAAAAAGACATTATCTTCAGCTACTACAGCAATGATTGAAGTAGAATCTCTTATCGATGGTATTGATTATTCAACTACTCTAAGTAGAGCTAAATTTGAAAGTCTTGCAGAACCATTCTTAAAGAAAGTGGTTGAGCCTATTTCAAGAGTTTTAAGTGATGGAAAAATTTCAAAAGCAGATGTTGATGAAATTGTTCTTATTGGTGGAACAACAAGAATTCCAAAACTTCAAGAAATGCTTTCAGAAATATTTAATGGAAAAACTCTGAATAAATCTCTAAATCCAGATGAAGCAGTTGCTTATGGAGCAGCTGTTCAAGCAGCTATTCTAACTGGACAAGGTGGAGATAAGACAAATGATCTTCTTCTTTTGGATGTTGCTCCTCTTTCTCTTGGTATTGAGACATCAGGAGGAGTAATGACAAAGATTATTGAGAGAAATACAACAATTCCCACAAAGAAATCCCAGACATTTTCAACATATTCAGATAATCAACCTGCAGTAGATATTAAGATTTATGAGGGAGAAAGAGCTCTTGTCAAGGATAATAATCTTCTTGGTTCATTTAATTTGAGTGGTATTCCACCAATGCCAAGAGGACAACCAAAGATTACAATTGATTTATCAGTTGATGCAAATGGCATTCTTGAGGTCTCTGCTAAAGAAGAGAGCACAGGTAAAACTAATAATATTAAGATTACAAATGATAAGGGACGACTTACAAAGGAACAGATTGATGATATGATTAAAACTGCAGAGAAATTTAGAAAGGAAGATGAGGAACAGAAGGAAATTATTGAAAGTAAGAATGATTTGGAGAATTATTTATATGGAGTTAAGAATTCGCTTTCAACAAAAGCTGAAGGTGCTCCTCCTAATTATGATGAAGTTAAGGCTGAAATTGATCCAATTGTAGAAGATGGTCTTAAATGGTTTGATGAGAATCCTAAAGAAACTTCAGAGACATATAAAAATAAGCGAAAGGAAGTTGTTGATAAGATTCAGCCACTTCTAATGAAACTTCAGGGAAATCCAATGGGAGGAGGAATGCCACCTAATTTCGACCCATCAATGTTCTCTCAAAAACCAGGAGAGGAAACAGAAGAAAAAGAGGAGACTGAAGTGAATGATTTGGATTAAATGAGATTAAGAAGAGTTGGATAAATTTTTTTTATTTTTACAATAATATCTTTGTGTTTCTTCAAATCATCATCAATAAAGAAATAGATAAAGATGTTAATATCAAGAAGATTGATAATAAAATTGATGTCATTTTTAAGATTCTTAGAGGCAAACTTAAAATAATAGGAATTATAGAAACAAATATCTTTAATTATAGTTGGATTATTTTTATATTTATAATCAAGATATTTGATAATTGAAGGATTTTTCTTAATGAGTTTATTGATGATTATATCATTATCATTGAAAAGTTTTTTGATATAAATGAAATCATTATAATTATTGATATTAACCTTATTAATAATCATATTAATATAGAATTCATCATTTATGAACTTGGAAGTAATTAGCTTCAAGTTAGAAGAAGAATTTAAAATGATATAGATATTATGGATATGAATGGCTATATCATGATTATCAAAAATTCTTTTAATTAAATATAATACCATTAATAATTTATATTCATATAAAATTTAAATGAAATTTATAAGTAAAACAATAAATAATGAATAATAACTATGTATTTTATATTAATAATAATAGTGATTATGCATTTAATGATATTGGAATAGAATTATTTAAATTAGGAATAGGAATGACTTATAGTATTAATAATAAGAAACTTTTCGCAATTACTGATATGAATTATATCAAAATAATACAATTATTTATAAATATCAATTTTAATTTGCTTGATTTATCAAAATTAAATTCTAATTATACATGTATTGCTTTAAATATCAATAATTATAAGGATAAAGACCCAGTTGATAATATAAGTAATTGTATAATTAAAATTGATTTTGCTTTTGATATGATTAGTGATGATATAAGAGAATTGTTATCATTGGGTATATTAGGAAATCCTAAGTATTCAATAACAATCCATACAAAAATAAATGAGATAATGAATTTCTTCAGAGATTATGAAATTAATAATTATGTATGTATTTATATTAATAAGAATACTTTCAATAAGAATTATTATGAGAAATCTTATTATAATCATTTCAGTGATTGTAAGATGATTATATTAACTGATGATATTAATTGGACTATTAAGCATCTAGATTTTATTAATGTAAATAAATGTTTTTTCATTAATAATGATTTTAATTCAAGATTCATTAATTTTGCTTTATTTGGATGTTTCAATAAATTCATTTTAGATAAGGATAATTATACTGGATTATGGTGTGGATTTATTGGAAATAGAAATAAGAAAGTAGTTGTTCCATCAGACATCAATAATAGTTTCTTTTTGAGTAATTGGCTTAAACAATAATTATTTTTATATAAATATAGCAATGGAAGATTTATCTATATTTATAACAGCTCATATAACAAATGAAATTCATAATATTGCTCTAAATTTATGTATATCAAATGTGAGAAATCATTATAAAGATAATAAAATTTTTGTGATAAATGATAATTCGCCCAGTTTTTCAATTAATATAAAAGATGTTCATAATAAGGAATTGATTACTGTTATTAATTCTGAAATAAAAGGAGCTGGCGAATTCTTATTCTTATATTACTATCATAAATTAGAAAATCCAACTAAGAAGGCTCTTTATATACATGATTCAATGTTTTTAATTTCACCAATACCTGAAGAGATGATATTAAATTTAACTGATATGAAATTTTTATTTAGTTTTTCAAATAAATATAAGATAAAAGAACAAGAGAAATTTATATCAAAATTAAATGAAGGGTCTAAAATAAATAAAAATCAAAATTGGGTTGGTTGTTTCGGTGGTTCATGTATAATCACGCATGAGTATTTAAAGAAACTCCAAAATAAATATAATATTCTTTTATTAGTTCCATTGATTACATGTAGAAGTGAAAGAGAAATTTATGAAAGAATCCTTGGGTCTGTAGTATCTTACGATTTATTAAATGAGACTCCTGAAGAAACTCCTGAAGAGACTCCTGAAGAGACTCCTGAAGAGACTCCTGAAGAGACTCCTGAAGAAACTTCTAATGAGATTTCTAATGAGATTTCTAATGAGATTTCTAATGAGATTTCTAATGAGACTTCTAATGAGACTAATAATAAATTGAGTGTATATGGAGATTTAGATGAATATTTTCAGAAATATCCAACTGATATATATCATAATTTTAGATATTATTTGAATACTAAAAGGGAGGAAATGCCACCATTATTAAAATTAAACTTTGGAAGATAAAAAATGACATTTACTAATAATCATTTGGTAAACATCATGATGATTGAAATAAAAGAAGAAGACATTAATTTATATTGGATGGTAAATAAGAAGAAGGATAATGATGGAAAGAATAGAATAAGAGAACAAATCATATACGATATTTTAAATAATAATATAAATGAGGATTGGTATAAAAATAATAAATGGAATACTATAAGAACAGGATTATTAAGAAGTTTAATAGAAACAGAATCTGATAATTATAAAATTGAATTGAAAGGAGGTAGAAATTATAATTATGATTTTATAATTAAATATAATGAAAATGAAATAAGAAAAATTGAATTTAAGTATAATTGTAGTTCTATTGATAAGTATCCTCAGTTTTTGAGTATAAGTTCAAATAATTTCATTGAAGATGAAGGATATGCATCTTATTTTTATGACAATTACTTAAATAAAATTGGATTATTGATAAATATAAGTATTCCAAGTAAAAGTGATTATCTTAAATATATTCATAGTAATAATTATAATAATCTTTTGATATTTAAGGAATTTAAGGAACAGGAGAAAAACTCAAAGTTCAAGGAAGAAAAGAAGAAAATAGTTTCTGAAAGTATATCTAAATACTTAAATACAAAAATAAAATTGAATATCAATGAAATCAATAAATACTTCAAAGAAAAAGAGAAGAATAAATATTATTTATTATATAAAAATGAAAAGTTTAACATAGATTATATTAAAGATGAGGAATTGGAAGTAGTTGAAATGAAAGAAATTAAAAATAATAATACCTTAATATTAACAACAAAATCTTGTTCATATATCTCAATGTTATTGAGATGGAAAAATCATTTAGGTGTTCTTTATCCTGCTTGGCAAATATCACTTATGAGAAAATAGGTAATATGTATTGAAGTTCATTTGTATTAATGGCATTGTTTCCAAAATAGATATTAATGAATTCACTTGTTTTTTCATTTAAGAAGCTTTGAGTAATCTTCTTATATAATTCCATTAAATCATCTTTATTAATTTCATTTTTATATTTAATGACAATTAAATGATTTTCAATGAGATAATCAAATGGAACATCAATAATACAATAATTGAATTTATAATTACCTTTTCCATATCCTCTATTAACAACTAATAACAATTCATTATTACCTTTTTTATCAATATAATTTTTCTTATCATCATTCTTATATTTATTTAAAATGAGACCGTTATTTTTAATATCACTTGAATATATCAATCTTGTTTTACTATCATCATCAGTTAAGAGTGATTTATTTTGATTCCAAACAACCGACCCAACTTTGACCTCAAAGTTCAATTCATTTAAAGAAACTGAATTTCCGTAAAACTCCTTTATTTTAATGATATTATTGGGAGTATTAAAGATAGTATTATTATTGATAGAAATAGAATAATCATCATTATTTCTTTTTATATTCTGAATAATAAATATAATAGTTTCCTGTTCAGTATCAATATAATTACATTTGGAACAATCAATAATATTTATAATACCATAATTATCATAAATGTGTTTTCTCAATTTATTATAATAGAGACAATTAAGAAAATTCTTTGGTAGTATGAATAGTAATATGCCATTTTCATTAAGTTTTTTAAGAGAATGAATGATAAATAATATGAATATATTTGGTCTTCCATCATAATAAGTTTTATCTGACTTCTTTTTTTTATCATTATCTGTAATAACATAATAAGGAGGATTACCAATAATCAAATCATATTTATTAATATGATTAACATCAAAATCTAAATAACTTTCATTAATGAATTCAACTGAATTATTTTTAAGTTCAATCTCTTTAATATTATCATAAATGAGTTTGTTGTTTTCAATACAAGTAAATGAAATATCTTTAAAATAATTATCAGTATCTTCATCCATACTAATAATAAATTGACAACTACCACAAGAGGGTTCAAGAATATTTCTAATCGAAGTCAGTTGAAGTTTCTTAAGTTCTTCAATTGAAGTTCTGATTATATCAAATGGAGTAAAGAAGATACCATTATCTTTCTTAATATCCTTTGATAGTTTCTTGGTTAAATCAATTGACAATTTAGAGAATTGTTTCATTATTATTATGATATTAATAAATAAAAATAATCATTTTTTATTGTAATTAAAAATATTTAAATTTCAATTCTTTTTTGAATGATGAAGGAGTGTTTAGTGGAGGTGGTAGATTAGCACCTGAATAATATTTATTATCAATTATCAACTTATTCTTCATTTTTCTTTATATTTATAATATTCGATAAATAATCATTTTTTATTTTTTTAAGATAAATAAATAATAATGAGTATAAATAAAATAACAATAATAACACCATCTTATAGAATTCAAAATTTATCTAAAATAGAAAAAACAATTGACTTTGATTATGTAGATGAATGGATTATTGTATATGATGGCAGTAAAATATCAGAAATACCTTCAATATTTAATGATAGTATAAATAAAAATAAAATAAAGGAATTTATCAATAATGATAAAGGTATTTCAGGTAATCCTCAAAGAAACTATGGATTATCTAAAGTAAGTAATAAAAATACATTATTATATTTTTTGGATGATGATAATATAATTCATCCAGATTTATATGATATATTAAAAAATATTGATAAAAAATATTTATATACATTCAATCAAATTAATTTAAATAGTTCCAATTATTTACTTAAAGGAAATAAAATAGAATCTGGAGCTATCGATACTGCAATGGTATTAATTCCATTTAAGTATTGTAAAGATGTAAGATGGAAAATTGATGAATATGGTGCTGATTATTATTATATAAAAGAATGTATTAGAGTATGTAAGAATTCTTATATTTATATAAATAAAATCGCTTCCTATTATAATATGATGAATATTGTCAATTGCCAGTAGAACCAAAACCACCTTCATTTCTTTTTGTTTCTGATAAACCACTATCAACCTCTTCTAGATTCACATAATCCTGTTTTTTGATGATTAATTGACAACATCTGAATGGATATTCGATTTCAATTGCATCATCAGCAATTTTAGTAAGAGCAATCATCAAATTTCCTCTATAACTATTATCAATAATTCCAATATTATTACTCAAGATATAACCAGATTTAGAAATGGAACTTCTTGGAACAATCTCTGCATAATAACCAAAATCAATATCAATCTTAATTCCTGTATCATATAAAGAAGTTCTTGAATTAAAATCTTTGATTTTACTAATAATACTCAAATCATAGCCAACATCACTCCAATTTTCTTTTGAAGGAGCAACTGCATCTTTACTGACTCTAATAAAATTACATTGAGGAATAGTTAAATTAAAATTGGCTGAAATAAAAGAACAAGATTTAACTTCATTATAAATTTTTCCCAAAAAATCATATTTACAACATCCATAAGAATAATAAAGAAATTCAAGATCATCTTTATCATTTTCATCATTATTATAAACATCGGGAAGTTTATTTAATTCAGTAAGTGTAGTTCCTTTCATAAATATATAAGGGATTTTAAGATAATCACCAATTTGCTGAAGAACATTACTCAAAACCTTATTTTTTCTGATAAGAATATTATCTTTATTAGAATTTGAATCATAATCATCAGAATCATTATTATCACTTGATTCATTATCCTTAATATAAAGATAATTATACTCATAAAGACCTCTAATGAATTCTTTGATTAACTTAGGATTCCAATTACTGGCATTAATATCGAAGGTTTTAAGATGATTACTAATATCATCAAGAATCTTATCATCAATAAGAGTCATAGATAATACTTCTTTTTTTTCATCATAGAAGATATCAACAATATTCTTAAGAATTTCAAGTGTTTTCTTATCTTCATCTAAATAGATATTAGAGAATTCATAAGTATTCTTTGAATATCTTGAATGAGTATCATTAATATAACTGAAGAAACCTAAACAAAAAGCTTTTTCATTTGTATCAATCGAACTTAAATAAGAACTTGTCATGAAAATTATATTTATTTTATTAATAATGAATAATTCTTAAATCATTATTTTGAATAATTATAAATCAAGAGGACTATCAGTAATAGTCATACCACAATACTCTACATTCTGAAGTTTAAAATTCTGTTTTTTATAGATACCGATATTAATAGATTCTTCTAATATCCATTTAAAATTGCTCCAGAATTCTTCAGTATGTCCAATGGAAATTGAACATACATGAGCCATTTCATGAAGAACAACAAACATCATTGTATTTAAATCCATGAGTTTATTATTAGTTCTTAAACATAATACTATCTGTTCTCCTTTATTAATAGAATAACTGGTATAATTTGGGTCATCAATACCTTCTTTGAGTCTATCTGGATTAAAATTAGTTTTAAATCTTTCTATTCTATCATCAGTAGGATAAGTTTTAATGAGATGAGATACTAATAATACCAATCTCTCTCTTATTTTAGCAATTAAATCGGCAGCTTCTTGTGCGTCCTCTTTAACTTGAACTTCATAATTCCTATTGTCAACTCTAGAAACAACTGTTTCTATTTTTGAGTAATAATGATATTGATATAATAGAAATATAAAGATGATAAAAATACCTATAATTAAAAATCCTTGAATTCCAATTTCCATTCTATAAGAGGATAATAAAAATTGATTTTCTTTAATATAAAAATTAAATTTGTATAAACAATTATGAATAATATATTTCCTCGAAGTGAAGTTGATGAATTAAATATTGATGACTGTGAAAAAGAATTAGTTTATCAAATAACTGATTGGTTTATACCTGATAATGATAAAAATAAACAAGATTATGAATCTTCTGAGAAGTATTCTATTTATATTTATGGAACAACTGATGATAATATTACCATTTGTAGCAAAGTCATTAATTTTCAACCTTTCTTTTATGTGAAACCTCCTCCTGAATGGCAAGAAATGGATTCACGGAAATTTAAGGAGAATGTGAGTGAATTACAGAGGAGATTATTAGAGGATACTTATGATAATAAATTTAAGGGCAAAGTTTATACTAATAGGATTATCAATAATGCTAATAAGGAGTTCTTTGAGAAAATAGAGATAGTAAATAAGAAGGATTTCTGGGGATTTACCAATAATAAGGATTTCAGATTCCTTAAGATAATTGTTTCATCAATGAAACTTTATAATAATCTTAAGTATTATTTTCAATCAGAATCTCCAATTAAAGAAGGATTTAAGTTATATGAGAGTAATATTGACCCATTCTTGAGATTTATTCATATTAAAAATTTGAAACCTTGTGGTTGGATTAAAGTTAATAATTATACTCTTGATGATGCACCTGATACTATATGTGATTATAATATAACAGTTGATTGGAATGATGTAAATCCAATTGAAATTAATAAGATTGCTCCATTGATAATTGCTTCTTTTGATATAGAATGTAGTAGTTCTCATGGTGATTTCCCTGTTGCTA
>JACCDO010201331.1_pt1 | contig 14563 bp, 14 predicted proteins | sample 7446101 | NCBI WGS metagenome assembly JACCDO01 (sample SAMN15323440, study PRJNA562643) | freshwater metagenome | isolation source: river surface water | place: USA:Blue River Watershed | collected 2017-08-16
GACCGCCCGGCCCGGCAGGTCCCGCCGGGCCGCCCCGCGGCTGCGGCCCCGGGCCGCCGGGCCGGCGTTCGCCGCCACCCCGGAAATCCCGTGGCCCACGGCCGGGGCGGTTGTCGCGTCGAGGAGGGTTGTCGCCGTGCATCGGCCCATCGCGGCGCGCCAGTGCAGCGCTTTCAAGCCGCAATCTTGACCGTGCCCGGCTCCACCGCCCCGACGGCCCGCGCATCCGCCGCCGCCAGCACCGCCGCGTGGACCGCAGGGTCGATGTTTCGCCCGCAGACCGGCACGCCCACCACGCCGCCCCGCACTTTTCCCGCCAGCACCGCCGCGAGCGCCGTCGCCCCGGCGCCTTCCACCACCGCTCCGCTCTCGCGCGCGAGGCACGCCACCGCCGCCGCGATCTCCGCTTCGGTCACCGTCACGACCGCGTCGACCTTCCCGGCCGCAGCCGCAAAGGTCCGCGCCCCCACGCGCGCCACCGCGAGCCCATCCGCCAGCGTCGGCTGCACGCCGATCGTCGTCGGCCGTCCCGCCCGCCACGCCGCCGCAAATCCCGCCGCGCCGGCCGGCTCCACCGCGATCACCCGCACCGATGGGCGCAGCGCCTTCACCACCGTCGCCACGCCGGCCAGCAACCCGCCGCCGCCCACCGGCACGACGACCGTATCGACCCCCGCCGCCTGCTCGAGCAGCTCGAGCGCCAGCGTGCCCTGCCCCGCGATCACCGCCGGATCGTCGAACGGATGCACCAGCGTCGCACCCGTGTCCCGCGCCCGCTCGGCCGCAAACGCCTGCGCCGCATCGTAGCCCGCGCCGTGCAGGATCACGTGGGCGCCGAGTCCGCGGCAGCGCGTGACCTTCACCGCCGGCGCCCGCTCCGGCATCACGACCGTGACCGGCACGCCGAGCTGCGCCCCGTGGAAGGCGAGGCCCAGCGCATGATTGCCCGCCGACGCCGCGATCACGCCGCCCGCACGCCGCTCCGGCGCCAGACACAACAACGCGTGCCTCGCCCCGCGCTCCTTGAACGACCCCGTGCGCTGCAGATCGTCGCGTTTCAGCCACACCGTTGCGCCCACGCGCTCGGAAACACCCGGCGCAATCATGCACGGCGTGCGTCGAAGGCCGTGCGCAAGGCGCGCCCGGGCCGCTAGCACGTCGGCAAGGCCGACTGGAGAGGCGGAGGTGTCGTGGTTCATGACGAAAGGCGGGGAAATTCGGGAAAACAAAAAGCCCTGAGCGGTTGGCTCAGGGCTTCGGTTGAAAGTGACTGGGAGTGTCTCGTTACGCAGTCACGCACCGCCGCCCTGATTCGAGGCGAATCATAATGCTGACGGCGATAATGACGGCGCGGAGGCTCATGCGGACGGCGGACGAGAACACGCCGCGCCACCTCTGTCGAGTTCCCGTTCCGTCCCCCGCTGCCGCACCTGTCGGCGGCGTGCCTTCACCCGCGGCCCACTCACCTCTTCGCCGCACCGCCCCCACGCCGGGCTTGCCGCATCCGCGTTTCCGCGCCGCATTGACCCGATGCGGCCCTCGGCACTCCTGCGTTCGCCAGCCGCCACCACCGGGTGGCTGCTCGCCGCGGCGCTGCTGTTCCTCGTCGGCTGCCGGACCGCGGAAACCACCAGCCCGCCGCCCGCACCCGGACCGGGCATCGCATTGTCCGCTCCGCCTGCGCCCTCCGGCGCGGCCCGCGATGCGTTCGTCGTGCTCTCCGGCGGCGGCACGCCGACGTCCAACAACTACTCGCAATACGTCCAGGCCCACGCCCTCGCCGCCTGGCTCCGCACCCGGTATCCGCCGGAGGCCGTGTGGGTCTTCTTCGGCGTCGGCAACCGCACGGGCGAGAAGCCGCTGCTGGCCGACGTGTATCGGCAAATCAAGGACGACGACCTGCTGCTCGACACGTGGCTGCCCGGCGACCTGCCCGCCAACCGTCCCGCCACCAAGACCGCCTTCCTCCGCGCGCTGCGCGAGGAGATCCTGCCGCGCGTGCGCGACGGCGGCACCTTGTATCTCCTCGTCGGCGATCACGGCGAACTCACCCGCGACAAGGAACCGCAGAGCGCCATCACGCTCTGGGGCCTCGTGCGCGACGCCGGGCGGCCCAACGGCTGGACCACCGCGCGCGACTACACGCTGCCCGTCGCCGAACTGCGCGAGGCGCTCGTGCGCGGCATCGGCCGCGGCCGCGTCGTCTTTGCCATGACGCAGTGCCACTCCGGCGGCTTCCACGGCCTCGGGGTCGCCCCGGAGATGCAGCCGCCCGCCGCGTGGTTCGCGAGCGAGCCGCGCTGGTTTTCCGCCGGCGCGCCCAAGCTCGCTCCCGCCGCCGGCTTCACCGCGACCGATCAGGAGTCGATCGCCGCCGGGTGCGATCCGGCACCCGATCCGGACACGTGGTTCGGCTACGAACGGTTTTTCCCCGAGCAGCTGCTCGGTCGGGATCTGCTCTCCGGCGAGCCCCGCGGCCCCACCCGTTTCCCCGTCTCGTTCGCCGCCGCGCACCTCGCCTCCGTGCTCATCGACCAGACGGTCGACAAACCCCGCAGCACGTCGGAGCACTACCTCGAGCGCTGGGCGGCGTTGATCGAGACGCACCTCGCGCGCGAACTCCTGCTCACCCCCCGCACCCGCGCGGCCGTCGAGGCCTTCCAACGCGCCGTCGACACCGGCCGCTTCACCAGCCGCGACGCCGCCTGGCAGGAAGCCCACACCCTGCATCTGGAACGGCTCGCCCGACTCTCCACCCAGAATCCCGCGGTGCGCCGCACCCTCGTCGGCGGCACGCGCGAGGACCTCGCGAAACTCAGCGGCACCCCCGACTCCGCCGCCGCGGCCGACGACGACGCGGGCCCGGGCGGACTCACCCGTCCCCAATCACGCGCCTGGCGCGAAACGCTGCGCCCCGCGTGGGAGAAGGCCGTGCAGGCACGCTCCGTCGCCGCCCTGCCGGATGCCGCCCGCGCTTTCGAGGCGCGCCTGCTGCAGATCGACACCCGCGGCCGCCCCGCCGGCTTCGCCGACCTGTGGAACAACCGCGCGCTGAACGAGCAGTTCTGGGCCTCGACCCTCGCGACGCCCGAACGCCGCGATCCCGGCACCGCCGCGGCCGTCGCCCGCTGGGCCGCCGTGCGCCGCACCGTGATCCTCGCCTGGGCGGACGCCTCCCCCGACGAGGACGTGCGCAAGGCCGCACGGGCCTTCGGGCCGGAGTTTCGCCGGCCACGGCGCCCGCCGCCGCCGGCTCCACCCGCACCGATCCCGGCCGATGTGGCCGCCGCGCGCGTGCTGTTTCAACGGCGCATCCTCGCCGCGTGGGAATTCCTGCTCGCCCTCGATCACCAGCCTGCGCTCGCCGAACTCCGCTCGCTCCAGCAACTCGAGCGCACGCCGCTGCCCAACCCGCGCTGACATGTCCCGCTCCTCCGCCCTTCCCACGCTGCGTCTGCTCACCACCGGCGGCACCATCGCCGGCGCCCAGACCAGCGGCGGCCGCAGCTACAAGGCCGCCGCGCTCTCCGCCGAGGCCCTGCTCGCCGCCGTGCCGCAGATCGGCACCTTGGCGCGCCTTGAGGTCGAGGCCGTCGCCGCGCTCGCGAGCCAGGACATGGACGAGCCCACGTGGCTCCGCCTCGCCGCCCGCACCCAGGCCGCCGTCGACGCACCCGAGGTCGCCGGCGTCGTCATCACGCACGGCACCGACACGATGGAGGAGACGGCATTCTTCCTGAATCTCGTCGTCCGCACGCGGAAACCCGTCGTGCTCGTCGGCGCGATGCGCCCCGCCACGGCGATCAGCGCCGATGGGCCGATGAATCTCTACAACGCGATCGCCGTCGCCGCCCACCCGCAGGCCTGCGACCGCGGCGTCCTCGTCGTCGCGAACGACGAGATCCACTTCGCGCGCGAAGTCGCCAAGACCAACACGACGCAGGTCGGCACCTTCCGTGCGACGCACCGCGGCCTCGCCGGCCTCGTCAACAGCGGCCGCCTGCACCTCTACGGTCCGCCGGTGCGCCGGCACACGCACGCCAGCGAGTTTGCCGGCGCCGTCGCCGGACCGCTGCCGCGCGTCGACATCGTCTACGCCCACGCCGGAATGGGCGCCGAGTTGATCGACGCCGCCGTGCGGGCCGGCGCGCAGGGCCTCGTGCTCGCCGGCGTGGGCGACGGCAATCTCGGCACCGTCCCGCTCGCCGCCGCCACGGCCGCGGCCCGGGCCGGCGTCGCCGTCGTGCGCAGCTCGCGCACCGGCGGCGGCGTGGTCGAACGCAACATCGAGATCGACGACGACGCGCTCGGCCTGATCGCCGCCGACGAGCTCAATCCGCCCAAGGCCCGCGTGCTCCTCATGCTCGGTCTCTCCCGCACCCGCGACGCCGCCGCGCTGCAGCAGCTGTTCTATCTCTACTGATTCCGCCGCCGCGCGCATGCATTCCGCCGCCTTCGTCCTTCCCGCCTGGTTCGATCTCGGCGCCACCTACGCCTTCGCGCTCACCGGCGCGATCGCCGGCATCAAGCGCGGCTACGACATCGTCGGTGTCTTCTTCCTCGCCCTCGCCACCGGCCTCGGCGGCGGCCTCGTGCGCGACGGCGTCTTTCTGCCCAACACCGGCGCGACGCCGCTGCTTACCGATCCGCGCTACATCGGGCTCGTCCTCGCCGGCACGGTCACCGCGGCGTTCTTCAGCGCCCACGTGAAACGCGTGCGGCGCGTGATCGCGCTCATCGACGCGCTCGGACTCGGAGCCTACGCCGCCTTCGGCACGCAGAAGGCACTGGAAGCCGGCCTGGCCGCGCCCGCGGCGGCGCTCGTCGGCGTGATCAACGCCTCCGGCGGCGGCCTGCTCCGCGACATCATCACCCGCGAGGAACCGCTCGTGTTCCGCCCGGGCCAGTTCTACGTGCTCACCGCGCTCGCCGGCTCGGTCACGTTTCTTTTTCTCGTCGTCCAGCTCGAGGTCGCGCCCACGCCTGCCGCCACGGTGGCGATCGTCGTGACGTTCGTTTTCCGCGCCCTCGCCATCGTCTTTAACTGGCGCACCTCGCCCGTCGCGTCACCGGGAGAGCACGATCTCACGCCCTGAGCGCCGCCCGGGCGCCCGCGCGCCGCGGTCAGAAGTTCAACGTCGTCTCCGCGCCGTCGAGCACGAGCACCACACTGCGCCCCACAACGGACTTCACCCGCAGATATACCGCCTCGCCGTTGACGCTCGTCGGCACCACATCGCCTTCCTTGTAGGAGCGCTTGTTGATGACCACGTGCACCACGCCGCCGCGTTCGAACATCCCGCTGATCTTCAGCGTCGCCGTGCTCTGCTGCAGCAGACCGGCGGCGGCCGCGGGCTCCGATGTGCCGGCTTCGGTCCGCGCGGCGTCCGCCGGTGCCGCTTCGCCCGCCGCGGCCGGCGGCGGCGCAGCGGCCAGGACACCCGCGGACCGAAAGGGATTTGAACGTGCGGAAATCGGCGGCGGCGGCGCGTTGCGCTGGGCGAAGAGGGCATCGATGCGCGCGCGCGTCTGGTTGAAACGCGTCGTCATCGGCAGCGTCACGTTGGCCCGGACCGCTGCCGCTGTGTCCTTTGCCGACACCGGCGCCGCGGGTCCGGCGGCCGGCGTGGCCGGCGCGGCGGGAGCTGCCGGCGGCGGAGTCTTCGGCGCCGCCGGCGACTCGGCTGCCGTCAGCGGCTGTGCCGTGGCACCGACGGCGAGGGCAAGGAGGGCGAGGTATCGGGCGGTGCGGGAGGTCATCGTTTGCCAAGCACTTCGATGCTGAGGCTGAGCACCAGCGTGGCGCTGTCCGCGCTCGCCCGGCCGAAATCGAAATTGGTGATCTTGAGCAGCCGCGGGCCGGTTTCGAGCGCCGCGAGAAACGCCGCCACCTGCTCGTAGGAGCCGGTGACTTTCAAGTTGTAGGGCACCCGCCGATACAGCGGCGACTTGTCGGTCGCCGGCGAGCTGAGCTGGTGGAGCTCCGGCAGGCGCACCTTCGTCTGCTCCTCCAGTTTGTAGAAATACCAGAGATTCTCCGCGAGGTTCGACTCGATCACGAGGTTCTCCTCGATCCGCCGCGTGGCCGCGCGCACATCCTGCAGCTCCTGGCGCGTCGTCGAACCGCCGACGAGGGTCGCCAGCATCGACTCGCCCTGCTTCGAACGCTCCGCATGCGCGATGTGCAGCGAAGCCACTTCGCCCCGCAGCAGCCACGCGCCGGCCGCGAGCAGCAGCGACGCGACGATGCAGCCCACGCAGAACGGGAAGCGCCGGATGAAAGTGCCGATGGCTGTGAAGACGCCGTTCATGCCTTTTTCGTGCCCAGCTTGAACACGATCTCGAACTTCAGCTGGTCCGCCGTCGTGCCGCGCCCGATGTCGGTGAGGTCCACCTTGAACAGGGGCACGATCTTCGGGTCTTTGCGCAGCTGCTCGACGTAGCCGCCCAGCAGCCGGCTCGCGCGTTCCGAGCGCTCGCGCAGCGTGCCGCGCACCGAGATGCCGCTGTCGTTCCAGTCGATCATGTCGATCACCATCTGGTCGGGACGCGTCTCGCCGATGTAGCTCACGAACTCGGAGACGAAGAACTCCGGCTTCACCATCGCATACGCCTGATCGATCTTCGCCGCCTCGATCGCATACTCGTTCTGCATGCGCTGGATCTCGCTCACCTCGGCGCGGTTGTCCTTCATGCGCTGCTCCCAATCCGCGATCTGGCGCCGCAGGTGGAGCGTTTCGAAGCCGAGATAGCCGGTGTAGAGCAGCGCCGCGAGCGCGACCGCGCTCGAGGCCGCGTTGATGAGGAAACGCCGGCCCACGACCGTATCCTCGGGCAACTCCGCCTCGATCCGGCAGTCGACGTGCCAGTGCGGCGTCAGGGGCAGCGGGTCACGACTTCGCTTCATTGGCGGGCGGGGCCAGCAGGCCGACGAGACTGAGCGCTTGGAACCAGGAACGCGCGGGCACGGCGGCCCCGGTGGCCAGCTGCACGCCGGTGCGCGGCAGCCAGACATTCATGTCGGGCGCGAGAAACTCGAGATCCACCGCGGCGCACAACGCCTCCTCCAGCCACGCCAGCGGCGCCGGCAGGTGCGCGCAGAACAGGGCCCCGATCGGCTGCCCGGTCTGCATTTCGAAATAGTCGATCGCGGGCTTCAGATGCCGCGAGAGCATCCGCACCAGCCGCCGGCTGTGGGCGCGCAGCTCCTCGGTCGGCGCGAGCAGCGCCTCGCGCGCAGGGCCGATGCCCGGGGCGTTCAGCTCCTTCATCGTCGCCTCCATGATCGAGACGAGGCCGTGCGGCAGCGCCGCCGGCGTGTGCACCCCGTCCTTGCCGAGGAAATACACCCGGGTCTGTCCGAGCCCGATTTCGCACGCCACCACCGCATGCGGATAGGCCATCTCGCGCATGTAGCGCGACAGCGCCCCCAGCAGCGTCAGGCTGCCGACCTCGAGCCGGCGCGGCCGGATGCCGATCCGCTTGAGCCGGCCCTGCATGTCGCGCACCGACTGCAGGGGCAGCCCCATCAGCAGGCCGGGCCGCGAGGGCGTCGCCGTCGTGAACTCCTCGCCGTCCACCGGATGCAGCGCGGAGATGTGCCAGTCCTTCACCGACGTCAGCTTCGCCTGCTCCGCGAGCAGACCGGCGAGGAAGTTCGGCTCGCCGAGCCGCTTCGTGTTGATCGTCTCGCGCACCAGCACGCGGTCGAGCGGGTGAAAGCCGCAGTAGCCCGGCAGGAAACCCGACCGCCATTCCGGAAACGCCGCGTGCAGCCAGTCGCCCACCGCCTCGTCCCCTCCGCCGGCCGGAAGCTCCACCATCGCATCGATGAGCAAGGGCCGCGCATCGACGTGCGCGAGCCGGGCAAGCTGCACCACGTGCTCGGTGACATTCCAGAGCACCCCGTGCCGGCCCGCGCCGGATATGAACGACAGCATCGACATCCTCAACCCCTCGTCATTGCAGGACTTGTTTGTTTCGCAACAAAACCCTCGGCGACACCGTCCGGTAGCTCGCTCTCGTCCCGCTGGCCTGACTCCCCGAGGCCGAAGTGTAGGCAAACTCGACCGACTTCACGCTCTGCGGCGCTCCCGACACCACCGTGTTGCCCTCGTTGTAATAGGTGAACGTGAAGGCCGTCAGCCCGGTCGCCATGGGCTGCGACACGCCCCCCGCGGTCCGGGTCACCGTCGCGTTGCCCGAGGTGTAGGCGTAGGAGACCGTGGTATTGCCGCTCCCGGTCGGCATCGTGAAGGTGAGCGTCGTCGACGTCGCGGTGGACAACGCGATGGCCGCACTCACCTCCGTGGTGAAATAGCGGAGGAAGCGCCGGCTCTCGACTTCCTGCTCCTGCAGATTGACCAGCCGCGTGAGATTCCGCCCGAGAAACAGATAGGCGGCCAGCACCGCCGTCGCGAGGATCGCAGCCAGGCTCGTGGCCACCAGGAGCTCGACGAGCGTCAATCCCCGCCGGCTGCGCCCGCCGCGCCATGTCTCAGGAGCGCTGATACGTGACATAGAGACCGTCTTTGGCCACGTAGGTGGATCCCGAGCGCGAGTAGGTTCTCCCGGTGCTGCCGGTCCACGTCACGGTGATCGTGACCTGTTTCAGGTCGGTGCGCACGTCGCTGATCGTCCGCGTGCACGTGAAGCCCTTCGCGATCGCGGGGAGATTGGTGCCGAAGATGAACATCTTCGTCGAAAGCGTGTTGTCGCCCGCTTCGACCGAGACCGTGTCGGTCGAGCCGAGCGTCCCGATCTGCGTCCAGTTGAGCAACCGCACCTGCTCGATCTGCCCGTGGATGATCTGCATCGCGATCGTCTGCTTGCGCGAAACATCGAGCATCTCGGAGCCCGACACGACGACCTGGATCATTCCGACCAGCGCCAGCGCGAGGACAGTCGCCGCCAGCATCACCTCGACCAAGGTGAGCCCGCGCTGCTGCGACTTTCGGTTACCCGCCATGCTGGAAATCAGGAATTCTCGCAGTAGGCTCGGTGCGCGCCGGGGGCCGTCAAGGGATGCCCCCTAGGGCAGAAACGCGTAGCCCGAGCGTGCGTATTCCCACTCCGACCCGAATCGGCTTACGCCCCCACCGCTCCCTCGTGGCCGGCCAAACGCCCGGCCGCCGCGCCGAGCGTCCCATTCTTGGGATGCGCGTTTCCCGAACCCAGCGCGGATCCGCGCCGCTCCGGTCGGTCCGCTTAACCCTTACTCGTTGGCCGGCAATCACCTGCAACCGCCCGTCCCCCTTGGCACGCGCGCTGCAAATACCGGCCCAACCATGAAAACCAACGCGATCCTCACCGCCCTCGCGACCGCGAGCGCCTTTGCCCTCCCGGCCAGCTTCGCCGCCACGGCCACCGGCCTGCCGGTCCCCGCCGCCCTCGCACCGCTGCCGATGTTCGGCGCGTTTGTCGTCACTTTCGTGCTCCTGAGCGTATCCAAGGAGTATGGACGCCACCGGATCCGCTTCGCCGGCTCCACGCGCGTGCTGTCCCCCGCCGCCGCCATGCCCGCCAAGGCCGAGCACCCGCTCGCCGCCTGAGCTGCCCGCCCCACTTGACACCCGCAAACCCGCTGCAGTCATTCCCCCCGCATGTCGCACGCTCCCGCTCATCGCATTCTGATCGCCGACGACCAGCCCGACGTGCTCGAAGCCCTGCGGCTGCTCCTGAAGAGCGAGGGCTACGCCACGGAGTCGGCCAAATCCCCCGCCGCCGTCCTCAAGGCCGTCGAAGCCCATGACTACGCGCTCGTGCTCATGGACCTCAACTACGCCCGCGACACCACCAGCGGCCAGGAGGGTCTCGAGCTGCTGCAGAAACTCCAGACGCTCGACGCTTCCCTCCCGGTCGTCGTCATGACCGCGTGGGCGAGTGTCGATGTGGCGGTGGAGGCGATGCGCCGCGGGGCACGCGATTTCGTGACCAAGCCCTGGGACAACCCGCGCCTGCTCACGATCCTCCGCAATCAGATCGAGCTCGCCAGCGCCGTGCGCGCCTACCGCCGGCTCGAGCAGGAAAACGAGATCCTCCGCGGCACCGGCAAATCCGGCCCCGTCCTGATCGCCCAGTCCGTCGCCATGCGGCCCGTGCTCGACATCATCGCGCGCGTGGGCCCGTCCGACGCCAATATCCTCATCACCGGCGAAAACGGCACCGGCAAGGGCCTCGTCGCCCAGGCCCTCCACGCCGTATCCGCGCGGGCTGGACGCCCGTTCATCTCCGTCAACATGGGCGGCCTCCCCGAGGGCGTGTTCGAGAGCGAGCTCTTCGGCCACGTGCGCGGCGCGTTCACCGACGCCAAAGCCGACCGCGCCGGCCGGTTCGAACTCGCCGACGGCGGCACGCTCTTCCTCGACGAGATCGGCAACATCCCGCTCAGCCAGCAGGCCAAGATGCTGCGCACGATCGAGACCGGCGAATTCGAGCGCGTCGGCTCCTCCCGCACCCACCGCGCCAGCGTCCGCCTCGTCTCGGCCACCAATGCCGACCTCCAGGCCGAAGTCGCCGCCGGCCGTTTCCGGCAGGATCTTCTTTTCCGCCTCAACACGATCCAGCTGCACCTGCCGCCGCTCCGCGAGCGCCGCGAGGACATCGAACTGCTCGCGCAGCATTTCCTGAAACAGCACGTCACGCGCTACCGGAAGACCATCACCGGCTTCGACGAGACCGCCCTCCAGGCGCTCAAGGACCACTCCTGGCCGGGCAACGTCCGCGAGCTCGACCACGCCGTCGAGCGCGGCGTCCTCATGGCCGCCGGCAAGGTCGTCCGCGGCCCCGATCTCGGCCTCAACGCCGGCCAGGCCGCCCCGCGCCTCGAGGAAATGAGCATCGAGGAAGTCGAAGCCTTCCTCATCAAGAAGACCCTCGCCCGCTGCGACGGCAATGCCCGCAAAGCCGCCGAGGAACTCGGCCTCAGTCGCAGTGCGTTCTACCGCCGCCTCGAGAAATACGGCCTCTGATCCGCCACCCCGGCCCACATCTCTCCGTGCTGCGCTCCGACCGTCGCGCCGTGCCGGAAGGCGACTCGCCGCCGCCGATCTTGCTGGCCACCCACCGGCGGAGAAAGCGCAATACCGCGCCGCCGAAGGCTGACCTTTCCCTCTCGCGCTGATCGATGCCTGCGCCCCGCAAATCCCGCCTCACCCACGAGCAGAAGGTCTTCGCCTTCGTGCTCGCCGCGGGCGCCCCCGCCGTCCTCTTCACCCTCGGGGTGCTCTGGCTCGGCGACGGCTGGGACGCCAAGCACCGCTGGACGTTTTCGCTCATCACGCTCGGCTTCTGGTTCGGCTTCGCCCTCGCCGCGCAGGCTCATGTCGTCCGCCCGCTGCACACGATGGCCAACCTCCTCTCCGCCCTCCGCGAGGGCGACTTCGCCATCCGCGGCCGCGGCGCCCGCCGCGACGAACCGCTCGGCGACGTGATGTCGGAAATCAACACCCTCTCCCGCACCCTCCAGGACCAGCGCCTCAGCGCCCTCGAGGCCACCGCCCTCCTCCGCACCGTCATGGAGGAAATCAACCTCGCGATCTTTGCCTTCGACGGCGAGCGCAAGCTCCGCCTCGCCAACCACGCCGGCCAACTCCTCCTCAACAAGCCCGCCGAACGCATCCTCGGCCGCGATGCCACCGAGATCGGCCTCGGCGAGTGCCTCGAGGGCGAGCCGGCACGTATGCTCACGGCGACGTTTCCCGGCGGCAGCGGCCGCTGGGGCATGCGCCGCAGCGAATTCCGCGAGGGCGGCCGCCCCCACCAGCTCATCGTCATCGCCGACCTCAGCCGCACCCTCCGCGAGGAGGAACTGCAGGCCTGGCAACGCATCGTCCGCGTGCTCGGCCACGAGCTGAACAACTCGCTCGCGCCCATCAAATCCATCGCCGGCTCCTTGAGCGGTCTGCTGAAGAGCCCGCGCCGCGCCCCCGATTGGGAGGACGATATGCGCACCGGCCTCGACATCATCGCCGCCCGCGCCGACAGCCTCGCCCGCTTCATGCAGGCCTACGCCCGCCTCGCCCGCCTGCCGCAGCCCACCATCGCGCCCAACGCCATCGCCCCGCTCGCGCAACGCGTCGCCGCCCTCGAACGCCGCCTCCCGGTCACCCTCCTCGGCGGCCCCGAGGTCTCCGTGGCCTGCGACGCCGCCCAGATCGAGCAGGTGCTCATCAACCTCCTCAAGAACGCCGTCGAAGCCGCCCTCGAACAACACGCCAACGGCGGCGCCACCGCCGGCGTCCGCCTCTCCTGGCGCAAAGTCTCCGGCGCCGTCGAATTCCTCATCGAGGACGACGGCCCCGGCATCGCGCAGGCCACCAATTTGTTCGTCCCGTTCTTCACCACCAAGCCCGAGGGCAGCGGCATCGGGCTCGTGCTCTGCCGCCAGATTGCCGAAAACCACAACGGCTCCCTCACCCTCGCCAACCGCACCGACGCCAGCGGCTGCCTCGCCACGCTCCGGCTGCCCGCCTGAGCCGCCCGCCCGGTCCCCGCACCCGCGCCTGCCACCCGGCGCGGCCGTCCCATTCGTGGGATTTCAGCGTCCCAAGCCCGGCCGCGCCCCGTTTTCCCCGCGCCCGACCGCCCCGGCACAGAAATTTTCTTTCCGCACGGCGTCCGCCACTTACGCGAACGCCCACCCCCGCGGCACAGCCGCTGCAAACCTCGCCCCGTCACCATGGATATCCCGCGTCCCGACCAAGCCAGAGCCAAGCGCAAGCAACGCCTCCTCCTCGCGTCCCTCGCGGCCGCGGTCGTCATCGCGATCACCCTCGGCCTCGCGTTCCTCAAACCCGCCGCCCCCGCCGTCGAGCGCAACCTCGTCTGGATCGATACCGTGAAACAGGGCCAGATGCTCCGCCAGGTCCGCGGCAACGGCAGCCTCGTCCCCGAGGAGATCCGCTGGATCGCCGCCCGCACCCCCGGCCGCGTCGAACGCATCGTGCTCCGCCCCGGCGCCCCCGTCGAAGTCGGCACCGTCATTCTCGAACTCGCCAATCCCGACGTCGAACAAGCCGCCCTCAACGCCGACTCCCAGCTCAAGGCCGCCGAAGCCGAGCTCCTCAGCCTCCGCGTCACCCTCCAGAGCGGCGTCCTCCAGGCCGAGGCCCTCGCCGCCTCCGCCAAGGAAGCCTTCGAGCGCTCCAAGCTCCAGGCCGAGGTCAACGAACAGCTCGCCCAGGACGGCCTCATTTCCCAGCTCGACCGCCGCCTCTCCAAAGTCGGCGCCGAACAAGCCGCCACCCGCCACGCCATCGAGCAGAAGCGCTACAAGTTCGCCCAGGAAACCATCGAGCCCCAGCTCGCCGTGAAACAGGCCGAGGTCGACCGCTACCGCGCCCTCAGCAAGCTCCGCCGCGACGAACTCGAGGCCCTCAAGGTCCGCTCCTCCATGGCCGGCGTCCTCCAACTCCTCCCCGTCGAAGTCGGCGCCCAGGTCCAGCCCGGCACCAACCTCGCCCGCGTCGCCGATCCCACCAAACTCAAGGCCGAGGTCCGCATCGCCGAGACTCAGGCCCGCGACATCCAGATCGGCCAGACTGCCTCGATCGACACCCGCAACGGCCTCGTCGCCGGCAAAGTCTCCCGCATCGATCCCTCCGTCCAGAACGGCACCGTCACCGTCGACGTCCACCTCACCGGCGAACTTCCCCGCGGCGCCCGCCCCGACCTCTCCGTCGACGGCACCATCGAACTCGAACGCCTCACCGACGCCGTCCACGTCGGCCGCCCCGCCTTCGGCCAGGAACGCAGCACGGTCGGCATCTTCAAACTCGAGCCCGACGGTATCCACGCTTCCCGCACACCCGTGAAACTCGGCCGCAGCTCCGTGAACCACATCGAGATCGTCGAAGGCCTCCGCCCCGGCGACCGCGTCATCCTCTCCGACATGTCCCAGTGGGATGCCAACGACCGCATCAAACTGAACTGATTTTTCCGTAACTCCCCCGCGCCCGCCGTGTTCTCCCTCCGCGCGCGCCCCGTTTCTCCCTTCCGCCTTCCGCCTTTCGCCTTCCGCCTTTCGCCTTTCGCCTTCCGCCTTCCGCCTTTCCTCCGCCCTCCCATGAGCAATTCCCTGATCAAACTCGTCGGCGTCACCAAAGTTTTCCTCACCGACGAAGTCGAAACCCACGCCCTCTCCGGCATCCACCTGGATATCCGCGAGGGCGAATACGTCTCCATCGCCGGCCCTTCCGGCTGCGGTAAGTCCACGCTCCTCTCCATCCTCGGCCTGCTCGACTCGCCCACCGACGGCACCTATCTGCTCAACGGCCGCCCCGTGCAGGGCCTCTCGCTCCCCGAGCGCGCCCGCATCCGCAACCGCGAGATCGGTTTCATTTTCCAATCCTTCAATCTCATCGGCGACCTCACCGTCTTCGAAAACGTCGAGCTCCCCCTCACCTACCGCGGCATGCCCGCCGCCGAGCGCAAAGTCGCCGTCACCGAGGCCCTCGAGAAAGTCGGCATGGGCCACCGCGCCAAACACCTGCCCTCGCAACTCTCCGGCGGCCAGCAGCAGCGCGTCGCCGTCGCCCGCGCCCTCGCCGGCAAACCCGCCGTC
>JACCDO010441967.1_pt1 | contig 14563 bp, 14 predicted proteins | sample 7446101 | NCBI WGS metagenome assembly JACCDO01 (sample SAMN15323440, study PRJNA562643) | freshwater metagenome | isolation source: river surface water | place: USA:Blue River Watershed | collected 2017-08-16
AGACAAAGGCACCGTGCACCCGAATCGGCAAACCAGTGCCAGGTGGCATGTAGAGCATATCGCCCATGCCCAATAAAGCCTCAGCACCCTGCTGATCCAAAATCGTGCGGCTATCGACCTTGCTACTTACCTGAAACGAGATGCGGGTTGGGATATTGGCTTTGATCAGTCCTGTAATGACATCGACGCTTGGGCGTTGCGTTGCCAATATCAAATGGATACCGGCAGCGCGCGCTTTTTGAGCAATCCGTGCAATCAGCTCTTCAATTTTCTTGCCCGAGACCATCATGAGGTCGGCTAACTCGTCGATGATCACCACAATCACCGGCGCTTTATAAAGCGGCTCAGGATCTTCAGGAGTTAGGCTAAATGGATTAGTGAGTTTTTCTCCTTTGGCTTCGGCATCCAGAATCTTCTTATTAAAGCCCGCCAAATTACGCACTCCAAACTTACTCATTAATTTGTAGCGCCGCTCCATCTCATTGACTGCCCAATTGAGCGCGTTATAGGCCTGTTTCATATCGGTGACTACGGGACACAATAAATGCGGCACCTTCTCATAGACCGACATCTCCAGCATCTTCGGATCAATCATGATGAGGCGCACTTCATCGGGCTTGGCTTTAAAGAGGATCGACAAAATCATGGCATTAATACCGACTGACTTACCAGCGCCCGTTGTACCAGCGACTAAGCAGTGCGGCATCTTCGCCAAATCAGCCACCGTAGGGCTACCTGAAATATCTTTCCCCAAGGCTAGCGTGAGCAGTGAGTGATTGTCGTTATAGACCTGTGAGCTCAAGATCTCCGAGAGATAAACCGACTGACGGGTTGGATTTGGTAGCTCCAGTGCCATACAGGTTTTGCCGGGGATGGTTTCTACAACACGCAAACTCACCACACCGAGTGAGCGTGATAAATCGCGCGAGAGGTTAACAATCTGACTGCCTTTCACACCAACTGCTGGCTCGATCTCGTAACGGGTAACCACGGGGCCTGGATAAGCAGCTATTACTTTGGCTTGCACACCAAAATCATCGAGCTTTCGCTCAATTAACCGCGAGGTGAACTCCAAGGTCTCTGCAGAAATAGTTTCCTTGGCTTCGGGGACGGGGTCTAATAAAGACAGGGGGGGCAACTCAGAATCAGGGATTTCTACAAAGAGGGGTTGCTGCTTCTCGCGCTCAACCCGCTCACTCTTCACGATCTTCAGAGGCTGATTAAAGATTTGTACTTTAGGTGCCACCTCTTCACGAATGCGTACCTCTTCAACGTGCTCTTCTCGCTCGACGGCAGCTTGCTCACCGATCTTGAGGTCCTCTTGCTTCTCACGCTTCTCGCGCAGACGCCGAATCCCTAACTCGATATAGCGACCCACTTGCTCTGAGAGGCTTAACCACGAGAAATGTAAAAAGAGGGACAAGCCTACAGCCAAACCAAATAACAAAATGAGTGTGGATCCTGTAAAGCCAAATGCCATTTGCAAGGGATCACCAATCACTTCGCCCAAAATACCACCGGGGGGTCTTGGGAGCTCCCACTGGAGGGAATGCAGACGGATCGACTCAAGGCCCATGCTACAGACCAAGGTGAGAGCAAAACCTAACCACCGTGTTAACAGCGACTCTGGTTTGACATTGGGATCAGGAGGAAGGGGAACGCTCCACAACTCGCGCCATTGGCTAATGACGCGTCGTGCAAACAAAATGACCCACCAAAAAGCCGAGGCCCCAAAAACATAGAACATCAAATCGGCGGTCCAGGCTCCCATCCGACCGCCAATGTTCTTGGGGGTCTCAAAACTAGCATGCGACCAAGCGGGGTCTGATTTAGTGTAAGTCACTAAGACTGCAAAGAGTCCTAGGCAAATTGCCAATAGGAGGAACCAGCGCACTTCAGCAAATAAACGAGACATCTTTCCGGTTCCGCTATCCGGAGGCAATGGGGTCCTAGTTTGTGGGTACGAGCTACGTGGCATGTTCTTATGATTGTAAACAAGGCTAAGCCCTACGACCCTATAATTTACCCATGAATACCACTACCAAACACTCCAAAGTTCTAATTCTGGGCTCAGGCCCTGCCGGCTATACCGCGGCGGTCTATGCTGCCCGGGCAAACCTCAAACCTACCTTAATCACAGGTCTTGCTCAAGGCGGTCAACTAATGACCACCACCGATGTCGAGAACTGGCCCGCCGACCCGAACGGGGTCCAAGGCCCAGAGCTCATGGATCGGTTCTTAAAGCATGCCGAGCATTTCAATACCGAGATTATTTTTGATCACATTCATACTGCCGCCCTGACCGAGAAGCCAATTCGTCTGGTTGGTGACTCAGGTACTTATACCTGCGATGCGCTGATTATTTCGACGGGTGCCTCGGCACAATACCTAGGTCTACCCAGTGAAGAAGCCTTCATGGGTCGCGGAGTCTCGGGCTGTGCAACCTGCGATGGTTTTTTCTATAAGGGTCAAGATGTGTGCGTGGTTGGCGGGGGCAATACTGCGGTTGAGGAAGCTCTCTACCTCACTGGAATTGCTAAGACCGTGACCGTCATACATCGACGCGATAAATTCAGAGCAGAGCCCATTCTGAATGACCGCTTGATGGCCAAAGTTGCTGAGGGCAAAGTAATCCTTAAGCTCCACTCAACCCTAGATGAGGTCTTGGGTGATGCAAAGGGTGTGACTGGGGTACGCATTAAAAAGCAAGATGGCTCTAAAGAAGATATTGCGGTCTCTGGCGCCTTTATTGCGATTGGTCACAAACCCAATACTGATTTATTCACGGGTCAACTCGACATGCATAACGGTTACATCAAAACGCATTCCGGGCTTGAGGGCAATGCAACCGCCACCAACATCCCTGGTGTCTTTGCTGCTGGTGATGTGCAAGACCATATCTATCGTCAAGCTATTACTAGCGCCGGCACAGGCTGTATGGCGGCTCTCGATGCCCAACGCTATTTAGAGGGGCTAGAGTAAGTAGCTGTAAATATTTTTTAGGCGCTCAGAGCCAGTAATGCTAATTCGGGAGAGCGGTCTAATATTCTAAGCAAGGCCTTGGCAGCCCCAGTTGGCGCCCTCTTACCCTGCTCCCAATTACGAATAGTCTCAAGAGGAACTCCAATTTTTCTTGAAAACTCTTGTTGAGATAACCCCATTTTCTTTCGCACTCTTGCTGCATATTTACCAGCATCGCGCATTGCTAGGTCATCATCTATTTTTTTATGACGAGCAATATCAATCTCGGTAGTTGCGTCTAGTATCTTTTTATTGATACGCCCACGGACTTTCTTCCTGGCTGTATTTAAATCAACACTAACTCGAATTTTTTTCATATCTTCTAACCTCCCTAGCGTTCGCTCTTCGGGCAGAAATTATTCGAACTAAATTCGATCGATGAGTAAAGATAAGAACATAAATTTTTTCGTCTAATTTGCCAATTAAACGCAATCTTTCCTCACCGTAATCCCACCTATCATCCAGCTCGACCAGCCGATAGGGATCCCGAAATACGTCTATAACCGCTTCAAAATCAAACCCTCTTTTAACAAAACAATCATCACTTTTTAAATCATCCCATTCAAAATCCATAAGCAATGGTAGTTCATTGAACTACCATTGTCAAACAAAAAAGCCCAGGCTTTACTGGGCTATTTTGTCGGCTCTAAGTCCGGTTATCGCATCACTGGCAACAACGGCACGATTAAGAGTGCCACGATGTTAATGATTTTGATCAGTGGGTTTACCGCTGGTCCAGCTGTATCTTTGTAGGGATCGCCAACGGTATCACCGGTCACTGCAGCTTTGTGAGCCTCAGACCCTTTGCCACCATGGTTACCTTCTTCGATGTACTTCTTGGCATTATCCCAAGCGCCGCCACCAGTACACATCGAGATCGCTACAAACAGGCCAGTAATGATGGTGCCCATTAATAAGCCACCTAAGGCTGCTGGTCCCAATAAGAGTCCTACCAAAATTGGCACCACTACTGGCAAGAGTGATGGAATGATCATCTCTTTAATAGCAGCGCCTGTGAGCATGTCAACGGCTTTGCCATACTCTGGCTTCGCAGTACCCTCCATGATTCCGGGGATTTCTCTAAATTGGCGACGCACTTCTTCCACCACGGCGCCTGCACAGCGACCAACCGCCTCCATCGCCATCGCACCAAACAAGTAAGGAATTAAACCCCCAATAAAGAGGCCGATGATCACCATGTGATTAGAGAGATCAAAGGTAACTTGTTGACCGATTGCCTCTAAGGCATGGGTATAGTCTGCAAAGAGCACTAAGGATGCAAGACCTGCCGAACCAATTGCATACCCTTTGGTCACAGCCTTGGTGGTGTTACCTACCGCATCTAATGGATCGGTGATATCACGCACGGAGTCTGGCAAGCCTGCCATCTCAGCAATACCGCCTGCGTTATCCGTAATCGGACCGTATGCATCGAGCGCCACCACAATACCGGCTAAGGAAAGCATTGCGGTTGCAGCAATTGCAATGCCATACAAACCGGCTAAGTAATAAGCTGCGTAGATTGCAATACATACAAAGATAACTGGGTAAGCGGTTGAGCGCATCGATACACCCAAGCCCGCAATGATGTTAGTGCCGTGACCCTTGGTTGATGCTTCTGCAATATGCTTCACTGGCTTGTAGTCGGTACCAGTGTAGTACTCGGTGATCCAGACCAAACCTGCGGTTAAGAGTAAACCAACAATGGAAGAGCAGAACAAGCGCCACTGGCTTCCTTGAATGCCTAGAGCGTCATCCGGAACAATTAAGTTGGTTGCAAAGTAAAAACCAATTAAAGAAATTACCCCAGAAATAATCAATCCCTTATACAGAGCGGGCATAACGTTTTTCATACCCGGGCTTGCCTTGACAAACGAGCAGCCAATGATGGAGGCAATAATCGAGATGCCGCCCAATACAAGTGGGTAGACCACTGCGGCTACTGGCGCACCCACCACCATTAAGGCACCTAAGACCATGGTTGCAATCAGAGTCACTGCATAGGTCTCAAAGAGATCCGCTGCCATACCAGCGCAATCACCGACGTTATCGCCGACGTTATCTGCAATCACTGCAGGATTGCGTGGATCATCCTCAGGAATACCAGCCTCAACCTTACCAACGAGGTCAGCACCAACGTCAGCCCCTTTGGTGAAAATGCCGCCACCTAGACGCGCAAAGATCGAGATTAGAGAGGAGCCAAACGCTAAGCCAATCAAGGGATGCAAAATATCCGACAGGTCTTGGCCGTTATCCAGCGACACTAACAACATAAAGAAGAGTCCAACACCAAGGAGGCCAAGACCAACTACCAACATACCGGTAATGGCGCCACCTTTGAATGCCACATTGAGGGCCTCGTTCATACCAACCGTAGCCGCTTGCGCTGTTCTAACATTGGCACGAACAGAGACGTTCATACCAATGAAACCGCAGGCGCCGGATAACACCGCACCAATCACAAACCCAATGGCCGTGGCGAGATCCAGAAACACTGCAATCAGGATGGTTAGAACGACTCCAACGATCGCAATGGTTTTATATTGACGTGATAGATAAGCGGCCGCCCCTTGCTGAATCGCCTCAGCGATCTCCATCATTTTGGCATTGCCAGTATCTTGCTTGAGAATCCAGGTTCGCATGACAAACCCGTAGATCACTGCTAGTACTCCACAGATCAATGCAAAGTACAACCCGTATGTGACATTAATCATGCTGCATAACTCCCTTAATGAAATTCATCATGTATTGCCTATATTTAGGCTAAATCATAGTCCAGGGCTGAAAGCCTTAAAATAGGACTTGTTTAGCCCTCAAAGTATCCAACAGATTTTGATCTTTCCTGCTTTGCTAAGATCAGGGTAATTACTGAGCAGGCTGGTTTATTTGATTAATTTGGAGCATGTATGAGTCTTGACAACGTCACCCCCGGTAAAAAGATCCCAGAAAACTTTAACGTCATCATTGAAATCCCGATGAACGCCGACCCCATCAAATACGAGGTCGATAAAGAAACTGGGGCGATCTTTGTGGACCGCTTCATGGGTACGGCCATGCACTATCCCTGTAACTATGGTTATATCCCCAAAACCATTGCCGGCGATGGCGACCCCGTAGATGTCTTGGTGATTACGCCCTTTCCATTAATCCCTGGAGTGGTGGTGAGTTGTCGCGCCCTTGGCGTTTTACAAATGCAAGACGAAGCGGGTGATGATGCCAAACTCTTGGCCGTTCCAGAAGATCGCATCTTATCGATCTATAGCCACTGGGAGAGCTCAGACGATATTAATCAAATGCGTCTTCAGCAGATACAGCACTTCTTTGAGCACTACAAAGATCTAGAGAAGGGTAAATGGGTCAAGATTAAAGGTTGGGGATCCATTGCGGATGCCCAAAAAGAAATCCTTGAGGGTATTGATCGTTATCAGAAAGAGAAAAAATAACGATGTGCTCCAGTAGGGTGCTGAGGTAAGTAAGGTGGGAGATCGTTCTCCAATAAAAATCGCCTTGGCACAAATCAATCCTCTTTTGGGGGATTGCAGTGCCAATGCAGAACTCATCTATCAAGCAGCCAAGGATGCTCATGGTCAAGGCGCATCCCTACTCCTAAGTCCTGAGTTATCGCTAACCGGCTACCCCCCCGAAGACTTGCTCTTACGTCCAGCCTTCATTGCCGATACACAAAGAGTCTTGCATCATTTATGTGAACGTTTAGCAGTGTTTCAGGGTTTAGCAGTCATTGTGGGGCATCCCAGTCAAGATGCTTTGGGATTGCACAATACGGCTTCAGTATTACAAGATGGTCAGGTAATTGCGAGCTATCACAAACAGGTCCTACCCAATCATGAGGTGTTCGATGAGAAGCGCTACTTTGTAGCTGGTAATGCACCGTGCGTGTTTACCCACCAGGGCTTAAAGCTAGGGGTCTTACTATGTGAGGATATTTGGCATGCAGAGCCTGCAGCAAATACCAAGAAGGCTGGCGCAGAAGTATTACTGGTTCTAAATGCCTCGCCCTATCACCTTGAAAAAGACAATACCCGTTTAGCTGTTCTCAAAGAACGCACCCAAGCCACTGGTTTGGCAGTTGTCTATCTCAATATGGTGGGCGGTCAAGATGAACTGGTGTTTGATGGTGGCTCATGCGCCCTAAACGCAAAGGGTGAGTTGGTTTTGGCCATGCCTCAATTTAAAGAAGCGCTTGCCGTTCTCACAATCCATGATGGCCAACTCTTGCTCGGTGAAATTACTCCGCCCCTAACGCTTGAGGCTCAGGTCTACTCGGCCTTGGTTTTGGGTACGCATGATTACGTTCATAAAAATCGATTTCCGGGTGCCATCATTGGTCTATCAGGGGGCGTCGACTCTGCTTTAGTGCTAGCAATTGCCGTTGATGCTCTCGGTGCTGACCAAGTGCGTGCGGTGATGATGCCATCGCCTTACACGGCAGAGATCTCATGGATCGATGCGCGCGAGCTCGCTAAAAACTTGGGGGTGCAATACGACGAGATCCCAATTAGTCAACCCGTTGATGCAATCGAAAATGTTTTGCGTAATCAGTTTGCCAATCTCAAACCCGATGCTACGGAAGAGAATATCCAAGCGCGGGTACGAGGCACCCTCTTGATGGCGCTCTCCAACAAGACCGGACGACTGGTGCTCACCACGGGCAACAAGAGTGAGATGGCCGTAGGCTACTGCACCCTTTATGGTGATATGGCCGGTGGCTTTGCGGTCATCAAAGATATTGCTAAGACTCTGGTGTACAAACTCTGTCACTACCGCAATCAAATCCAAGAGATTATTCCCAAGCGGATTCTGACGCGCGCGCCCTCGGCTGAGTTGCGCCCTAATCAAACCGATCAGGATAGCCTGCCAGCCTATGAAGTGCTTGACGCTATCTTGATGCGTTATATGGAGCAAAACCAATCCAGCGCTGAAATCATTGCGGCTGGCTATGAGGCCGAAGCAGTGTCTAAAGTAACCCGCTTAATCCAACTCAATGAATACAAACGCCGTCAGTCTCCGCCCGGTGTGCGGATTACAGCAAGAGCATTTGGACGAGACTGGCGCTACCCCATTACTTCTGGAGCAAAGCTCTAGGCCTTCAAACCTTGGGGATATATCCCCCTCCCCATTCCTTGGGTATGATTGGGTCAAAAGGAGACTTTTATGAAACTCATTACATCCATTATCAAACCCTTTAAGTTAGATGAAGTGCGTGAGGCCTTGGCTGAAATTGGCGTGACTGGCTTAACGGTCACTGAAGTGAAAGGCTTTGGACGCCAAAAGGGTCATACTGAACTTTATCGTGGCGCTGAATACGTAGTCGACTTCTTGCCCAAAGTGAAAGTAGAGGTTGTGGTTCCAGATGATCGCCTAGACTCCGTTACGGAGGCGATTGTTAAAGCAGCCCGCACAGGCAAGATTGGGGATGGCAAGATTTTTGTGAGTCCTATCGAACATGCAATCCGAATTCGGACGGGTGAACAGGATGATGCGGCAGTCTAGATTGTTCTAGAAAGGAACTTCTTCCAAAGTAATGCTCTTCGCATTTTGATCCTCAACCCGAACTTTGTATCCTTGAAAAAAGATATCTGCTTGGGCAAGCCCTGAGGTCATCAGCACAAAAGGCGCTTTACCAAAAAATGAGTGTGAGCCGTTTACATCCAGAGACTTTTTCTCAAGCTTTCCAGTCGCGTCTTTGACGCACACCACCTGCTTGATCTTTGTTGATACATAGATCATGTTTCCCGCCTTAGAAGGGCTTGGGGATCGATAAGTAGTCTGATTGGCATCAAGGGCGGGACAGTTTTCAGAACTTGTGCTGGGAGCCACAGCAGCTACTGCTGGAACAACGGCAACAGTAGTAGGCGGTGGGCTACCACTCACTGAGGTCGGGCTAAGCGGAGCATCCTCTTTCTTTGCCGAACTATTGGCGGTATTTTCAATCGATTCTGTTGGTAACTTGGCAACGATCGGCTCAGCATTCTTATCTTTTGCTGGTAGATCAATATTCAAAACGATAGCCACCACAATGGCAGCAAGCGCAAAGAAAGCATACTTAGTCTTTGATGGCTTCACTTCTTTTTCTTCAGCGGGAGGGTCAAAGCGTTCAAGACGCTCTGGCGTTTTTTCTACCACAGGGGGAACTGGTGGAGCTGCCGCAATAGATTTAGGCTCTGGTAAATCAGTCTGCTCTGATTGAATAGGCTCTTCAGACGATTGGATATCCTGAACTAAGTCAGGACCAAAATCAAATACCTCTTCGAATGGAAGTCCCAAATATTCAGCGACTCGTTTGGTCGCGGAAACCTTAATCGCTAATGAATAAAAATGGCTTCGTTCACCACACTCGATTTGCTCAATTTGCTTTACAGAAAAACAAAGGTCTTTCGACATTTTAGGAATTGAGATTCCCTTAGCTTCGCGAGCCTTTTTAATAACATCCGCACGAATATCAGGTAGTTTGTGATCGTTAGCCACTATGTCTCTTTTTGTATAAATATCAGATATTTAGATACTTTATAAATTATTCCAAATATAACCTAAATTCATTATCCAAACTATGTTCTTTAGGGCTAATTTAGCTCTAGATGGTATCGAACGAGGTCCTGAAGTGAACTGGCCCTCATTTTTTCCATTACGCGCGCTTTATGGACCTTAATGGTCGCATCGGTTGTGCCCAGTCTCTCTGCTATTTCTTTATTCATGAGCCCCTCTACTAGCAAGGCGCAAACCTCTTTTTCTCTAGGGGTCAAAGTATTAAAGTTCTTCTTGATCTCGCTAACTTTTAATATTCGCTTAAATTGCTTTTGGTCGTATTCCAAGGCATCTCGGATTGCATTTAATAGCTCCTCGAGATTAGATGGTTTAAATAAGAAATCTAAGGCGCCTTTCTTTAGTCCTTTTACGATCTCCTGAGGATGGCTTTGACCACTTAAAAAGATAATTGGCGTTGTAAATCCTATTTTTTCTAAGCGCTCCATCAAGTCCAAACCGGTGATATCAGGCATTTGCATATCGAGCAAAATAACTGCGGGGCAGACCAGTTTATTACTGGTTAAAAATGAGGATGCACTCTGATAGTCGTAGACCAAATAGCCTACGTCGCGCAACATTCGAGATAAGGAACTGCGCATTGAATCGTCATCGTCAATTAAATAGACTGTGCCAATTAAATTAGATTTGGCATTCATGCTGCAAACCGTTGATGGGATGGATTCATTTTTAGCAATTTAACCATCTCGTGGTGCTTAAGATATTAGCCTTACAGCCAATGATGAGCAATCTCTTAAAATGGCATCTTTAATAGAAAACCCAGAAATTACCCATGAAAACCTATTTATGCATTGTTTGTGGCTTTATTTACGACGAAGCTAGCGGCCGCCCTGAGGATGGCATCGCTCCTGGAACAAGCTGGGATCAAGTCCCATCAGACTGGGCCTGCCCAGACTGTGGAGCAGGCAAAGATAGCTTTGAAATGATGGCAATTTAGGCAATTCTTACTTCCCCCCTTCACAGCAAGCCCAGAATGGTTTCATCTGGCAAAATAAGCCCTTCCCAAGCCCTTTGACCTTTCTTAGAGAGCACATTACATGTCAAACAGCAACTCATCCTCACCTAAGCGTCTAAACGAGCGCTCCCGCATGGTTACAGAAGGGGTGGCAAGAGCACCTAATCGCTCGATGTATTACGCCATGGGCTACAAAGAAGAGGATTTTGTGAAGCCCATGGTGGGCGTTGCCAATGGCCACTCCACGATTACGCCTTGCAATAGTGGTTTACAGAAATTAGCCGATGCAGCAATTGCTGCACTGGAATCCTCAGGGGCTAAGGCCCAAGTTTTTGGCACCCCAACGGTATCGGATGGTATTGGCATGGGCACCGAAGGCATGAAGTACTCCCTTGTCTCACGCGAAGTGATTGCTGACAGTATTGAGGTATGCGTTAATGGGTTATGGCAAGACGGTGTGGTGGTGATTGGTGGTTGCGATAAAAATATGCCTGGTGGCATGATCGCTCTAGCACGAACCAATGTACCGGGTATCTATGTCTATGGTGGCACGATTAAAGCGGGTCACTACAAGGGCAAAGATCTCAATATTGTGTCTGCCTTTGAAGCCGTTGGCGAATTTACGTCCGGACGATTGACCGAAGAAGACCTCAAAGGGGTCGAGCAAAATGCCTGCCCAAGTAGCGGCTCCTGCGGTGGTATGTATACCGCCAACACCATGAGCTCGTCCTTTGAGGCATTAGGTATGAGCCTACCCTACTCCTCCACCATGTCCAATGTGGATCAAGAGAAAGTCGATAGTGCTGCCGAATCGGCACGTGTTTTGGTTGAGGCGATCAAGAAAAATATTCGTCCGCGCGACATCATCACCAAGAAGTCCTTAGAAAATGCTGTGAGCGTCATCATGGCTGTTGGTGGCTCTACCAATGCGGTCTTGCACTTTTTAGCCATTGCCAGTGCCGCTGAAATTGATTGGACCATCGATGACTTTGAGCGGATTCGTAAGCGCGTTCCGGTCATTGCCGACATGAAACCCTCGGGCACTTATTTGGCACCCGATCTCCATCAAGCTGGCGGCATCCCTCAGATCATGAAGATCTTGTTAGATGGTGGACTGCTTCATGGCGACTGCATCACGATCAGCGGGCAAACCATTGCGGAAGTTTTGAAAGATATTCCCTCAAAACCACGAGCCGATCAAAAAGTAATACGCACTCTTGATAATCCAATCTACGCCCATGGTCACCTAGCGATCCTAAAAGGCAATATCTCGCCAGAAGGTTGCGTAGCAAAGATTACAGGCCTCAAGAATCCTTCCATCACCGGTCCAGCTCGGGTATTTAACTCTGAAGATGAAGCCATGGCAGCCATCATGGCTCAGAAAATTAAAGCGGGTGATGTTGTGGTCATTCGCTATGAAGGACCCAAAGGGGGCCCGGGCATGCGCGAAATGTTAGCGCCTACTTCTGCTCTTGTGGGCCAAGGCTTAGGAGAGAGTGTTGGGCTAATTACCGATGGGCGCTTTTCTGGTGGCACTTGGGGCATGGTTGTTGGCCACGTTGCCCCCGAAGCATTTGTTGGCGGTACGATTGCCTTAATTCAGGAAGGGGACTCTGTCACCATCGATGCCCACCAATTACTCATTCAACTCAATGTGGATGAATCGGAAATCACAAAACGGCGTCAAGCTTGGTCTCCACCAAAGTCCAAATACACCCGCGGTCTCTTGGCTAAATATGCTAGGCTTGTCAGCAGCGCTAGTAAGGGCGCCGTAACCGATCTCAATTTAGGATAAGTGTATGCAACTGATTTGGATTGGTGGATCGACCGCGCAAGTTAAAAAGATCAGCATTACTGGTAAGGGCCTCATCAAACTGACGGTCATTATTTGTGCGTTTCTTTTTTTAACTGGCTTTGGGATCCACTTCTTAGGCTACCGCATTGCCTTTCACTTTAGCCCTGAACTCACCAGAGCGATGGGTGGCGCTATTTCGATTCAGCAAAAAGAAGCGATTGAAACGAGATATAAAGAAAATGTACAAAAGCTAGAGGCTAATATCGCTCAAGCCAATCAGAAAATTGAGGAGCTTACTGTGATCAAGGATCAGTTTGCTGATATCGCCACCCCAGCCTCGGTCAAGAGTAAAACCAACGAACTAACTGCGAAATAAGATTCTTTATCTTGATCAACAGACGGGAGCTTTAACCGCCCTTCATCAATAAACGACTTAGCGCAGCCCTAGCTTCGGGTATATCCAGATCCATGGCTAATTGCAGTAATTGGATTGCCTTTGCTTGATTACCAGCATGTTCCATTACCAGACCATAGTTATAAGTCGCTCTGGGATTACTGTTCTTTACTTCACGCTCTAGATCATGAAAGAGCAAATCCAATTGCGCTGGAGTGAGCTGATTATTCAAAGCCATCTTGCATGGCATTAAGTAAGTACATTCGTAGCTGCCTGCCTCTAAGGCCATAAAAGCCTCAAAAGCCTGGGGATAGAGCCCTAGTTTAAGAAAGCGCTCCGCCTCATAAAAATCAGAATTTTCCATCGATTAACGCTTAATGGCTGTGGCAGCCTCTTCCTTGGCTTGCTTTCTAAGTAATGCAGCTTTTGCTTCCTCTTCTTCTTTAATTTGCAAAAGCTTATTGCGTTCCTCAATATAAATATCAAAGCTAGAGAATGTTTCTACAAACTCAAATTGCTCCACAAACTCCTGAACAGGGACAAAGTACAGTTCCGGTGAGCCGATGAACTTATATTCTAGGGTCTGAACACCAGCCGGATTGGGCGATAACACATTATTGACAACAACCTTGAACCCTTCAGAATTTACATAAACATCATTTCGTTGTGGATTTCTCATGACGATTTCTCCTTTACGAACTTTCAATCTGTTTATATATTTTCAAGCGAGGATCGTTAGGATAAACAACGCTATTTTGCATAGAGGTTGAAAGGGGATTAATGTCCACAATCACACCACTCGCTTTGGTGGTTCCTTTAATTGCATTCGATTCTGGAACAAATTGATAGTCCCCTTGAGCCTCAGGAAGGCCCATTTTCAATTCAGAAAGTGTGGCGCCACTGCGTAGATTAGAAGTGCCTACGAATGGAGCTTGTGTTGAGCTAATGATGTTATCGGCCATAAGTCAAAAGATTGATCAAGATGGGCTCATTCTAGGCTAAATTCCCTGAAAATAAAAGAATTAGCTCCGAGGGAAAAACAATAAGTCATTGTTTTATATATAAAAAATTGTGGTTCTGGGCTCACTAAGGGCTCTTTTTAGTCTGCTTAGCGATGTATTCCCAAGTCTCCATCTGAAAATCGGTGGCATGTTTCTTATCCGAAAGATATTGATTCAGACGCTCATGATCAACGCTATGAGCTAATTGCTGGAGCTGTGCCAACAAGATCTTAAACTGCTCTCCCGCCGCTTCGGGATGTTTTGATAGGTAATTTAGATCCATCGCAGGACGATGACTTTCATGGTGCCCATGAGCATGATGGAGCTCGTGATGGGTGTGGCCTTTTTGCTCTGGGTGAGGGACCAGTCCAAGTTCTATTTTGGCCTTTTCCAACAGACGATCCACTTCCGCTTTAGAAAGATGTAGGCGCTTGGCCTCTGCATCGATGATGGAGCGCTCTTCAGGAGAAATTTTTCCATCTCCAAGCATTTCATAAAGCTCTTGCTTCATGGTCTCGCGCTCAATCCGCAGTTGATCGCTAAACGCAGAGGAAAGAATCGCGGCAGGAATTGCGAAGATACCAATACCCAATAATGCCAAGACAATCGTAATGGCACGGCCTGCTGGGGTTACTGGTGAAATATCACCATAGCCGACACTGGCCAATGTAATCACAGCCCAATAAATCGATTGGGGGATATTCTCAAACTTATCGGGCTGAGCTTCATGCTCGAATAAATAGCCTAAGCAGGCTGCCAACATAACGAGCATCAACATGATAAAAATGGAGGCCTTCATCACTGGCCACTCACGCTGAATTACATAGAACAGAGAT
>JACCDO012037970.1_pt1 | contig 14559 bp, 13 predicted proteins | sample 7446101 | NCBI WGS metagenome assembly JACCDO01 (sample SAMN15323440, study PRJNA562643) | freshwater metagenome | isolation source: river surface water | place: USA:Blue River Watershed | collected 2017-08-16
CCTTGGCGGCACCCGATGACAGCGTTTACAGTTGGGCTGTGGATCACAGTCTGGAGTCACTTGCCAGCTCCCTCGGAGTGGCAACCTCGTACACCGATCAAGGTGGCGCCTACGTCGAGGTCAGCGAGGAGACCGTGCTCGCCGTGCTCGCCGCCCTCGGCGTCGACCTACGAGGTGCATCCGACCGCCCCGCCGCCATCGACGAGGCTGCCGAGCGTATGCGCCTTCGCGACTGGCGTCGCATGCTTCCGCCTGTTGTCGTCTCGACTCAGGGCATCAATAGTGCGACCTGGGTACATGTGCCCGACGGCGCCCCAGCGCGCGCCTATGTCGTCACCGAGTCGGGTGAGCGGCTCGAGCTCGAGCAGATCGAGAACTGGACTGCCCCGACCGAAGTCGACGGGCAGATGATCGGCGAGGCCTCGTTCGCGATCCCGGCTGACCTGCCGCTGGGATGGCATGAGTTGCATGCCGAGAGCAATGACCTCCGATCGAGCGGCGTGCTTGTCATGACCCCGGCGCGACTGGATCCCGATGCCATCGCGGGGAATCGTCAGTGGGGTTTCATGGCCCAGGTCTATGCCACGCGCTCGCGCGAGTCCTGGGGTATCGGCGACCTGCACGATCTCGCCACCCTTGCTTCGTGGAGTGGTCGCGAACTCGGGGCCGGGTTCGTGCTCATCAATCCGCTCCATGCCGCCACCCCTGTCTCGCCGATCGAGAACTCCCCGTACCTGCCGGTGACACGCCGTTTCACTAACCCGATCTATCTCCATGTGGAAGACATCCCCGAGTTCGCAGAGCTCAAGAAGAAGAGGCGTGAGCACGTCGAGGCGACTGCTGCACCGCTGCGGGCCATGAATCTGTCGGCGGAACTCCTCGACCGCGATGCCGTCTGGGCGGTCAAGCGCGCGGCATTCGCCGAGATCTTCGACGCGGGTCTCTCCACGTCCCGGCGCGCGGAATTCGAGGGCTACTGCGAAGAGCAGGGTGCGGGTCTTCGTGACTTCGCCACCTGGTGCGCGATGAGCGAGGTCCTCGGACATGATCCGTCCGCGTGGTCCGCTGACTACGCGCGACCCGACTCGCCCGCCGTGACCACGTTTCGTGACACGCATGTACGCATCGTGGAATTCCACATGTGGATGCAGTGGCAGATGGACCAGCAGCTCGCTGCTACGCAGAAAGCCGCACGCGATGCCGGCATGGCCATCGGGGTCATGGCCGATCTCGCCGTCGGTGTGCACCCGTCCGGTGCCGACTCCTGGTCACTTCACGACGTTCTTGCTCGCGGAGTCTCCGTGGGTGCGCCGCCGGACATGTACAACCAGATGGGTCAAGACTGGTCGCAGCCTCCGTGGCGGCCCGACGCACTTGCCGAAGCCGGCTACGTGCCCTACCGCGACCTGCTGCGCACGATCTTGCGTCATGCCGGTGGCCTGCGAATCGATCATGTCCTCGGGCTCTTCCGTCTGTGGTGGGTGCCCGCCGGTATGGGTGCCAAGAACGGCACCTTCGTGCGATTCGATCACGACGCGATGATCGGCATCCTGTGCCTAGAGGCGCAGCGCGCCGGGGCAATCGTCGTAGGCGAGGACCTCGGCACGGTCGAACCCTGGGTACGTGATGTCCTGGCATCCCGCGGAATCCTGGGCACGGTCATCTCATGGTTCGAGCGCACTCATGGCACGATCACTCCTCTTGATCAGTGGCGCCGCGACATCCTCGCCAGCGTGACCGTGCATGATCTCCCGCCGACCGCAGGATTCCTTCGAGATGAGCACGTACGCATTCGTGAGACCCTCGGCCTGCTGACCACTGATCCCGCGGTTGAGTACGCCAACGCCCGACGCGAGCGCGAGGAGTGGGCAGCCCTTCTGCGCGAGCGTGGCTTCCTTCGTCCAGACGTCGACCTGTCCACCGACGACGGACTCGACGAGCTGGCCATCGCCTTGCATCGCGCCGTGGGGTCGACGAATGCACGGCTGGTCGGAGTGGGGCTGCCGGACGTGGTCGGCGACCGTCGTGCCCAGAACCAGCCGGGTACTTACCTCGAATATCCCAACTGGCGGGTGCCGATGACGGACTCGGCGGGCGATCCGATGCTGCTCGAGGACGTCATCGCGGGTACTGCGCTGCTTGTACCGATGGTCGACGCCGTCCGGGGTTCGGCTGCCCCCTAGGATTGCGGCGTGAACGCAGGTCAAGCACTCGCACTCTTCGTCGGTATCCCGGTCGGCTTCGCCGTTCTCGTGGTCATCGCAGTCTTCTCGTCCAGCTGGATCCGCGGTGATCGCCATTCGGGTCTGCCGGGCGAGCCCACGGCAGAAGGCCCCGTCTTCATCGCCAGCTCAGGCTCGGCGCCGGATCCCTCGATCATCCCGCGCGAGCTTGGCGTGGGTTCGTCCTCAGTCGTCGGAGGTGGAGCACATGGACAGTGGTGACCTGACCCCCAAGCAACGAGTGGCGATCACGAATGCCCTCGAACTCGCACGCGAGATCTCCGGTCGTTGCTTCGCCGCCTATGTCGGTCCGCTGGAGCAGGGCCGAGACTCGGCAATCGCTAAGCATGCCCAGATTCCCGGAGCCGAGACCGCAGTGCTGATCGCTGTCGATCCCGAGGCCCGCACGATCGACATCGTGACGGGCACACAGGCGGCGATCGATATCGACGATCGTTCCTGCGAGCTCGCCATCTTGGCGATGCGCTCAAATTTCGGTGCCGATGATCTGGTCGGCGGCATCCGCTCGGGAGCGATGCTGCTCGCCGAGCACGCCCGCGCACCGCGGGTTCTGCACCTGAACGAGCCGGCCTAATTTCTCCGCCGGTTGCGGCCTACTCGAATGAGGGTCCGGCGGTTCGCGAGCGCTTGATCTCGTAGAAGCCGGGGGTACCGGCAACCAGCAGGGTGCCGTCCCACAATCTGCCCGCGGCGTCTCCGCGTGGAGTGGGGGTTACGACAGGGCCGAAGAAGGCAATCTGCGTGCCGTCAACCCCGGGCACGGCAATGACCGGGGTGCCGACATCCTCTCCCACAAGCGTGATGGCCTCGGCGTGACTGGCGCGCAGGTCTGCATCGACCGCATCTGAGTGAGCGAACTCCGCGAGCGCCGCTGGTAAGCCCACCTCGGCGAGTGACTCGGAGATCACTGCATCGAAGTCGCCATTCTGGCCGAGATGGATGCGCAGCCCCATCGCCGTATACAGGGGCAGGATCACGTCGTCACCATGAGCATTACGTGCTGCGATGATCACGCGCACCGGACCCCAGGCCTTCTTCATGAGGTCGACGTATTTCTCGGGAAGCTCGCGACCGTCGTTGAGAACCGCGAGTGACATTACGTGCCAGCGCACGGTGACCTCGCGCACCTGCTCGACCTCAAGCATCCATCGCGAGGTCATCCAGGCCCAGGGACAGATGGGGTCGAACCAGAAATCTGCGGTGACGCTCACGTGGGCTCCTCGAGTGGCTGCCCTGCACAGGGCGCATAGGGTTGTCACATCCTAAGGAGGTCATTGCGTGAGCGACAACGAGAACATCACCCGGGCCGAGGCTGCCGAACGATCGGCACTTCTGCACTCCCATTCCTACGAGGTACTTCTCGATCTCACGCAGCCCGGTGACACCTTCGTCTCGACCACGACGGCAACCTTCGACTGCCGCACGCCCGGGGAATCGAGCTGGATTGACCTCATTGCGCCCTCGGTGCGCTCCGTCGTGCTCAACGGTGTCGAGCTGCCCGTGTCCGAGGTTGTCTCCGGCGCCCGTATCGCACTGCCCGAACTCCAGGCGAGCAACACGGTGGTCATTACGGCCGATTGCGCTTACATGAATACTGGTGAGGGCCTGCATCGCTTCGTCGATCCGGTCGATGACGAGACCTACCTCTACACGCAATTCGAGTCGGCGGACGCTCGTCGCATGTACGCCTGCTTCGAGCAGCCTGACCTGAAGGCAACCTTCCAGTTGAGCGTGATCGCGCCGAAGCATTGGAAGGTCATCAGCAATGCCGTGACCCCGGCTCCTGTCGAGCTCGGCGAGGCAAAGGCACGCTGGGACTTCCCGACCAGTCTGCGCATGTCGACCTACATCACCGCGCTCGTCGCAGGCCCGTATTACGAGGTGCGCGACTCCTACACGGGGGCCTTCGGCACGTATCCCCTCGGCGTCTTCTGTCGTACCTCGCTCGCGGAATTCCTCGATCCTGAGGACATCTTCCTCATCACCAAGCAGGGCTTCGAATTCTTCGAGCAGCAGTTCGGCGTTGCCTACCCCTTCGTGAAGTACGACCAGCTCTTCGTGCCTGAATTCAATGCCGGGGCAATGGAGAATGCAGGCTGCGTCACATTCCTCGAGGATCTCGTCTTCCGCTCGCGTGTCACCGACTCGGCGTATGAGCAGCGTGCCAACACGATTCTGCATGAGCTCGCCCACATGTGGTTCGGCGATCTCGTGACCATGACCTGGTGGGATGACCTGTGGCTCAATGAGTCCTTCGCGGAATGGGCCGCGCATTACGCGAATGTGCATGCCACTCGCTTCACCGACGCCTGGACGTCCTTCTCTAATCAGCGCAAGGCTTGGGCTTACCGCCAGGATCAACTGCCTTCGACACATCCCATTGCGGCAGACATGACCGACCTTGATGCCGTGCGCGTGAACTTCGATGGCATCACGTACGCGAAGGGCGCCTCGGCGCTGCGCCAGCTGGTGGCCTGGGTAGGCGAGCCGGAGTTCCTCGCCGGCATTCACGAGTACTTCACGAAGCACGCCTGGGGCAACACTCAGCTCGATGATCTTCTCGTCGAACTGGAGAAGAGCTCCGGTCGCGACCTGTCGGGCTGGACCCAGGAGTGGCTGCGCACCAGCGGCGTCAATCTCATGCGCCCGCTCGTGGAAGTCGACGCCGACGGCGCCTACACGTCAGTGGTCATCGAGCAGGAGCCGCCCAGTAGCCCCGAGGGCATTGCGCCCACCCTGCGCTCGCATCGCATGGCCGTCGGACTATACGACGTGGTCGACGGCGCGCTCACCCGACGCGATCGACTCGAGCTCGATGTCGTCGGTGCTCGCACTGAGGTGAGCGCGCTCGTGGGAGTCAAGCAACCGGACCTCCTGCTTCTCAATGACGACGATCTCACCTTCACCAAGTTCCGCCTTGACGAGCGCAGCTGGAAGACAGCCGTGGCGCATCTCGGCGATGTCGACTCCTCACTTGCTCGAGCGCTGATCTGGGGAGCTGCCTGGGATATGACTCGAGATGCCGAGGTCAGTACGGGCGACTTCCTCGATCTGGTGATCTCGGGCATCGAGCGCGAGTCAGATGTCGGTGTCGTGCAGGGAGTGCTGCGCCAGCTCAAGGCAGCCATCGATCAGTTCGCGGCACCGCAGAACCGCGCCGCTTACGTCCAGCGCATTGCCGCCGCACTGCTGGGCTTCGCCGAGCGTGCGGAGCCCGGAAGCGATCATCAGCTGGCCTTCACTCGTTCCTTCATCAGCTCAGCAGGCACGGCAGAGGAGTGGGCGATCCTCCAGGGCCTGCTCGATGGCTCGCTTGTCTGGCCCGGCCTGGCGGTTGATACCGACCTGCGGTGGTCGCTGATTCAGCGTCTCGTGACGGTCGGAGTCTTCGGCGATGCCGAGATTGACGCTGAGCTGCTCCGTGACGACACGGCTACTGGCCGTCGTCAGGCTGCCGTCGCCCGAGCGGCGCGTCCGACGGCCGAGGCCAAGGCCCAGGCCTGGGCCGACATCGTCGACCGCACTGATCTCCCCAATGCGATTCTCGAAGCCACGATCGGCGGCTTCATGCATCCTGACCAGATCGAACTGCTGACTCCGTATCGCGAGAAGTACTTCTCGATTCTCGGTGGCCTATGGAAGTCGCGCACCAATGAGACAGCCACGAATGTCACGGTCGGCTTGTACCCGTTCCTGCTCGTCGACGACACCACGATCACGATGACCGATGCCGCGATTTCCGGCGATCTCGGCACCACCCCGAAGCGACTGCTCGCCGAGGGTCGAGACGGCGTGGAACGAGCGGCACGCGCACGTGCACGCGATGCACGCGGCTGAGCGGTGACCCATGCCTGAGGGCAATGTCATCCACAATCAGGCACGTCGCTTGTCGCGAGCCTTTCGGGGCAAGGTCGTCATGGTCGACTCTCCGCAGGGGAGGTTCTCCGATGGCGCTGCGCAGGTCACCGGTCATGCCGTGCGCAAGGTCGAGGCCCACGGCAAGCACCTGTATATCGGGTTCGACAATGACTTGTGGATTCACATTCACCTCGGACTGTTCGGAAAGTGGCGATTGGGCAAGGGCGAAGCGCCCGAGCCCGAGGGCCAGTTGCGATTGAGGCTTCGCACTGACGAGTCCTACGCCGAGCTCCGGGGACCGACAGTGTGCGAGGTACTGACTGCTCAGGAGCGAAAGGCATCGATCGCGAAGATCGGTCCTGATCCGATTCGATCGGATGCGGATCCCGAGGCGGCCTGGGCGAAGGTGCATCGCAGCTCGCAGTCCATCGGTGCGCTCCTGATGGATCAGCGCATCTTCGCCGGTGTCGGCAATATCTACCGCGCCGAAGTGCTCTTTCGGCACGACATCTCTCCCTTCAGGCCCGGTAACGAGATCTCGCGCGCCGAGTTCGACGGCATCTGGGCAGATCTCGTCCTGCTCATGACCCAGGGAACTAAGAACGGTCGAATCGACACCGTCAAGCCTGAGCACATGCCCGAGGTGATGGGCCGTGACAAGCGCGTGGATCGTCACGGGGGAGAGGTATACGTCTATCGACGGGCGGGCATGCACTGCTATCTCTGCGGTAGCGAGATTCGCATCGCGGAGATGCAGGGCCGCAACCTCTACTGGTGCCCGGCCTGTCAGTCGGCCTGAGCCACTCGCACTGTGCGAATGCCGGGGTGGTCTGCCGGAAGTGACCGCTTGATGACCACCCACGAAAGCCAGATCGTGCCGAGTACGAGCAGGTAGAACACGGGCCGCACTGCAGCAAGTGCCCAGAGGTTCTCGCCCTCGATGAGCGGTACCTGAACCGCAGCACGAATGAGGTTGAGTCCGACCCACAGCCACGAGGCGCGCGAGTAGGCGCGCAGCAGATCGGGATCCGAGCGCCAACGCATGCGGGTACCGGCGATCGGCCCCACGATCACGCCCAGGAGTGGCCAGCGCACCAGGATCGAGACCGCGAAGGCCAGGGCAGAGACGACGTTGGCGAGCACGAGTGGCCAGAAGTACGCCACGGCATTCCCGGTGTAAGCGGCCACGAGTGCACCGAGTGCCACCACGAGAAGTGCGCCGACAACGCGAACGGGTCGCTCGCCACGCAGCAGGCGCCAGCTGGCAAGGAGCAGGGCGATGACAAGCGCAGCGCCGATGGCCCAGGCAAGCTGCGAGCCGCTGAGTGCGTAGGCGAGGACGAAGACGATCGGAGGAGCCATGCCCTCGATCGCGCCCCGAGGGCCGCCGATCAGCGCCGAAAGTGGATGTCGCGCTTCACTCACACAAAGAGGCTAGCGTGATGGGCATGGCTGACTCCTCACGAATCGACGAACTCCTCGCTCAGTGGCGCACCGAACTTCAGTCCTGGGCGATTCCGCAGGAGATTCTCGACCAGGCTGAAGTTCCTCCGTGGATTCATCCGGTCGAGCTCTTCACAGTCGATGACGAGATACCCGACACCCTCTCGCATCGCATGGCTCGGGTAGCACTCGATGAGGGCGACAGCGTGCTCGACGTCGGATGCGGTGGAGGCGCGGCGTCAATGGCGTTAATCCCGCCGGCCGGCACGGTGTTCGGTGTCGACAACGACCAGGCCATGCTCGATCAGTACGCCCTGGCCGCGACTCGGCGCGGAGCACATCACCGCGAGTTCCTCGGCACTTGGCCGGCGGTTGCCGACGAAGTACCAGAAGCGGATGTCGTGGTGTGCCATCACGTCGCATTCAACGTGCCTGATCTCGGACCATTCCTGCAGCAGCTCGACTGGCACGCTCGAAAGCGCGTCGTGCTGGAGATGCCGATGTTTCATCCGATGTCGAGACTGTCGCCGATGTGGAAGCACTTCTGGAATCTCGAGCGTCCAACTGGGCCATCGGCCAGCGACTTCGTGACGATTGCCCGCGAGCTCGGCTTCGATGCGCAGGTCGAGGTGTGGGCCGATGCCGTGTCCTGGGGTTCGCGCAACGTGACGTCAGAGGAGCAGCGACTCGTCCTTGCCCGTCGACGTCTGTGCCTCGGTGCTGATCGCACTGAGGAACTTGCCGCCCATTTGGCCGAGCATCCCGAGGCACCCGTCGAGATCGCCACGATCTGGTGGGATGTCGCCCGCTGACCCTGGGCACCTCGAGTCACTGCCCGAAACTGTGAAGGCCCCCTCGTGGAGGGGGCCTTCATCACGAGCGGGCGACCGGAATCGAACCGGCACCTCCACCTTGGAAGGGTGGGGCACTACCACTATGCAACGCCCGCATGCGGGGTGATTCTCCGCGAGGCCAACTCTAGCGGTCGTCCTCGCTTCGCTCTGGGGGCCGTACTTGTGTAGACAGGTCACCTGAGTTAGGCTACCCTTACTAAGCCTTACCTAACCTCGATTGCACAGGGAGCAGCATGTTCGCCAATTACCTCATCGGTCTTCGTGAAGGCCTCGAGGCAGCCCTGATCATCGCGATCCTGGTCGCGTACCTGGTCAAGCTCGGCCAGCGCGAGGCATTGCCGCGTCTGTGGGCAGGCGTAGGCCTGGCATTGGGGCTCTCTGTCGTCTTCGGCGCACTCCTGACCTTCACCGGTGCCAGCCTCTCCGACGAGGCACAGGAGAACTTCGCCGGCGTGATGAGCCTTGCCGCTGTCGGCCTGATCACCTGGATGATCTTCTGGATGGCTTACCACGCACGGCACATCAAGGGTCACCTTCAGGGTGAGGTCGACAAGGCCCTGGCCAAGAGCTCGTGGGCGATCGCTGTCGTGGCCTTCATTGCCGTGGCGCGCGAAGGTCTTGAGACCGCACTATTCCTCTTCGCGGGCGCTCAGTCCTCAGGCGAGTCCGGCCTTTCCCCGCTTCTCGGCGCCTTGCTCGGCATTGGCACCGCCGTGATCATCGGACTCCTCCTCTACCGCGGCGCTCTCAAGCTGAATCTCGCCGCCTTGTTCACCTGGACGGGTGCACTGCTCGTGATCATTGCCGCGGGCGTCCTGCGGTATGGCGTGCACGAGCTCCAGGAGACCGGCGTCCTGCCGGGCAAGGACAACTACGTCCTTGACCTCACCGGCTCGGTGGATCCGGCGGGGCTTCTCGTGGGTCTCGTCCGCGCCTTCTTCAATGTGGTGCCCGCCATGACCGCCCTCGAGATTGTTGCCTGGGCCCTCTACATCGCGATCGTGATGCCCCTGTTCTTCTGGGTCATCAAGCGAAATAAGCGTCCGGCAACTGCGGCGGCCCCGGCCCCCAAGGCCACGGTGTCAGCCTGACCCGAGGCCTATCAGCCGATTCGTCGGCAGGGGAGTGTCACCTCTAGAATCGCTGGGCCAGCGCGGGGCGTAGCGTAGTGGCTAGCGCGCCTGCTTTGGGAGCAGGAGATCGGGAGTTCGAATCTCCCCGCCCCGACTCCCAGCGCATCGATTCCTCGAGGCGTGACCCATCAACACAGGAGATTGATCTGCAGTGAAGAGCGACGTCGAGACCCTTTCCCCGACCCGGGTCAAGCTCACGGTCGAGGTTCCCTTCGATGAGATGAAGGACAGCCTCGATGCCGCCTACGGTCGCATCGGCAAGCAGGTCAGCATCCCCGGCTTCCGCAAGGGCAAGGTGCCTGCGCGCATCATCGAGCAGCGCTTCGGTCGCGGAGCAGTCCTCGAGGAAGCCGTCAATGACGCACTTCCCAAGGCTTACGACGAGGCAGTTCGCGAGCACAAGGTGATCCCGGTCGGCCAGCCGACTGTCGATGTCACCGCGATCGAGGATGGCAAGCACCTGGCCTTCACCGCCGAGGTCGATGTCCGTCCTGAGTTCGATCTTCCCGAGTTCTCCTCACTTCGCGTCGAGGTGGGCAACGCAGTCCCGAATGACGACGACGTCTCAGCCCAGATTGACTCCCTGCGCTCGCGTTTCGCGACGCTCAAGGACGTCGAGCGCGCTGCCGCCGATGGCGATGTACTGCTCGTCGACATCGCCGGTGCTACCCCCGAGGGCGACGCCGTGGAGGATCTCATCGGCAACGCTCTCTCCTACGAGCTCGGCACCGAGGGCATGCTGCCCGGTTTCGATGAGGCAGTTCGCGGCGCCAAGGCCGGCGAGACTCGCTCCTTCGAGTTCACTCCGCAGAACGGTGACTGGACCGGCATCCCCCTGACCGTCAACGTCACGGTCTCCGGCGTGCGCGAGCGCGAACTGCCCGAGCTCAATGACGACTTCGCTCAGCTGGCCTCGGAGTTCGACACCGTCGCCGAGCTTCAGGACGACGTCAAGACTCGCCTGGTGCGCCTCAAGCGTCTCGAGCAGGGTGCTGAGGCACGCAACAAGGTGCATGAGGTTCTCGTCGAGTCGATCGATATCCCGCTGCCCGAGTCAGTCATCACTGCCGAGGTCGAGGCCCACTTCGAGGATGGCCATGACAGCGGCGAAGAGCATCGCGTCGAGGTCGAGCAGCAGGCCCGCGAGGCGCTGAAGAGCCAGTTCATTCTCGACAAGATCGCCGAGCAGGAGGAAGTCTCCGTCGGTGAATCTGAGCTGTCTGCCTGGCTTGTGCAGCAGGCGCCGCGCTACGGCATGAGCCCCGATCAGTTCGCCCAGGCCCTGGTTGAGGCCGGCCAGGTGCCGATGGCGATCCAGGACATCCGTCGTGCCAAGGCTCTGGCTGTCGTGCTCGAGACCGCGACGGTCGTCGACGCGGATGGCAATGCAGTCGACCTGAAGGCGCTCGACGCCGAGCTCAGCGGAGCACTTGCTGCCGAGTAAGTGATCGTGCATTCGTGAAAGGGGCGGTGGGCAACCACCGCCCCTTCTCGTATCTCTGTCGATGACTGCGTATTTGGCCTCGGGCGAACACGCGTAGTCACGGGAAGTCATTCGACCCCTGCCACGTTAGGGTCTAGTGACGGCCAACAGGGAAGTGCAGGAGGCACAGTGAACGAGATTCACTCGAGCGACATCTACGTTCCGCAGCTGCGGGGTGCCAGCGGCATGTCCGGTTTCGGCGACATGCTCGATGAGCGGCTTCTCCGCGAGCGAATCATCTGGCTCGAGGGCCCGGTGATGGACGAGAACTCCAACCGCATCGCCAAGCAGCTCCAGGTGCTCGCTGCCGAGGATCCCGAGAAGGACATCACCCTCTACATCAACTCCCCGGGCGGCTCCATTAGCGCCGGCATGGTCGTTTACGACACCATGCAGCTCATTCCCAATGAGGTCGCCACGGTGGCCATGGGCCTGGCTGCGTCGATGGGTCAGTTCCTGCTGGTCGCAGGTGCGCCGGGTAAGCGCTTTGCCACCCCGAACACGCGCATCATGATGCATCAGCCCTCCGGCGGCCTCGGCGGCACTGCGAGCGATATCAAGATTCAGGCTGAGCAGATGCTCTTCATCAAGAAGCGCATGGCACTGCTCATCGCGGAGCACTCGGGTCAGAGCATCGAGCAGATCGAGAAGGATTCCGATCGCGATCGCTGGTTCGACGCTGAGGAGGCCAAGCAGTACGGCCTGATTGACCACGTCTACTCGACCTCGGCCGATTCGCCGAGTGCGTCAGCGCGCAAGGGCAAGGGAGATACCAAGTGATGAACCCGATGGGCATGCTCGATCCGGTCTCGCGCTACATCCTTCCCGAGTTCCGTGAGCGCTCCGCCACGGGCGAGCGCGTGCACAATCCCTACACGAAGCTCTTCGAGGAGCGCATCATCTTCCTTGGTGTGCAAATTGACGATGCCTCGGCCGACGACGTCATGGCTCAGCTGCTGTGCCTCGAGTCGATGGATCCCGATCGCGATATCCAGATCTACATCAACTCGCCGGGCGGCTCGTACACGGCGATGACCGCGATCTACGACACCATGCAGTTCGTCAAGCCGCAGATCCAGACCGTCTGCCTGGGCCAGGCAGCCTCCGCCGCGTCAGTGCTGCTCGCAGCTGGCACGCCCGGTAAGCGCTTCGCCCTGCCGCACGCACGCGTGCTGATCCACCAGCCGTACACCGAGGGTGGCGGCCAGGGCTCCGATATCGAGATCCAGGCCAACGAGATCATCCGGATGCGCACCGAGATGGAGGGCATCATCGCCCACCACACCGGTCGCACGCCGGAGCAAGTGGCCACCGATATCGAGCGCGACAAGATCCTCACGGCCGAGCAGGCCAAGGAGTACGGCATCATCGACGCCGTCATCTCCTCGCGCAAGGCCTGATTTCGCACGCTTTCGCCCGACTTCCCCGGGTGTGTCGAAGCGCTCATGACGCGCCTTCGACAGCCCCTCACGGTACGGTCTAAGGAGCCCAGATCCCCTCTGGGTTATCGGGGCGTCCTCGGGCGCGAAAGGAGCACTCGTGGCACGCATCGGCGAGAGCGGCGATCTGCTCAAGTGCTCCTTCTGCGGGAAGAGCCAGAAGCAGGTCAAGAAGCTCATTGCCGGCCCGGGTGTCTACATCTGCGACGAGTGCATCGACCTGTGCAACGAGATCATCGAGGAAGAACTCAACGAGGCCTCTGACACGCAGTGGGGCGATCTGCCCAAGCCGCGCGAGATCTTCGAGTTCCTCGACCAGTACGTCATCGGCCAGAACGTCGCCAAGAAGGCAATGTCGGTGGCCGTCTACAACCATTACAAGCGCGTGCAGGCCGGCGAGAGCGATCGCCCGAAGGACGACAGCATCGAGCTGGCCAAGTCGAATATCCTGCTGCTCGGTCCGACCGGCTCGGGCAAGACTCTGCTCGCCCAGACCCTCGCGCGCATGCTCAACGTGCCCTTCGCCATCGCTGACGCCACTGCGCTGACCGAGGCAGGCTACGTCGGCGAAGACGTCGAGAACATCCTGCTCAAGCTCATCCAGGCCGCTGACTACGACGTCAAGAAGGCCGAGAAGGGCATCATCTACATTGACGAGATCGACAAGGTCGCTCGCAAGAGCGAGAACCCGTCGATCACCCGCGATGTGTCGGGCGAAGGCGTGCAGCAGGCGCTGCTCAAGATTCTCGAGGGCACCACGGCCTCTGTTCCTCCGCAGGGCGGTCGCAAGCATCCGCATCAGGAATTCATCCAGATCGACACCACGAATGTGCTGTTCATCGTCGGCGGTGCCTTTGCAGGCCTCGACTCGATCATCGAGCAGCGCCTGGGCAAGAAGGCCCTGGGCTTCACCTTCGATCTCATCGACGGCGAGCGCGAGGAAGACGAGCGCGACATGACTGACGTCTTCCAGTATGCGATGCCCGAGGATCTCCTGAAGTTCGGCATGATTCCCGAGTTCATCGGTCGACTGCCTGTCTTCACCGCTGTCGCGAAGCTCGACCGCGAGGCGCTGGTCTCGGTTCTCGTCGAGCCGAAGAACGCGCTGGTCAAGCAGTACCAGCGTCTGTTCGAGCTCGACGGTGTCGAACTCGAGTTCACCGAGGATTCCCTCGACGAGATTGCCGATCTAGCACTCGCGCGTGGTACCGGTGCTCGTGGACTGCGCGCCATCCTCGAGGAGACCCTGCTCAACGTGATGTACGACGTGCCCAGTCGCGAGGATGTCGCGAAGGTCGTCATCAACGCCGATGTCGTCAAGCACAACGTGAACCCGACCCTGGTGCCCCGCGAGGCTCCGCGTCGTGTGCGCGGCGAGAAGACCGCCTAACCGCATTCATCACGAAGGCCCGCAGCGAATGCTGCGGGCCTTCGTCGTACGAATGGCGGGTTACTCCGTCGGAGCCAGGATCACGGCAACGTCGATCTGGGCACCCTCGGCGAACGAGAGCTCGGTGATGCGGCCCACGGCCTTGATGTCACCCTCGGCCTGAGCCAGGCGAGCGATGGCTGCCGCAGGAGCGGTGATCACCGCGGAGGAGACCTCGGCCTTCATGGAGGCACCCGCCTCGCTCTTGGCCTTGCGCACCTGGGTGAGAACGGCCGCAAGATCGGTGATCAGGTCGGCATCCGCACCATCGAAGGTGAGGCCCTCGGTGGTCGGCCATGCGGAGCGATGTACCGAGCCCTCCTGCCACCATGACCACACCTCTTCGGTGACGAAGGGCAGGAACGGTGCGAACAGTGCCAGCTGGGTCTTGAGTGCCGCAGCGAGTGTCGCCTTTGCCGATGCAGCCTTGTCCTCGCCCTGCTGGCCGTAGGCCCGCTCCTTCACCAGCTCGACGTAATCGTCGGTGAAGTTCCAGAAGAAAGTCTCGGCGAGCTCGAGGGCCTTGGCGTAGTTGAAATCCTCGAATGCGCGGGTGGCCTGGTCGACAGTGGTGGCCAGGCGTGCGAGCAGCGCCTTGTCGACTGCCTCGGTGATCGCGGCGGGATTCTCCTGCGCATCGAAGCCGAGTACGAACTTGCTGGCATTGAGGATCTTGA
>JACCDO011446169.1_pt1 | contig 14558 bp, 12 predicted proteins | sample 7446101 | NCBI WGS metagenome assembly JACCDO01 (sample SAMN15323440, study PRJNA562643) | freshwater metagenome | isolation source: river surface water | place: USA:Blue River Watershed | collected 2017-08-16
GATATATGTTTACCAACTGAAGTAACAATTAGTGGAAGATGTTATGATCAATGTTTATCAGGTTATTTTATGAGTGCAATTGGTCAGTGTATTCAAAATTGTGCAAATGGTTTTACTTATAATGCTACAAATGGTAAATGTGAGAAAACATCACCAGCAGATATATGTTTACCAACTGAAGTAACAATTAGTGGAAGATGTTATAATCAATGTTTGTCAGGATATTTTATGAATGCAACTGGACAATGTATTCAAAATTGTGCAACTGGTTTTACTTATAATGCTACAAATGGTAAATGTGAGAAAACATCACCAGTAAATATATGTTTACCAACTCAAGTAACAATAAGTGGATATTGTTATGATCAATGTTTATCAGGATATTTTATGAATGCAACTGGACAATGTATTCAAAATTGTGCAATTGGGTTTACTTATAATTCTAGAACTGGTAAATGTGAAAAAAATAATTTACCTGATAAATGTTTACCAACTCAAGTAACAATAAGTGGATACTGTTATGATCAATGCCAAACAGGTTATTTTATGAATAGAGAAGGTCAGTGTGTGCAAAATTGTACTCTTGGCTTTACTTATAATTCTACAACTGGTAAATGTGAAAAATCAACACCAGCAGATATATGTTTATCATCCCAAGTAACTATAGGTGGAAAATGTTTTGACTCATGTCCAAGTAATTATTTTATGAGTGCTAATGGTGATTGTATACATAACTGTCCAATAGGTTATACATATAATTCAGCATTAGGAAAATGTGTAAGTAATAATTTGGAAAATATTTCATGTCCAGAAAATACAACATTAATTGGTAATAAATGTTATAAAAACTGTAATAATAGTGTAATGGATATTAATGGTAATTGTATCATTTGTGAAAATGGATATGTTTACAGTCAAGAAGATAATTTATGTGTTAAATAAAAAAAATCTAAATATATTTAATGTGTATTCTTTATTACGTTCATAATGACTGTATAATTGCGAAATATGATTCGAATACATATAATATACCATATTGTAGTGATCATTTTAGATTATTAGCAACAAAAGAAGAATATAATAAAATAATAACTGAATCAATTAATAAAGAAAATTGGATAACTACTTCAAAGTTTTATGAATTCATTGTTAAAAATGACATAAATTTAGAATATCTATCTGAAAATGCATTAGTATTAAAAAAAAAATTAAACATATGAAGTGAGTTTTGATAAATTTTGAGTAATTGTTTTTAAATTAGGATTTACTTTTTCTTCTTGTACAGGATTTATTTTTGATTCTTGTATAGGATTTATTTTTAATTCTTGTATAGAATTTATTTTTAATTCTTGTACAGGATTTACTTGTGATTCTTGTACAGAATTTATTTTTGATTCTTGTTTTGGTGTTTCTAAATTATAATTTGATGATATATTTTTTTTAACCAAATTTCTATTCTTTTGCATAGTTTCTTTTAATTTTTGTTCTTTTTCTTCAAAATTTAAATTACCATTATCATTATTATAATTTGTTTCATAATATTCTAAAAGTGTTTTTTTATTATTTCCATTACATATTTTTTTAATTTTTTCTTTTTCTTCAATAGAATATTGTGTAAAATTATTTTTTATGAACCAATCTATTGATTCATTAATTATTGTTTTAAAATTTTCATCTGTTACTTGTGACATACTATATATTAATTTAAAATATAAATAAAATATTTCAATTTTTTTTTTATTATTTTTATAAAATGTAATTTGGTAAATTAACTGCTATAATTAAATACATTCTTAAAATTGTTGTAGTGGTTTGTTGAATTTTTTCAATAAAATTTAAAATATTACTATTATATAAAGTATTAAAATTTAATGTTTGATTTGTTAATGTTAAATCATAAAATTTATATAATTTTCTTTGAGAATTAATTAAATCACAAGCAATTTGTGGATTATTTATATTTAAATTAAACATATAAAAACAGAAAAATAAAGTATTAACAAGATCATCAATATGGTTAAAATACAACATATCATGTGCAAATCTAAATGATTTTAAATTATCATGATGTGAAATAACATTAATTGCTAAATTTCTAAAATCATTATTTGTTACATTATATTTACCTAATTCATTAATAAATTGCAAGTCAATAGGATTTTGTGTTCTAATATAATTTAACATAGAAGTTGAAATTCTATTAATTAATATTAAATGTGGAACAGTATTATTTTTGTCATGAATAACATATAAAAATAAAAGTCTTTTAATTCTTTTTTCGTACTTACTATCAAACCAAGGATAATATATGTTTTGTGAAAATAAAATACTAACTAAATCATGAATAAAATATGAAACACTTAAAGATGTAACTGTAAAATCATTACTGTTTTGATACTGTAACCCGTTTATTGTAAAATTATATTTTTTAAGATAATGATTAGGATTTTTAGTAAATACATTGTAAAATGAATCTTCATAACATCCAATTGAAATATCAATAAATTCAGATGGTATTTTAATAGATGTTTTTTTCCAATTTTCAGGTAAATCTGGTAAAAATTTTTTACTGTAAACATCATTTAATTGAAAATTTAGTTTCGATCTTAATAAATCAAAATTAATAATTGAACTATAATCATTTAAAACAGAGAAAATACTAGAATTGTGTGAAATATAATGAAAATTATTTGGTTTATTATTAATATACAATTCAATATTATAATTATCTTTTTGAAATATTAAATCATTAGCACTTGATAATTCTATTTGTGTAAATGTTATTACAGAATCATCATTTATTTTTTTTTTTAATTTTATTGCGTCATCTTTTTTTTCATCATAATAATTATTAGGAATATTTTTTTTTAATTTTATTGCTTCATAATTTGTTTCATCATAATAATCCATAAGATTTTTAAATAAAAATGTTTCTTTTGGTTCTTTAAAAAATCTATTAATGCCAGTAATTTCATTATTATTATTTTTTAAAAATATTTTTTTTGTAAGGTCTTGTGCAATATTTTTAAATATATCTATAATTAAATCATCAGAATAAAAATTAATATCATTAAAAAGTTTTTCTAAATTAAAAAAATGTCCATTTTGTTTTGATTTAAATTTATTTAAATTAAAGTTCATAAGGATAGGAAATAATGGTTTCGGTTCATATTTGTTATTTATATAAATGAGTTTAGACAATGTGTTAATTACATGTGCATTAAATTCTTTTTCTCTACTTGGTTCTATATTATTAATATTAATTATATTTAATAAATAATTAATTTCTCTAATATTTTCAATAATTATTCGGAGCTGTTGTTTAATTTTTATTATTTCGAAATTAGATATAATTTTAACATAGTTATCAAGAAATTGTTCACTGATGTAACCAGGCTTAATAATTTTAATTAAATCTATGTTATTATTTTTTATAATAGCATTAATAAAAGGAATAAAAAAAATATTGTTATGTAATTCTGAAAAAATAATGTTAATAAGTTTTATTGTGCTTAAAATATTTGTTTTATTTTGATCAAGTACTTGTTTATGTGTATTTAATACTTGATTAGGATTATTTAATGGTGTATTATTTAAAGGAATATCGTTGTTTGCAGAAAAACTATATGTATTATTTTTAACAGTTTTTTTAATGTTTGGATTATTAGATATTTTTTTTATTAATAATTGATTAAAATATAAAGTTATTTCTTCTAATATTTCAATAATAAATTTAATTAAATAATCTTTAATTTTTAAAAATTTTTGGTGATTTGTACAATACATATTAATTGTAAAATCAAAATCACTAATTTTAAATGAATTTGAAAATTCTTCTTGTATCATATTTTTATCTTGATCATTTAAACCGTAAAATAAATTATTATTATCAATTAATGATGAAATTATATGAAAATAAACATTACCTCCTTTAAATAAAAAATGAAGATATTCTAAATCTCCATTAAATAATTCACAACCATTAACCATTAAATAATATTCAAAATCAGAAATTAGTTTTAAATTAAAATAATCATATACATACATTAAAAATAAATTGCGTCTTATACTGTTATTTGAATTTTGATTTGGATTAGTATTAAAATAATCATATGAAAATAAAGTTTTTACAACAGAATCGGTAGATGAATCTCTCAAAGTTCTAAACTTATTACTAATATGTAAAGCATCTTCTGTTATAAATGTATCACTTATTGGTTTATTATTAGTAATAACTTGTGTGGTAATACTTTGTGTACCTTCTTTTTTAATCATATAAATTTATATAGAAAAATTAAAAAATTAAACTTTATTATTTAACTTGAAAATCATAGTTAGAATATTGATTTTTATCATATATTTGTCCAAATTCAAGTGTTAATGAAAAATTAATAGAATTCATATCTACAGTAATTCCTCTTTTATCAATAAGTTCAATATCTAATTTATTTATAGTAGTAGGTTGTTTAAAAGTATAAGACTTTGTTAAAAAGTTTGATCCTGAATCCATAATAAATTGTGAATCATAAACTAAAACTTTAGCAAGTATTCCTGGAGATCTAACATCATTATAAACAACACCATAATCATTAACTCTTAAAAATAAATAATCATCTTTACTAACATTTAATATTGTATCTCCAGTCCAAAAGTATAAATTAGTGTTTGAATCAAGATCAAATTTTGTTAATTGATCACTTGCTAAATAACTATCATTATCATAAAGAAAACCTAAATAATTACCAAGTGATTTATGAGATTTATCATTATCAAAAATAAGTGTAAAAGCAGTTTTATTTAATATTGTAATTTTATAATTAACATAATCCCAATCTATTCTAAATGTTGTATTATAGTTTTTGTTTATAACATCTAATTTTCCTTGTATTTCAGTAATAATAGATGCAGAGTCAAAATTACCTTCTTGTATAATAACATCTTGTGTTTGATTACCAAATAATATAGTAAAACTAATATTATTATAACTTGATGTAAAAGTATAAAAAACAACAGGTAGTTCAATACTTGATAATCTTATATATGTAATATTTTTTAAGGGTTCATGAGGTTTATAAGTAAATAACCCAGGATTAGGATATATTAATTTATCTCTAAATTCAGAATCAATGTTAATAATAATATTTTCCATTAATTATAATTATATAATTATAATTAATAAACGAAAATAATGTTTATTGGTGGAATTTAACTAAAACAGGAATGTTATAAGAACCGTTAACTAATTTAGTACCTCCAACATTAGGACCGTTTTGTAATAATTCTCTTTCAGAAGTAGTTAATGAAGCATCAGTTAACATGTTACCAGCTAAGAACATAGGGAAATCAAATGTTAAACCATTGAAGTTAAATGGTACCCATTTATCACCTCCATTCATGTTATTAACATCATTTTGATTGTTAGGACTAGTTTCGGCATTAGAATTAGCTTCATTAGTATATCTACCAAGAGCAACGTATTGGTTAAATATATCATGTCTAAAATTGTCATTTAATACTGCATTAGATAGATTATCCCAAACTTTAGAATCGTGAGCATAAAATTCATAATCATTACTGATAGCAGCTCTTGCTTGACCGTGACCGAATAATTTGTGGGCAACAATTTCTAAAAGTCTATCACCAAATCTTTCATAAGTATCAGGTTGTAAAGTTTGAAAAGCAATGAGGGATTGAGCAACATTTACTGTAACTAAGTTTTGGTTATTAAAACCAGTACCCCAATCAGCAAAAGTAGTACTGTTATCTAAAACAATATTAATATTAACATTTTCTAAGTCAGCAGTGTTTTGACTAAAAGCAGCATTATTAAATAATAAACTCATGTTACCACTACATAAGGATGCTACATTGACTCTAAAAATATAGTCATAATTAGTACCTGCTTCTAAATAAGTACCAATAGCATTAGCATTTTGTTGAATGGTAAAGGGAGCATTAATAAATAATTGAGTTGAGGCGTTTGCCATTATATATTATTAGAGATTTTTTTTATTATAAAATTTTTCTACCAGTAATTTTTAATATTTAGTCTTCATCAGAATCACATTCATATGCTTTGTGTGGATGAAATAATTCTCCACCATTTCTTTCAAGAATAGATTCTGCTTCTTTTAAAAATTTATCAATAAAAACACCATCAGTATGTGTAAGATCAAATAATAATAAATATTGCATATAAACCAATTTAATAGATGTATTTTGTACAACTTTTGTTTCTTGTTTTGTATATAACACTCTTTTTCTTAATATATCACGTCTATTGTTATTTCTTTCAGATTCACTTGGATGATACAATATACCTCCATTTTGACGAAGAACTTTTTCAGCTTCATCTAAATATATTTGAACAAATTTACCATTAGTTAGTGTTAAATCATATAAAAGCATATATTGTAAATAAACAAGTTTAATACTAGAAGATTGTGTTACAGTTTCGCCTTCTTTAACAATAATTTTTTGACGATCTGCATTAATAGAAGCAATTTTTTGTCTTAATAATTTAATTTCATCATCTAATGTATCATTAACAGTTAATAAATTATATACAGCATCGATGAAAGAAGATATAACATATGCACTATCATCAAATTTATATTGTGGATATGTTTTTTTTAATTTTTTAAAGTTAGTTTCTACTTCAGTAAAATAATCTTCAATACAGTTATTTGCATATATTTTTAATAATTTAATACCCTGTTTTGTAAATGCACTAGTTATAACATTAGATGTACCAGATGCACCAGATGCACTACCACCAGAATTGCCACTTCTAATACTACCACCAATACCAGTACTACTAATTGGTCCTTTTCCAGTTGAAATTTGTACAAACATTGTATTTGTTTTTGGTAATTGTACAAACATAGCTTTTGTTGATTGTTTGTAAAACATTATAATGTGTTATAATTTTATTTTTTTATAATTTATATTATATGATCAATATAGTAATTCCAAATAAAGATAATATTTTATTCATAAATTATTTTTTTATTTTTAATAATTATAAATTAATTTTATTTTCTGAATTAAAAGAAAAAATAAATAGTAATGAAATATATATATTTATAAATGAATTAGTTTATCCAAGAAAAGGATTTTTAATAAAAATAAAAAACCTAATTAAAAATAATATTGATTTTTGTAATTTATCAAATAAATCTGAAGTATTTATTGTAAATGGTAATAATATTAAATTTGATAATAATGATATTGACATAAAAAAAAATAATAAAAAATTAATAATTTTTGATAAAATTGGTAATCAAATAGACAATGTAATTCCACCATCTGATTTAAATTTTGATTATGTATTTTTATTAAACCATAAAACTTATGATAGCAAAATAAATATGCAAATAGCTTACAAAGCTTATGAAAAATTTTTAAAATATCAAGTAAAAGAAAATAGTTGTTATAACTTTATTTTATATGTTTCAAACATAAATCAACTATTAAATTGTAAATTACCAAAATATAAATATTATCGTATAACAATTTTTCATAATTTAAAAAATGAAGATGATATTGTTTTACTTAAATCATTTTGTAAAAAAAATAAAATATTATCATATTTTTATTCAAATAAAAATTCATTAAACACATTTTATTTTAATAATACAAGATCAATATGGTTTGAGAAAATAGTTTTAATTAATAATTTAAATTTACTTCATGATGAAACAATATATATGTTAAATAATCATCATAAATTTTATGAAAACATAGTTTTAGAAAATATAATATCATTAAAAACAACAGAATTTGTATTACTTCCATATGTTAACAATAATAATTTAAATTATAATTTATATAATTTAGTTGAATCATATGCTAAAAGTAATATAAAAAACTGTTATTTTTATAAAAAACATGATGAAAAATATAAATTACCTTTTAAAGAATTAGAAAAGTTTAAAGAAAAACAATTATTATTAGTTCGAGATTATAACACAATAACAAATAATATTACAACACAAATAAAAACTAACTATAATTTAAATAATTTGGGTCAATTATTAATTAAAAAAGTAAGTATTGGTTGTTTATGTAAAGATGAAAATGAATTATTAAAAGATATTGATTTAACAATTAGTAGTTTAAATACATTTGAAGTTTTAAATGATTTAGTAATATTATTTTCAAATATTAAAAATCAAAGCATAATGTCAAAATTATACATAAAAGTTTTGAAAATGGGTATGGATAAAAAAGTTACTTTTATTACAATAAAATGTTTTCAAAATTTATTAGTAACAAATATGAATGAAGAAACTATTAATGTAGTACTTGACTTTTTAGATTTTTTATATTCAAAAGATTTAATAAAACAATTTGGTTTACAGGAAAATAATATTAAAATGATATTAATATCACTATTTTACACAGTAACAAAGTATTTGGAAAATAAAAGTATTATGGATAAATTTGTAAATTTAACAACAAACTTTTTTAATTTAAAAGATTTGTCAAACATTGATAAAATATTAGAAATAGAAAAACAAAAGGAAAAAACAGAAAATTTTATTGTTAATTTTTCATTAATACATTTTTTAATTTTTAAAACAACAGATTTTTCAGCATATTATTCAACAAAAGAGGAATTTTTAGAAAAAAGAAAAGAAATAAAAAATAATATCATAAACTTATTAGAAAAAGACTTACCTGTATGTTCATTAAATGAAGTTGTATTTTTCCCAATTAATAATTTTTATTTAGCATATCAAGGTATACCTTCTGTTGATATTTTTAAATTAAAAACACAATTAATAAGAAAATTATGTCCTGAATTAAATTATAAAATAGATACAAATTTTACAAATAAAAAAATAAATATATGTTTTCATTCTAATTTTTTAACAAGATGGCATAGTGTTTTTAAAGATAGGCATCAAGTTATTAGAGGATTAGCAGAAAAAGAAGAATACAATGTATATTTTAGTACATTTGATGATTTAAATGATGATGTTAAATTTTTATTTGGTAAAGCTAAACATATAAAATTAACTGGTAAAAATTTAAATGAAGTAAGTAAAACTTTTACAGATTTAAAGTTAGATGTATTAGTTTATTGTGAAATTGGTATGGATCCAAAAAGTTTCTTTTTAGCATTTATGAAATTAGCAAAAATACAAATAAATACATGGGGACACTCAGATTCATCAGGTATTGACACTATTGATTATTTTTTTAGTTCAAAGTTATATGAATTACCTTATGAAGAATCCCAAACACATTATTCTGAAAAATTAATTTTACAGAATTCATTATGTACATCATATGTAAATCCAGCATCACGATATAATATTTTAAAATTTAAAAATAAATATGAATATGGTTTTACTGATGAAGTTACAATATTTTTCTGTGCTCAAAGTTTATTTAAATTTAATCCGGTTTTTGATAATTATATTATTGAAATACTAGAACATAATCCAAATTTTGTGTTAGTTATTCTAAATAATGAATCAAAACAAAAAGTTATTAAAAGATTTAATAACAAAAATATAACTTCAAGAATACATATTTTTCCTGGTATGGATCATTTTAATTATCTTAATTTAATAAATATTTCTGATATAATATTAGATCCTTTTCCATTTGGAGGTTGTAATTCATCTTTAGAAGCATTTTCATTAAATAAAATAGTTATAACACAAGCAAGTGATATGATTAATGGAAGATTTACATGTGGTTTTTATAAAAAAATGGGTTTAGATAATTTAATAACATATAATAAAGATGAATATGTTAATTTAGCTTTAAAAATAGCAAATGATAAAAATTATAAATCAAGTTTAGAAACAGAAATAAAAGTAAAACATAATATTTTATTTAATGATCAAGAAAGTATACAAGAATGGGATGACGATATAAAAAAAATAATATATAATATTATATAATGGAACTTTTATTACTTTTACTTTTTGTTAGTTTACTTTTTTTAACTTATGTTTTTAAAGAAGATTTTTGTGCAGATGGATATATTGAACTTCAAGATTCAACAAAAAAAATAACAAAATGTTGTCCAAATACTGGTGACTTTAAATTAATTACTTACGGTAAAAAAAAAGATAAATTTTCATGTTGTCAAAATTATAAAAAATCAGTAGATAAAAAACAAAAATCAAGTTATTTAGAATTACCTGAAAAAGGAGGTTTTTGTACAAGCACTTATTAAAAAAAAATTGATATTATTTTTTTAATAAACATAATATTAATCAATATGCAAAATATAACAATTCAAAGTTTATGTGTTGGATCTTTGTTAAGTTACAAAAATAAATCCAAAGATGATAAAAAAGAAGTCTTATTATTAGGTCAAGGTTGGTTTGCAAAAGGTTTTATGGATCATATTAATAAAAATAAATTTTATATTACAAACATAACTAGACATAAATTTGTTAATACACCATTATTAATTAGCGAAAGTAAAACTAATGATGAAATTAATAATTTTACTAAAAAAATAGATAAAATTATTTTTGATGATATACAAGAAATTGATCTTGAAAAAAAAATTGTTGCTACAAAAAATAATAATTATTTATGGTCTGATAAATATTTAGTTTGTGGTTTAGGTTCTAATGAAGATATTGGAAATAAATGGTTACCAATTATTGAAAAAATAAGAACAAATTTAGGTTTAAAAAAATATTGTATTATTGGTGCTGGACCAACAGGTACAGAACTTGCTTTTTATCTTAGTGATAAAAACAATAAAGTTGATATTCTTGATATGGCAAGTGATGTTTATAATTATGTTGATTCCTTTGGTAAAGTTATAATTTTAGATCATCTTGAAAAATTTAAAATTGGATTATTTTGTAATACTCCATATACTGAAAATATGAAAGAAAAATATGATGAAATTATTTTTGCAACAGGATCTAAACCAAATAGTTTAACAAAAGATTGGAAAATTACACCAGAACTTAAATTAGAAAATTTTGATAATGTTTTTGTTGGTGGTGATTGTATAAATAATAGTAAATTACCAAGAAATGCACAAGTTGCTTATCAACAAGGTAAATATGTAGCAGAAACTTTAAATGGTAATGTTGAAAAAGATTTTGAATTTAATAATAAAGGTATATCAATATATATTGGCAATGGTACACATTATGTTGAACATAAAGACACAGGATATAAGGGTAAATTACCAAGTGAATTTATTAAATTATATTATTATTTATCTAATAAAATATAATGAAAGAAATATTTTTTGAATATTTATGTACTGTTCATATATTAATATGGTTATTTATAATATTTGCTTTTTTAAATATTAACTGTGCTAAGTTAAATTTATTTTATATTATACCTATAATATATGTATTACATATTTTACCTTTTCATATTTTAGTTGAAACAAAAAAAAAAATATATAAAACAAATTATAAAGAAAAAGAAGATGAATTTATTGATAATACAATTATGGCACCAATTATTAAAATTCAAAAAAAATTAGATAAATGTTTTTGTAATCCATTAAGTCCTCAAGGAATGTTAATTTTAGGAGCTTTAACATCTAGTTATTCAATACTACATCATTATAATGTTCAATTATTTAAATTATAATTATACATATTTTATATTATGATTTTTTAACTCGTATAAATTTATTTTTAATTGTTTTAAGTTAAATTCTTCTATATAATTGTTCCATATTTTTTGTAAATTTACTAATTCATAATTATTCATTATTAATATTGTTCTTGGTTTAGATAATCTATATGAATTAATTATATCACTTGTTACAACATCATTTGAAGTTCCACCATCAATATTAATTAAATCAAAAGTATCGTTATAATTTGGTAATATTTTAGTACTATCACCTATAACAATTTTTATTCTTTCACCAAATGTTTCTTTAATTTTTTTATAACATGGAAATGTATATTTATATTCTCCTAAATCAAAACAAGTTATATGAATTGTTGGATTTGTTATTAACATTAATAATGCTGAAAAACCAGAGTTAAAACCAATTTCTAAAACTTTTTTAATATTTTTATTTAATACTAAATTACAAATATTTTTTGCTTTATTTAAGTAAGTATCTAAATATATAGTAGTGTTAGGTATCATAAAAATATTTGATTCTAATTTTTCATTATAATTTTTAATAATTGGTAACAAGTTAGTATTAATAAATTCTTTAGTAGTAAAAATATTATTTATAATTGTTAAATCTTTAATACTATTTAAAAAAGTTGTCATAAAGTTAATTTTATGTGTGTAAACACCAGGTCTACCTGGAAAATGATGTATAACTTTATCACTCTTAATATTTTTATTATTATTAACAACATATGATTTAAAAATTTTGTTATTATACAAGTTTAATTTTATTGCACAGTAAACAATATATGGTTGGTCATGAAGGAAAAAATTATATTGTCTATTTGTTATCTCTTCATTTACAAAGTTAAATAGATTTTTAATTTTTTCACAATTATTAAATAACATTATTCCACTACTAAATCCTGATTTGTCTTCATATTTATCAAAATCATTGTTAAATAATACATAACCATAATAATTATTTTTTTCAGTAATACTTCCTTCTTCTAAAACATATAGAATATCATTTTTACAAATCTCAAAAATAATATTAATATTATCTTTAACTAAAATATCTGTATCTAAATATAGTATTTTACTATAATCTTTAATTGATTTTAAATTAAATAAATCTAGTCTTGCTTTGCATGCTTTATCAACATTATCATATGTATCATTTAATTCAAAATTTATTTTATTTTCATCATAAAGATGTGATTTTTTAATTTTATTCATAAATTGTGTTGATGTATAAATTAAAATTTCGGTATTATCATCTAAATTACCATAAATAAATAAACTTTCTAATAAAAGATAAAACATATCAATATATTTTTCATAATTAAAAATACAAACAAATATGCAATTCATTTATATATTATAGATAAAAAAAATAACAAAAAATTTTAAAATAAAATATGCAAAATTGTAAAAGGTTATGCAAAAATAAATAAAAAAAATATAAAGTAATATAATGAATAAAAATAACATTATATTACAAATTATTATTGGATTTTTATTAACTGATTTTTTTATTGGATTTTTTCATTGGATTGAAGACACATACTTTTGTTATAACTCATCTAATCCAATTATTAGGTATATTGCTCAAGATAATGAATTACACCATTATTATCCGAGAGATATTGTTGTTTCATCTTATTTAGAAAATATGACAGTTACAGGACCTTTATCTATTTTAATAATATTAGTTACATATTTAATAAATAAAAAACTAGTATTAGAATGGAAATATATATTTATTATTTTTCTTTTATTTGGTTCAACAGCAAATATTTTTCATAGATTTTTACATATGAGAAAATGTGAAAAACCATTAATAATAAATTTTTTACAAGATAATTATATTTTTTCAAATAGTGAACAACATAAAGAACACCACAAAAAAGCAAATGATAATTATTGTGTTTTATTTTATTTTACAAATGTTATTTTACAAGCAATAAACTTTTGGTATATTTTAGAACAATTAGTATATTATACAACAGGATTAGAAAGAAGAAAGCCAAAGCAATTTGATGATTATAAACATATACATAATTTTTTTCATAAAATATCACAAGATGATTGTCCTAGAACATTAACAAAAGGTGAATTACAAATACTTAAAAATCATCTTAAAAGAAAATTTGAAAACGTAAAATGTTAATAACTTTATAAATAAAATAAATTTATAACATAATCGTTATTTTTCATACATAATATAATAAAGTAATTTGTTTTAATTGTATTAATACCTTCATTTATTATATTTATTTCTGAAATATTATTATTATAATTTTCAACAGGAAACCATGATGTCATGTATATATCTATATTTTTTAAAAATGTAACTTTACTTTGTTTATAAGAATCTCTAACTTGTTTTGCAATATTATTTTTATTATTAAGTTCCATATAATGTAATGATACTGGATTACCTAAATAATATATTTTTTCAGTAGATTTTTTTTTTGATTTTGATGTTATAATGTTACACATATTTTTATTATATGATTTAAAATACATATTTGTTATAATTGATATTATAATATCAATTTTAGATACATAACTTTTTGTTTGTTTTTGTATTTCTAGTAATTCATTTTTATTTACAATTATTTCTTTGAATTTATATTTTTTATTAATATTTGGGATTGTTGTATATATTAAATTAAATAATAAAAAGTCATTATAATAAAAATCTTTATAAAATTTTATTTTTTTAGTATTTCTATTATTTTTCAAGTAATTATTAATTATTTCATACATTGAATCCATATAAAAATATTTATGATCAAATATAACATCAATTTTATGTTGTAATTCTGTATTTTTAACAACAAATTTAATTATTTTTTTATTATGATACGTAACAATAAAAATATTATTACTTTTTTTTACTTTAAAATTATAACTTTCTAATGTTTTAATAAAATTTTCTTCAATAAATTTACCCTTAATAGTACAAA
>JACCDO010370304.1_pt1 | contig 14557 bp, 11 predicted proteins | sample 7446101 | NCBI WGS metagenome assembly JACCDO01 (sample SAMN15323440, study PRJNA562643) | freshwater metagenome | isolation source: river surface water | place: USA:Blue River Watershed | collected 2017-08-16
ATACCAAAGGTAAAACAATTGGAGACAGGAACAATCATAGTAGTACACGTAAATGCATTTATTTGATTCTGTTTATGAGTCCCGCTTTGGAACTTTGTTAGTTGAAATAGTCCAAATAGGGATTACGACCATTCGCAGCAAAAGTTTTCAGACTCTAATTCAGAGTCTAATCTGGAATCCAGACAGTCTGGACCAGACTCTGAATCCAGAGACCAGAATTTCTGGACCAGAATTTCAATCAAAAATTCAGAACCAATCTGAAATTCAGATTCAGAAATTTAGAAATTTAGAAATCCAGATTCGGTTCTCAGAATTCCAGAAACCAGAAACTTTTCGAACAAATAATTTTAAAAATTAAAGTTTTGAACAAAATTATAAACGTTACTGTATAAAGCTGATTCATTATTAAATTCTAAGCCTTTCCATCGTATCCATAAAAACTAGAAATAGTTTCGAATAATGTCATTTCATCGCTACAATCGATGTATAAAATTTTCATCCGGAAGTATGAGTACTTCAGTTTTAAAAATTCGTGCAATAATATTCGATATTAATATATTAGTGAATAACACAATAGATGGAATACCTGAAACTATTGCACCAAAAATGAACAATGCTGAAAATGTAAATAGCGTAATAATTGATGGTGTATCCACAGTACAAACAAAATATATGAATAAAGTCAAAAATAAATTAGGCGGGTTATCGGTATTAGAAACAGTAGCAAGTCTACAGACTATTCAATCGGATGCGCAAATGTTAAATAATGCAAAATTGTTAAAACAGCCATCGGAAGCGATAAAACCTTCGCGTTGGTTATTGAAACAGGGTTTTGGTGATATAATAGATTATATTAATAATAGAAATATAAAAATTATATTAGCACCTATGGAGAACGATTACGAAAAATCGTTCAAAACTATATCACATTTAAAGCAACAAATAAATGATATAAATTTTCAAATTGTGAATCAATCTGCTGATATGAATAAAAATTTCAATGACGTGGAAATTAAATTAGGTTTAAAGTCAAATAACATTATGATTGTGAGTACCATACAAAATTATTTACAATTGGCGAAATCAAAAGGATATTATACTTGCAAATATAATGATAAAAATTCTGATACATTTTACTCAACCGAAGACTTTAAGGCTTCGAACCCGATAGAAATACAAGATGCAATTGAAAATATAATAGGCATCAGTTATAATAAAGCAGCATATAATCATAGAATTGTGAATTAAAGATATAAATAGTAACTATAAAAAATCTAAAAAAATTTCTCTTTGACATTTAGTCCTAAATGAATTTGTAATATAATAGCAATTATCAACATAATTACTACGACTCCAAAAACAAATTTTAAAGAATCTTTGTCACTAGCATTATCAGTTAATTTGGTGCCTAACACAACTAATAAATTTAATGGAACCCTAAAAACACTCATGATAGAAGATTGCATAGTTTCAGGATAATATTTACTGCGTAATGTAGCACCAGAAGAATTAAACATACCAACCATGGCCTCTAATACTAAAAAGGATATTAATAAATAATAAAATTCAAACTTTATTATAGGAATAATCATTGAAATGGCTGCTGTTAAGTATACGACAATTGTTAATCCTTCAACACCTAAAGGAAATATAGGTAATAATATACCAAATAATATACCACCGGTAGACATTGATAACATAAAACATGAAAATATTAATCCAAATGGTAATGATGATGTCATATCAATATCTTTATATGCTAATATTAGTGATGGTACCCACATGAATACAAAAGAATATATTGCTCCTTCAAAAAATGATTGGCTTAAACCAAGATATAGAATCGTTGGATTAGAAATAATAGTATCTTTACTCCGTTTGATTGAATTAATAATTGTTCCAACATTATCATCAACATTTCCTTTATTTTCATTCCAAGTGAATATAAACATCATTGATATTGCAGAAAGTACTATTGCTAATTGAAATGGTCCAATGTCACCCCTTAAATCAAATGCTATTTGAGCTAGCATACCAGCAAATATTGCGACTAGTCCATTCCCTGAAGATGATAAACTAAATGTTGAAGATAATAAATTTTCGTGAAAACCTCTATTACGATGCTCGGATACCATCCATGATTCAAATGCTGAAAATAATAACGATGTTGATAATCCTCCTAAAACTCTACCAATAAGTAATACGGGCATTGATTGAACATGTTCTAATGTATTAATAACAATTTCTAATACACAAAAAAGTATACATCCGAATTTTCTACCCCATTTATCGACGTATATACCTAAAAATGTACCAAATATGGCTGATGATAAAAAACCAGTTAAAAATAATGTTCCAACATCAACACCATATGATTTATACAATGTGTACATATTTGTACCTTGCAACCAATCCGCTAACATGATAGTCAAATACACTGATAAATATTGCAATTGAAATATACGGAATTCTTTAGTTACTTTAACATCATTATTAACTATTTTATTTTCGTTATCTTTTTTCACTTTCACTGAATTGATATAATTAATTAAAAACTGCACTCCTATTAGTAATATACATAACATTGAAAGGATAAATATTGTAGTAATTGCCCATATTGGCCAGGATGATGGAAAAATTGAATGAATATATGAAATAACTTTTTCGTATAATGTTGATGTTGGTATAGGCACAGGTATGCTTTGTTGCCGCTTGATTCTTGATCGTATAAAATTTAAAAAACCCATTATATCTGTACTTACACAGCTAGTACGGTACCTAGGCTACGAGATGACATACTTGTGTCACTTGGGCCGGTACGTGTGATGAATCTGCACCAATGTTCTGACAGTATCTACTGTCATTATGGTTATCACTCGAGTCCAAAAGCTTGGACAAGCAAAATTCGATACAATGATATTATTATTATATATAAAATAGAAAGTATAAGTATGAAAAAGGAAATAGTAAAATATAGTTATAACTTTATAAGTAAATTAATTTAATTCACCGCAATCAGTGATAACAATTGGTGACACAGGTACATCATTTTGACCGGTCTCACAAGACTCAATTTTATCCAAGATTTCAAAACCTTCAATAACTTTGCCGAACACGACATGTTTGCCATCTAAATGAGGTGTAGGTGCAAAAGTAATAAAAAATTGAGACCCATTTGTTCCTGGACCAGAATTTGCCATTGATAATAATCCACGAGAAGTGTGTTTAGCTTTAAAATTTTCATCGGCAAACTTCTCTCCGTATATGGATTCTCCTCCCATTCCATTTCCTAGTGTAAAATCACCACCTTGCATCATGAAAGAGGATATAATTCTATGAAAGGTGCAATTCTTATAATGTAGTGGTTTATTATTTTGTCCTACACCCTTTTCGCCTGTACAAAGAGCTCTGAAATTTTCTGCGGTTTTAGGCACAGTGTCTTTATATAAAAGGAATACAATCCTTCCTAAATTTTCACCACCCATACTTATATCGAAGAATACTTTAGGATTATTAGGATCAGACCCTGGAATACATGGGGTTGATTTATCATCATATACTGATATTTTATTGAACATATTTCCATAAGTCGCCTTAGCTTTTTTTTTAGCTTCAGCAATAATTTTTTTAGCTTTATTTATCTCAACTTTAACTGCAGAGTTTTCAGGATCAACTGATAATGCTTTGTTTAAATCATCCAATGCTTCTTCTGCCAAACCCATATTATTTCGAGATAATCCTCTTCTATATAATGCTTTGACATTATTACTTTCTTTTTTTAAAACTTGAGTTGCATAATCAGCAGCTGCGGAATAATCTTGGATATTTATCGCACACTGTGAAGAATTTAATTTACATGCGGACCAAATTGAAGTTGCACTTTCCATATCTTCAACATATGATGCAGCATCTTCGTATTGTTCAATAGCTTCATCAAATCGTTTTTCTTTAAATAATGATGTGCCTTCATCTTTCAATTTGTTTGCTTCTATTAATTTTTCTTCGTCGTTTAATTCCCATTTTTCTTTTTTTTTAATTTTCCAATCAATTAATTCAACGTCAAACAATAATGTTGCATTAGCTGGTATTTTATCGCCCATAGCACGTTCGCCATATGCATAATCAGATCGGCACTTGAGTATAGCTTTTTCTCCCTTTTTCATCGTTGCAAATCCAAGATCCCAACCCTTAATAACTTGTCCTTTACCAATCACAAAGTTGAATACCTTTCCTCTATCTCTACTAGAATCAAACTTTGATCCATTTTCTAATGTGCCAGTATAATGCGCAAATACTTCTACGCCATTTGGTGGTGTTCCCTCATAGTTACCTTCAGATATTACTTTCTTAAGTAAACCACCATCTTGAGATGGTGTTACATCGATAAATCCGTCATTGTCAAATGATGCCATATTGTTGTTGCAATTGTGGAAGGAGTGCAAGATATGATGGTCCGTGTTCTAGAATCTGAGGAAACGCGTCCGGACACATGAAAACCGGAACCAAAAAAAATAAAATGATAAAAACCTGGTATTTATTATACTATATTTACATCATATTGTTTACATAATTCTATTGCTAGAGAATTATTTTTATCATTTTTGCTGCTAGATAATATTTCACTTAACTTTGGTAAATAATCTTTTAGAATACCATAATTATTTTTGTATTGAAGCAATGTTATTACTATTTTTAATTTATTTTGTTGAATATCTGGAGTGATTTTTAATTTTTTTGATAATAAAATTAATATTGAAAATAATAGTGGATCTTTTGCATACTTAATTTTACGATCCGTGTTATTAGGAGAGTAAAATGGAAGAATTTTCTTGTCGATGAAATTAATAATGTATAAAAATTCTTCTTGAGTAATATGTTGCAATGATAATAATTTGATGTATCGGCTATAAGTATTGTATGTATAATCCAAATTATTTATTTCAATATATTTTATCAATTCTTGTGCCACGGCTGTGATACTATGTCTTTTTACTCGTAATAAACATGCAAATAATGAATCAATTATCTCAATACTTACTACACCCATATTAATCAATTTACTCGTGTTCGTATTTCTTTCTTTAGAAGCATATAGTAAGGATAAATTGTTATTTGTAACTTCATCAAATAATTCCAATGCAAAATTACATTTTTCCTCTGTAACGTCATATGAATCATTAATACTTTCGACGTTTATAATATCCAATGCAATATTTAAAGTCATTTTATCAGGTTTTAATTTAATTTGGTTCATTTTGTTATAATTTTCTTTGAATTTTCTAAATTTATCATAATTGGTAATGTTGCTCCGACGTAATATTAAAAAATAGTTATTATATTCTTTATATGTTGGATAAATATTATTTTTTATCATAGATAATATTATATTTTCGGATAATAATAAACTAGCAGTACTTTTTGACTTTGCTATAGCACTTAAACAATTTATATATATACTACGAGATGGTGATACTCCTGATGATTCAATCATTAATTGATATAGTTTAATTGATTTATTGTAATCTTTATTTAAGTTGTAATTATATATTAGGTTTTCCCACGCCGCAACATCTGGTGCCATCCCATAATCCAGCATACGCATAAATATAGATTCAATTTTATTTAAACACTCGGTAGGTGTTATTACTTTCTGCAATGCGTTATGCAGTAATCTAAATCCAATACCATCTAATCGAACATTCTCGTCGCGGATGCTATTATATATATTCAATATGTTTTGTTTCGCATTTTCAATACTACTTGGATCATTGTTGTTTTCTAAAATAGTAGTCCACATTTTTAATATAGTAGAATACGTAACAGCATTAGGAGCGTATCCACTTTTTATCATACGATTATATATTTCTTGAACTTTTTCAACTTTATCTTCCAGATTACTTTTACACCATATGGCAATTAAAATTGTCCAAGATTGTATATCTGGTATTAAACGTGATTGCAATAATTGTTCAAATATTGCACTTGCTTTAATTGGTGCATTAACATCATTACTTCTACTCAAAGCTGATAATAATGATGAATAACCAACAATATCTAATATTCCTTTGCTGTCACTTTGTCTCATTTTTTTAAATATATCGATGATTTTTTGACTAGCTGAGGGTACTTTACTAGTGCTCCACATGGTTAATAAAGCAGTAAATGTTACAGTATTAGGAATACATCCACTACATATCATATCATCATATATCTTTTGCACTTTCTCTTCTTTTCCTTCAATATCACTTTTGCTCCATATTGTGATTAATATTGTCCATGCCATAGTGTCAGGTGTTATTCCTTTCACTAACATCGCCTCAAATATTTTATTTGCTCTATTAGGTGCATCATCATCCTTTGCTTTGCTAACCGCAGATAAAATGGAAGAATAGGTTATTACGTCTGGTTTCACACCAGTATCTAATGCTTTATGTAATAACTTTAAACATCGTTTTTCGGCATCTAATCTAGATGACTGACCCCAAGCGTATATTACAGAATTATAGCTATCAATTGTCGGTGATATTTTATATTCAATCATCTTATTTATCCAATTTTCAGCAATTTCAGGAGCATTATAGTTTTTACTTTTTCCGTATATATCTAATAAAATATTAACTAAGGACACGGTCATCTTAACACCTGCAGATATTGCTTTCAATAAACAATCCTCAGCTTTTGATGCCGCTAATGGTGATGAGGATTTGGACCAAGCAGATAAAACAGATGCCACCATGTAACCGTCTAATTTTATACCTGATTGTAAAATATGATCTAACGCATCTACCGTTCGTTCAGCTGAATCTGATTTATCTAATGATGACAAAGTGGATAATAAAATTCGGCAACTAAGTGGATCTGGTTTTTGTCCAGTTGCAAGAATTTGATTAAATATATTCTCGCACATATCAGCTCTACCTTGTTTTGCCCAAGATGACATAATGTTTGAATATAATGGAGCTGGTGGTATCATTGCTAATGAAATCATAGTGTATAAGATATAAGTTGAATATAATGGATCGTCATTGCACCACGCCTCTGCTAACAATGTAAGTGCTGCTGAGTTAACATATTGGTTGTTGTTGTTCACGATATTATTTGTTGAAACAATTTGATCAAACAATGATTGGGCTTTAATCGGTATATTTTTCACATGATACTTCAACCATAGTTTCATAGCTAAAGTCAATGTGTACTCATTTGGATATATGCGTTTTTGTTCGTTATAAATCAATTTATCGCATAATTCTACCCCATCTTTGCGCCCGCTGCGTAATAAACACTCCAATACTAAATTTAAGGATAGTGTTCCCTCTTCAATCGATAAATTATCCATTTTTAATACATAATTACTGTATATATTTTCATATACTTTGCTAAAATAAGTTTCTGGTGCTAATTTACTGCATGCAGCGAAATATAAATTATAGACTATATAGAATCCTTTATTATATTTCGTCAGGTAAGTTTTGGATAATTGTAATAGTAATAATTCAATGTTTTCAATGGCATGTAATTTCCAAGCAGAAACAATAGCGCCATATGATGAAATATGTAAAATGGGTAATGTGGTGCTGTTTGAGTTACTCATTAACGCTGATAAATGCATAATAATTGATTCTAATTTATTCATATTTTCGATTGTATTATTACGACACAATATCAGTATTAACGATCTATACATAGATTCGTTGGGAGTCAAGCTATTCATACTACATAAATCAATTATTTTTTCGGCTTCTTTGACATCATCAACAACTAAAGCATCAATGTCTTTCTTTTTTTTCTGGTTTGCGAGTGCTCGCAACATTAAACTGAACGTAGTTGTTGTAGGTTTAATATTGGCATCAATAATAGTTTGGTATACTTCTTGTACTTTTTTCACTGCATTTGGTAGCATTGATGTAGCCCAAACTTTCATTAATAAATTGAAAATTTCAATACTTGGTGGTTCATCCAAACCATTTATTTCTATCATACTTTTAAATATATTTTCGGTAACTCGTGGGGCATCCGGACGCTTACTATTTGCCCATATTTTGATTGTAGATTCGTACATATTGCGTGATGGCCTTAATCCTAGCTGTAACATGTGATTAATCACTTCAATTACTTTATCTGATATATATATTTTACTATATCCTGAGTAAGAATACATTTCAAACGTTTTAATTAGTAATTCATAACTTTCAGAGTCAGGAATAATATTAAAACTTAGCATTTGGCTAAATATTTTAATTGCGCGTTCGGCAACATCACTTATGCTGCCGTTCAATGCGGGTAATATAATGTTATCTTTATTGTAACTTATATCATTTAGTTTTGGTCTTAATATTGTTGGTGTTATAATACTTATTACTCGTAAAATGTTATTGAAAAACGATATGTTAACATCAATATTAGATTGTATTATTTCATTAAACATCACCTCAATGCTTGAAATATCTTCATTAACTTCTGCAATATTATACAGTGAACTGTTGGTGTATTTTCGAATATAAGATAAACACATTTGATCGTATAAAAGTATTACTTTGGAATTAATTTCGAGTATTTCATCATCTTTTATAGCATAGTTTTTATAGTGTCTTAACCATCCATAAATTTGTGATTTTATACTGATTGTTGGAATTGTCATATCCTTCGATACCATTATTTTCGATATTTCATCTGCCTTGGCTAATTCATTGCATTCGGTCCAAATATTTATTAAAGACGAATAAGTCCACTGATCGGGTTCTATGCCTTCATCAATCATATTTTTAAATACTCTTTCGGCATTTGACGCTGCAAGTACTCGATCATTCATAGGATAATTTAATGACTCAATAGAAATTGTTGAAGGAAAGCCATTATTATTTCCACTTAAGCAGCTTTTTCCATATGCTGATATTACACAATTCCAAGGAAATGCTGTTTTAGGATATATATCATCATGACTCATTACTAGTCTATTAAGAATAGATTCGGCAGATTTGGCCCTGTTTAGAATACCATATGCATTTATCAAATTGACATAAGTTTCATAAGGCACAATAATATTTTTTGTTTCAGCTACTAATAAATAATCCTCGGCAATTTTAATATATTTTTGTGATTTTTGTCGTATCAATGTATTAATTATAGTTATTAACATCTTGTCTGTTCTTTCATTATTATGTATTTCCATTAGTTTATACGTATCTAATACTTTGAATATTATTTCATCGTTCATTTCATTATAAGCATTACTTTTGATTAACAATTTAATATAATTTTCGTAGCAAATCAAAGTTGGTTGTACATTATTAGTTTCCATATATTTAATTATTTCAAATGCTATTTCTACCATAATATTGCTGATTCCATTTTCTATACACGCATTTGATACTGCCTCGTATGACTCTATTGATGGCTGAAATCCTTCTGATAACATCGTTTTTAATATATTATAAGATTTTTCAGCACAATCAACACGTTCGTGAGTTGTTGAACATGATTTTATTAAAATATCATATGTTTTTGCATTTGGAGTGACATCTGCATAACTCATGCGTTGATATATTTCCTCAACCATATTGAATGAATTAGATTTGTTACTATATTCCCATGCTTCCATTACAGTGTTATATATATCCACGTCACAATAAATTTCATACAACGAAACACGATCAAAAATTTGTTCCACTTTTTCTGGAACTTGAATATCACCAAATGCCTTCATTAATTTTATTATCAGTGATTTTGGTGGAATAAATCCTGCTTTTAATAATTGATTAAATGTTAATTCTGCCTCATAAATGCTACTTGTTTCATTGGAATTAAGCCATATTTGAATTAAATATTCATAAGATTGTAAATTTGGTTGTGTATCCGATAATATCATTCTTCTATATATTTCATTTGCTTCTTGTGTATTACCACTATTTACACATTCAAATAATAAGCTATTGTACATTCTTAAATGCACATGTGATATTCCAAACAATACTTCCTCTTCACTTTTACTCGTTTCCATACTATGGAATAAAGCAAACACATCATATTTATGCTGCGGAAAATTACGTAAATTTGACAATAATCTAAAAGATTTCCTATGCGCTACATGTAGTAGCAATAAAAATAAAATATTCAAGATGCAAGTAGCAAATAACATTATTTCGAAATCATTTTAAACGATCTAATATTGAATTTTTGAAAATTTTGTAAAGTTGTTTCAATTCCGTTATTGACTTCGATTCGAAATTCATGGATAGTGGGTTGAATTTCTATTTTCAAGTAATACGAATCGCACTGTATTGGTATGGTACGTACCCTTGGTTTTAATTTTTATTTATTATAGGGATTATATAATTTTCATTATGGTACATAATAAGTCAGACTATTCAGTCTTTATACGTCAACGAAAACATTGGCAATATTTATTTTTATTATCATATGATCATATCATCATACTCGATTATTGAAATGCGTTGCTCTATTAAAAAAGGTTGTAATAAATGATAACTAAATACTTTTGGTGGTTGGATTGAGATGTAATTATAATTTTGCGGATTATATTCAAGTTTATTAATCCAAAGGTAGTAACTGCTTGCACAACTTTTACTGTTACGTTTATTTAGTTTAGTTTTATTGTTGTGATAATGTTAGGGCTTCGGTTTTTTTTTTTCCTTTTGCTGTTACAAATAAGAAGAGATAAGTAAAATGGGTGACGATGTCAAGTTGTGTGCCGTACAATATCTAGATGTTGATCCAGTAGAAGAAACTAACTGGATCAAGCGGGCGGGTAGAGTAAAGGTAGTATATCCTAACGGACACGAATTCGAAGGTATCGCAATTAATTTTTTTGTATAATACTAAAATTATTTACATTAAATGATAAATAGGAACATTCGATTCTGAAAGATTGAAACAAGGCGATGGAAAGTATACATGGAAAGACAAAACTTCGGCGGAAGATGAAACACTAAAAGACATAGCCACATATTCAGGTAATTTTAAGGATGGTAAAAAGGATGGATTGGGCACAATGACATACCCAAATGGTGATGTATATCAAGGTGAATGGAAAGACAATAAAATGCACGGAACAGGATCATACACATATAAAAATGGAGATATTTATAGTGGATCCTGGGTAGACAATAAGAAATCAGGTCAAGGTATGTACCAATTTAGTAATCCTGACAACAGTAAGCTAGTTGGCACATGGGAAAATGGTGAAATCGTAAGTGGCTCGTGGATACTAGAAAATTATGCTGAGTACACGGGTAACTTTAAAATGGGTAGACCATACGGTGAAGGTAAATTTGTATACAACAATGGTATTACACAAACTGGTAAATATGAAGAGGCAAATGTTTCTGCTGAAGAGGAAGGTGAAGTAGATCCTACTAAACCACCAAGTGTAAAATGGAATGGAAATTCAATCGTTTCCTTTTAATTTTATACCAAATAATTTATTAACATAGTTTGTATTATTACGATGTATCTAACATTTTATTACATAATTATGATTGTTGTTGTGGTCCGAATGTATCATAGAGCAATCCCAGGGCAACACCTGCTACCCACTGCGCTTCGCCTACTTCACCATTTAACGCTATTTTTACTAATTCGTCTAATACAAAAATATGTATATATAAATATTGGTGACAGATCTTATTACACATTGTAATTACCTTTTGTTAGTTTTCGGGCTTCTTGATGTTCATAATCATCACTAAATTTACTCTTTTTAGATTTAAATGAATTCTTTGCTAAGTATACATGTAATATTCCTAATATAGAATTTAACAAATTAATTTTATACCAATATTATAAAATGTTTAAATATATTTAATACCTCCTCCTCTATTTACCTGCACTCTATATTTTCCTAAATTGATTAACTCCTCTGCTTCTAATCCTGTTTCTTCCAACAACTCTCTTTCAGCACATTGAATAGGGGTTTCACCATTATTAAATAAACCACCTATCAATGCGTATGCAGGTTTCTCTAATCCATACTTACTTTGATAAAATAATAAATATTTATCTTCATCTTTCAAATGCACTAATATATTTACATGACTTCTCTCATCAGTCCACAACCAATCATTAACAATTACACCATTCTCAGTTTTAACTTTATGTATTTCAAATCTAGCGAAAGGTGTGCTTGTCACAGTACGAACGGCTAAAGTATTTGGTGTGCGCCTAGAATGATAATAAATCAATAAATTTAGATGCAATTGTGCGTAAGATTTTACCATGCTGGTTCTGGAAATGGTTCCATCGGAATTTTTATTTCGTTGCCAAATAATTGCGGAATTTGCATTGACGTAAGCATTAATATATATCCTATTAGAACACCGAAAACTAATGAAAATAGTTCATTTTTACGCTTGTTCAAAACTGCTATAATGGAAGCCATTATCATAACAAAAAAAAAATTTTTTTTAAACTTGCGAAGTCAATTTGCGGGTGTGGATATGTTTAACCGTAAAATGAAGAAAAGCCTTTCCGATATGGAAGTCACTACAAGTTTCTATTTAATCAGAAATTTAAAAGTTACTATCATATTTTTTTCTTAACCATTAGACATTGCCATTTCACTTTCATTACTATAAGCATTTGATTTAATTTTACCTTCGAACACTAAATCGTCTGGAGCAGGTCCAAGTAACATTTCAGAAATTTTAATCCAATCTTTAGCATCTGAACTTGCCATAAGTGTTTCTAAATCTCCACGTCCAAAAAAATGGGGTGGTCGTTGTTGCATTTTTTGTGTCCTTTCTAATAATGCAACGGGAACATAACGATGAAGATATCCTAACCATTCTAATAAAAATCGTCTGGTTGTTGCAATACCTTGATTGTCACTACCCCAATGCTCCATTCCATAATTGCAAAAAATTTTTAATATATCCAAACGTTCTGATGCGGATATATCATAAACATTTTGTCCTTTAATTTCACGACTTAACCAAGGTTTAATTATCGCACCCCTACCAATCATGGCACAACTGCATAAGCCTCTCTCTTCGTCATCATCAAAATTATTTCTTACTAAATTTTGATGATTTTTCCAATCTTCGTAAGAAAGTATATCCCCATTTCCTATAATAGGAACCCGAGGTAATGTTGGATCTTGAGATTTACATACTTCATAAATATAGTCCCAATTGGCTTCTTTACTATAACGTTGTTGTCTAGTTCTACCGTGTATCATGATTGCGGCTAATTTACCATTATTTATTTTTTGCAACATTGGTACTAATTTATGTGCAGTAGGTTCATCCCAACCAACTCTAATCTTAACTGTTACACTTCTATTAAAGTTCCTCAACAAAGTTGAAGCAATATCGCATAACTTGTTAGGCCTAGTCATTAATTTTGATCCGCAACCTTTATCAGTAATAACATCGATTGGACATCCACAGTTAAGGTCAACAAAATCTGATACAGTTTCTTTATTCAATAATTTACTAACCTTAGCCATTGAATCGGAATGTGATCCAGCAATTTGAACTCCAAAAATATCTTCCGATTGATGTCGACGAAGTAATGCCCATTCAGTTTGTTTGCCATCTATTAAGTTATTAGACATAGCCATTTCGCCACAAGTTATATCAGCACCAAGATCCTTTAGTATCCTTCTAAATGGTAAATTACCAATCGTAGTCAGTGGCGCGATGTAAACTTTGTTGCTAAAATCAACTAATTTTACTGGCTTATCTGGATATGGAATATTTGTTTCATTTAAATGAGAGTTATTATAAACTTTTTTATCATCATAGTCATAATTTTTTTTCCAGAGTAAATGTTGTAACTCTTTATTTAAGATATTAAAATCAATTGGGCGTGATAAAACTCCGCCATTTTCGGCAGTTCTTGATAAATTGACACCAGTTGTACTATCAATATGCATAGAACCAAATCTGCAAGTAACTCCTTCATTACAAAAACCATATTTGTCGAACTTATAACAAGATGGACCTAAATCTTCAGGCTTAGATGTCAAAAGAGATTTTAAATCATGCGAAAATCTACAGTTCAACCCATTGTCACAGTTTCCAGTACCAATAAATGCATGACAGTATCTTATTTCAGTCTTTTTTACTGCATCTCTATTACGTTTTTTACTTTTTTGTTCTTCAACTACTTTATCGTTGTTAGATTCATTCGCATTTATTTCTTTAGGAACTTTAGGTGCGAGAAACTCACTTTTTATATGAACAATATACGAAGGTACTTCTTCCATTTTGAATGTCGACTTTCCTTTCAGCCTCGAAGCTCGACCTTTTTGTGAGGAGATCGATGTCGATGGATGTGGAATTTCCTCACTCGCCAAAAGTCAAACTGGAAATTTAGGTCCTCAAGCCACTGAATTTATCAGTTATATTTATAAACTAAGTGAAACTAAAGATGCTGCGGGAGTTGCAGGTGCTGGGAAGAAGTTAGGTTATAATATTAAGGAAGTGTTTCTACGTCGAAGGATTTTGTTTTTCTGCAATCTTAAATGTGCAATTGCTAGGGAGAATGCTCTCTTGCAGCTGAAACCTATTAAGCCTGCAGTTGAGTGTTGCGAATTTGA
>JACCDO011027786.1_pt1 | contig 14557 bp, 7 predicted proteins | sample 7446101 | NCBI WGS metagenome assembly JACCDO01 (sample SAMN15323440, study PRJNA562643) | freshwater metagenome | isolation source: river surface water | place: USA:Blue River Watershed | collected 2017-08-16
AATCTTAGAGCTATGACTGGGACGAAGGCATTTGGTGATAAATTGTCATTTTTGCTTTCTGGTATTTCATCCGTTGCTCATTCTGCTGAGTTGATAGATAGAAACCTTAAAAAGATTGGAATGACTGTTAGCGATTTTAAGAGCGCCAAAAACGCCGGCGACTTGCGTTCTAAAGTTTTTAGACATATCATGAGCAAAAATCCATCTGGCAAACAGTTAGATGAAATGATGGCCGCGGCCAGAGTAATTTATGAAGCAAACTACGACCCTAAAGCAGTTAAAGATTTATTAGAAAGCAAGAGCTCTAAGAGGGGAGGCGGCGGTGATAGCGACAGCGACGATGATGGAGTAGCAGGTGGGGACGACTCAAGCCTTCCATCTTACTGGAAGCGTAAGTCGCTAGGCCGCAAGATAACTAACAAGAAAAAATATAGGGAAATTATTCTTAAGGATTTCCGCAGACAACTTAAGCAGCAACTTGGCCAAATTGTTGAGTCGGCAACCCGTATCACGTCTCACATCGGCAACGGGATACCGATCAGTGATGAGCTAAAGCAATTTGTTGAAGCTTTCAAGAATATGGTGCCTTTAGATCGCGAAAACATACATATTGCACTATCCGGATATCCCCGCGATTCAGTGTCTAAAGAACAGCGCGAAAAGTTTATGTATAGCTACGACTCAGTCCTTCGCGCAACCGAGTCTCTTACGAAAGGCCCACAAGGTGACCTGTTTAAAAAGGTGTACTCGGCAACTAATGCCATGATTAAATTAATCGATGATTTCAGCGACAAAATGGTTAAGGCCATTACCGAAATCCATGTCGATACCCCTGGCGACATCGCGGGAAATCTACGAAAGGCATCTAGCACATTTTACGGATCTGCTGAGAATGAGTATGATACACACGGTCATCTTGATTGGCTGACATTTTCTCAAGTTCAAAAGGACATGAAATATTACTACGATATTGCAAATGTTAAGACTAATTTGGCTAGAAATGTTGATGAAATCAAATCTTATTCAGAGGACTATGAGCAAATTCTAGGAGAAGAGGCGGCATGGATTATTGACAAGGTTAAGAGACAATATCTCGATCGTATTGAGAAAATTGACGTCAAAGTAAAGCCTACCGGGGATCTTCCATACGGGCTACTCAGAATTTGGGAAGAATTGAATACTATGTACGGAACTAACGCCAAAGAGGCAGAATCTACATTTGCCAATCTTAAGTCGCTATGGGAGTTCCAGATGAAGGCCAAGGTCAATATGATCAAAGCAGCGCAGGCCGTTGATATGTATATGAAAGCATTTACGGATGGAATCACCGCGCACCCTGACTCTCTAGGTAGTATTGTTAAGATGCTAAATGAGGTGGAAATTGTGGTTAAATGGTTTAACGAAAGGTCGGGAGATCAATTGGCTAGTTTGTTTGATATATTTCCATCTGGCATGAATGGGGCGGACCCTGTGTATGTCGCTAGTAGAGATGAACCAATGGACAAAAACGGAGAAGTTAAAATTCCAGTAGGCAACGGACATTACTACACATACTACGAAAAGCAATATCAAACGAGTAAAGAAAACCTACCCGGTAACCCATTTTTGGGTAGACCTCTAAAGGGCAGTGTTACAACTGACAAGCAATGCTTGGGTGTAATGGCACTATCTCAAAAAGTAGTTAAAAGTATGCGAGCGCTAGAAAATATTCTATCGGCGTTCTCTTCCGTCGGTTCCAAATTCGGCGACGTTAATCCGGCTTCGAGCACATTTATGACACCCGGTCAAATATTTACTATTATGTGCGACTACGTGGCTGCAAGTGCATTTACCCATGAATTTGCGCCAAACACAATGGAAGTTGCAGGCGCATATAAAGGGGCCTTTGACGGAGCTGACTTGTCGGGCACTACTATTCCGTCTGTTAACCCTACAAATTACCGGGTTGCTGCAGGCCCGGTAGCATGGAGCAACAGTTTTGCATACGACCAAAACGCAGCAATTGGGCAAGTTCCCACTATCCCACAATCTAGATCCAAGAACGGATCTAGATGGAACGTAAGCAAACCTAGTGTGCCAATGCGTACACCTCCTCCTAGATTTGATGTTGGTACGCCTGCTGCTGCGGCGGCACGTGCATTAGGACATAGCTCCGCCGCCCAAGCAGCTGCAAGTGCCGCCGCTACTAGTTCATATGCAACATATGTAGGGCCTTTCGATGGTTTGACAGCAGACCAGACAGCTCGAGAAGCCGCGGCAGAAGCCGGTGCTATCGCTGCGATGCTTAACTGGTTAAGTGATAGCACCCTTTCGCATCCATGGAGTGCGGATTCTAAGTTTATTGGCGGTGCTGCTAAGAACCAAATAGAAAAAGATGTCAAAAATAATAAAGGTATGTTAATAACCGCGGCTAATGCTGTTATTACTAATCTATGGAATAAGCACAGTGGTCCATATGATGCAAAAGCACTTTTAACCACAGTAACGAGAGAAGTAAGTAATATAAAACTTATAGAAAAAGATGTCGCAAAAGCGTTGGCTACTATAACCAAGCTAGATGCCGATGTAACCTCCGCAGCAAATGCATCTGCTAAAAAGACACCGCTAGATCAAGCGAGCGCAGAATATACCAGAATATCAGGTGAAGTTGGAAGGATGACGGCTATTTTTAACACTGCCGATAGTGCATTTAAGCAGATTAAGGCGAGCGACGCTGCGGAATTAGCAGCGGCACAAACAGAAATTACCGCAGCAACTGCGGCAGTAACTAAATGCAACGCTGATTTGGTCAATATGAAGGCATTGGTAGACAAAGCGAATGCTAATTACACCGCCCAATTAGCATCAGAAGGCGGTAGACCGTCTACCCGCACTGCGATTACTGATAATTTATTCGCGGTAACCAATGCGGAAAAAGATACCAAAATTCGCAAATTAATGGATAATATCCGTACACGTCTCGCCGCCGACGGATTCAACGGTGATCATGCCGAAGTAGCTGCATATGTCGCGCGACATATAGAAATCTGGACATCGGGAAAATGGTCTGAAGATGATATTTTTCCGTTTGCGGCGCGAATAGCACAATTTTGGATAGCAGCTTATGAGCAGCATAAAACTGCACTAGCTCCTGACAAGCTATCAGACTATGCGGAGTTAGCGGCATCATTTACCACTACTCGAGAGACCTCTTGTCGTGCCGTTCTAGCGCAGTATTTTATAGATCAGAAATACCCAACAGCACAACAGAACGCGGGGTTGGCCGAGTTCGATAGGTTTGGTGCCAACCCATTGTTTGCAGATATTGACTACTTCATACGAACAATGTTAGCTATTGATGTATATGATTCTACTACCCCAGGGTACGATTATGCTAAAGCTATTGCCGCGGCTATTAGTTCTTACAAGGCTAAGAAATCATATAGAGATAGTGTTAATGACGGGTTGGCCGCCGGAACGAAGAAAGCGCCAACTGGACCGACCCCACAAGTATCCCATCTAGCTGCCATACAACTCAGGAAGCGCGTGGCTGAATACGTAGCTGACAAATTTCCCACTTATGGACAAAGAAATAAGTTGGTTAATCATCTCGTTGATCTCTTAATAAAAGAAATAGAAGCTAAAAAAATTACATTGGCCGACACAGCCTCGCAGGATAAAATTATGTCAGTCGACGGACCAACTTATATTGCTAATAATCCGGTAGGCGGTCCTGTAGATCCAAATATAGAAGGATACAGAAAGCATATAGAATTTGGACAAAATCTGACATTTAAGTTAAAAACACCACGCCCCAAAACGCTTGACTTGTTAGATAACTGGTCAAAACCGAGATTTACGCAACCTATGAACCCTCCAAATCCTATTATAATGCAAAAACTTAAAGCTAAACATAACTCAGCCCAAACGGGGCGTCCTTCTTTAGCAGTCAAACCATTAACTGATGCAGAAAAAGATGCAGAATTAGTATGGATGTATTCACATGGACTTATTAATGCATCAGACGACGACGAAGAACACGACGACGACGCATGGAATGAAAAGGCCCCGTATGTGCCTGTACCCGTATCTGGCGGCTACACAGGTGGCGCAGAGCTCCTATACACCGGGGCTGGCTACGGTATTCTCACTGGTGTGTCCGACGGAAATACTACTGCGTCGCAAACACTGTCACTAGCACTGGCAGCCGTTCCATCTATTGCGGTAGGGTGTGATTCATTATGGAAATACCATGACGTAGCAGATGCAGGTACCGAAGACCTAGACAAAATGCGTCTTGATGTAGCCGGATGGCGCGATATGTTCTTTGATACTGATATGTTGTTTCAGATGACTATCAAATCCATCGCCGCTAAGATTTTCACAGTTGTCGATGCTTACCGTCTATTCCATAGACCCGTCTCAGACAGGCGTTCGCATTACTCGTTAAACCCATTGCGAACTATTATTGGTGGTGCTGATGGAGGTGCAGTTGCCCAAAAAGTCAAGATTATCCCAGAGGCTTTGGAACTATATTACCGATTAGTGCTGCTCGCCGAATGGTACAGAGAAAACTTTGGGTTTACAGCGGAAGAGAATAGCATTGCACGAGTAAGCAGTACAAACCCTACTGATGCATGGCGCGTAACCATTGTGCCCTCAATCGACGGCATTTGGTCCGATTTGGTGTCTATCGTATTTGACAAGGCTGAATATGTAAAGGATGGTAATTATACAGAAACACAATGCCAGAAGTTGATTCTTTCTATGAATGATATTTGGAAAGCGTACCGTTCCAAATATCCTAAGAGCACAACTCGTCATATTTTGAATGCCTTTGTTTTAGAGATGAATAGGGCTTTCGGATTTTTGCGTCAATCCGACGTCAAGTCGTATTTGGACGAACGACGCAGAAATTTACAAGCGCAGGATTACGACTCTACTGCAGATACCACTTATGATCTGTTAGACTCTGAAGACTCGTTTGGATCCAGACCAGCCCCATCTGATAAATTCTCTACTGCCTATGCATCTATGGGGCGCAAAAATAATCAGCATACTATGATTTTCCTACAACAAGCGGTCGAAAAACTACGCAAAAAAATAGATGTTAGCTTTTTAGAAGCCACCAAAGGTGACAAAGACCAAGCATACTCTTTTATGGAGTCCCTTAAACACTACAAGCTCGACTTAGAAAACGCAAAGTCCGACACCGATGAATACCGGGTGGTGCTTAAAATGCTACAAGGCTCTAATCGTTATGTTACCCAGTCCGCCGATACTTTAATTATGGTTCACGAATTAGTTGCCGCCCCACTCGCAGTTCTGTATGATATCTACACAACCGTACTATATTTCAATGTTATTTGTCATGGACTATCATTAGGCACTGGCGATAATCCTGGTAATTTAGCTAAGTGGAGCGCTTCTGCTGCAGCCGGTACAGCAGTAAATAAAGCAGCATACGAAACGTATCTAGCAACGGTGTATGACAAAAGTACTAACCAGGGTAATTTTAATGTGTTTAAAGGTATTTGCGGAGATGTGCTAGCTCAATGCATAGGTGCAACTAATACCCCTATTCAAACAAGTAGTGTAGATTCCGTAGTTTCTATGAAACTTCTGTTGTCGGCGCTTTTGGATTTAGGTACTAATACTAGCAAACTCGTAACTGTTAGTATCGGATCTACCGGAGCTATCAACATTGATTTCAGTTCATTAGAAGAAAGGTGTAGGGACTTGTTGCAACTTGTCAAAGATAATGTCAAAAAACTAAGAAACACCGTAAGTCCTGAGTCTGTTAAGTTAATCGATGAATATGAGGATACTAACAAGGCTGGATCAACTAGATGGCTGGAAGAAAACTTGTTGCAAATTGTATTTGCTGACCGCGATAGCTATGGATTGCCACATGGTATCCAGCATTTCCAAAATACATTTGCGGCGTTGTGCCGTGGCAATGCTGCAGGAACAGCCACTAGCACAGTCGATGACTCAAAAGCAACCTATGCCAGCGTCGATAAGGCGCTACGTAATTTGGTCAATTACCAAACGGACAAAGCGATGGTGCCAAATTCTTACCCCGTTAAGCTCACTAGTTTTCCCGGAAATGTAGTTGCTTTTAAGAAACAGTTAGATTCTGAAGCAGAAAAGGCAGGGGCCGCCGCAGCCGGTTGCGACGAAGCAGACGCAACCGGTCGCCCAAATACCTTTGGAGACGCAACACATAGAAATTCTTTCAATACGGTTTATCCAATGCCGATTATTATCGGTGAAACAGCTGATACAATTAACACATTTGGCGTTGATAGACTTAAAGAACATAAATCTCTAATGCACAGTCTTAATAGAATCTTGCATATGTATTTGTATACTAGCACGGATGACGGGGCAAATAAATTCTATGCTCCTTTAATTGAAAGTTTTGCAACATCTGCGGCATCTATGGAAGTTATGCAAATGAAAAGCTTTCCTAATGTTTGTTTATATGTAAACGATACATCCGCCATTCACCGTTCGTCCGGATCTAACATATTAAGCCCACCAATCGCAGAAACCGTTATTTACGCATCTAACGCAATTATTATTAGAAGCTTGTTAAATTCTATTATTTCCGTCGGGCTTGTACAACGAAAACGCTTTCTGTTTGACACATTAACCGAAGTACCTGAACATATTAAGGAGCGACTTAGAGTTAATCTTCCGTTCTTCTCTAATTTGTTTAACAGTGTAGCAGAAAGAGCACTGTTACTTAAGAACATCATAACTAATACAGCACTGCAGCAAAATATCAAATCTACTGATCAGGCACTCGCACGTCCTCGTACTACACCAGCCGAAGGCGCTAACTGCCTCGCAACTAGAGAAAATTTTGACACCGCCGAGCAGACTAAATATTACGTTACACAACTGACCCGCATATACGAATGCGGTCAATCACTTAGAAAATCCGCTGATAGTGTGTATCGTGAATTAGCAGATCGCCCGCCTATTTTCTTCGAGACAAGTAAGGATTTCTTAGCTGATTATCGTACTAGATACGGCGGCAACCCGTTTATGCCATTTAGTAGCTTTTTGGTTGCATTGAATATTGGCAATAAGGGAGATTGCCACGAATTAGCATTGCCAACCCGGGAGAATGGTTCTAATGTGTATAAGTATAACTACGCTACTAGATTACTGCTTGGCAAACCTGATCTCGAAGTTACATTAGACCATTTTGTTGGAGCTAAAGAGATATACAACAGTTACACAACTGGCGCCGCGGACAACGTAGTAATTAGTCAACCCGAGTTTACAAATTCAATCAAGCACACTTTTGCATTAGCTAGACATCTTATTAACGGACTAACCGCCAACCAACTGTTTAATGTTAATAGTAGTTACAGTGTGTTTGATGGACCTATAACATTGAGAACTACTAACCCGCCAGATCCAAAAATTCAATGCTTCTCACGAAATAATGCATCAACTACCGTGTTAAACGAAGTAATTGCTCTAACAGAAAACAACAATCTTACTAACAGTAAAGAAAAATTGGCTAAAGTGGTATCTAGTACACAATCTAAAAATCAAGATATTAAACGATCTCAAATGCAAGTCTACAACATATTAGATGCATCTATTGTGCCACTTAATGTGCATGCATTTATGCGAGAAGTTCCTTTTGCAAATTTGTTAAATTACTCGTACACATTTGACCGAATGGTTCATGACTTCGTGCTTCCGAAACATGTTAATGATCGACTTAATGACCCACTTAAGCCACTAACCATAGACAATTTGTTTATTGCTCCGGATGACAAAGTAACAAGCACTCGAGGTCTGCTAGTCAAATTGCTGACACATCCGTATGCTAATTTGAAAGCAGGAGAAGAATACTTTAGCTTACTTGCGGCTCTGTTTAATGGTAGCGATGACATGAAACTAGGACGGCCACGATACTTAAGCGACCAGTTATGGCATAAGGCGCTTTTGACATCGTCAGTGGCGAGGCCTGATGGTATGTACAGTAATAAGATTACCGCATTTACCGATGGCCGAGTTAGATCAGAGCTAGGCCCCCCCGGTGAAGAAGCGGTCCGATTTAGATTAGACAACGCGGAGAAGGCTGGTTGGGGACAGAATAAAATGCCCGTGGTTTCCGAAGGGCTGAAAATACTGAAAAACGGCAAATGGGAATTTGCGTCTTCTGTGGCCGGTAATAATATGCAATCCCCAGATGTACTATACTGCGCTGAACTAGGTAAACTGCGATTTGATACCCGTATTGCACGTAACTTAGTATGGTTTATCCAGTTACAACGTCTGATCCGTGTGGTATTGATTAATCATCTTAGCTGGCTTGATAGTCCGGTTGCTCGTGGTCTTAAGATTGCGAATAACAAGGTTACCGAGTTCAATGCAAATGAACAATATGATGACAAAGATTACACTGGCGAAAACTATGATGTGATTTAAGCACTTTTATTTAGATTTTCTTTTTTTGTATTATATAGGATGACTACTTTTGTGCGGCCAAAAAAAATTACGGCCAGAGCGAGACTAAAGCAGCCTAATTACGCCAACTTTTTAAAATACTATCATGATGGATCCGCCAAAGACGACCCATTTTATAAGTATATAACAAAACTAGCGGACTCGCATAAATTACTGGCTACTGAAGACCAAACATTTAAAAAAAACTTTGATGAAGAGGGGTTTTATTTTAAAATAAAAGATTACGTAAAATGTAAAAATTCTAGCGGACGCCCTTGTTTATTAGAAGACCTATTAGACCATGATGTTTCTATTTCTTTAAAAATAACACCGTATAATTTTACAACCGATGATGGCAAACACCTAATAGGGCTATCGCTGCAAGCTACCCATGTCAACGCAATACGCAATTAAATATATATAAATCTATAAATATAGCATGGACAACGAAATAATTACGTTAACAGATTCGTCATGGGTTAGCATTAATAAATTACCCAATGACATATTACAGTACACGATAGACAACTTTGACAAAATGTTTGAACATAAGCCAGCATCTCGCGCAAAGGTAGTAATGTATGGAACCGAAGTTAACTGCAATCGTTGGCAGCAAAGCTACCTTAATACACCAACCAATATTTTAGAGAAAACAAGCTATATGTTTTCGGGCAAAGAACTAAACGTATGTCCAGTATTACCAACCGAATTCCAAACCATATTTGACTACGTAAACAAAGGATTGCCTAAGGAAAAACAGTATAATCAGGTCACCGTAAATTGGTACGCAGCTGATTCAGACTACATTGCATATCATTCAGACTACGACATAGGCCGGAACTCTGACATTTTAGTAGTTAATTTGGTCAAAAACGAGGACGTGTTAAGAACCTTTTGCATTAAGCCGAAAAAATCTACTACGGGTATGGCTAAAAAGGTTAAAATACCTCTGTACAATGGCGCGATGATTACCATGCATGGTAACATGCAGCAAGAATATAAACACGGAGTACCTAAGACTAATAGTTTATCGAAAGGCGGGCCATCTAATATAGCTGGTCCCAGAATTTCCTTATCATTTAGATCTTATTTATATTAAAAAGTGAAATACATATACAGAATATACTTAGATGGCTGATCTTATCAAATATAAAAACGAGTATGTGCCTGAGGGACAAGGCTTCATAAATTTGGGCGCAATATGCTACTGTAATAGTTTACTGCAATGCTTGCTAAGTTGTCCTAGTATTTATCAGGTACTTAATAGTATCAAAGATACGGACCATTTTAAACAAAATAGACTTGCACAAAATTTACTAAATTTATGGGATGCGGCATTAGCAGGCAAAGACATTCATAACTTGGGTATTCCTATCTGGAGAGACATTATAGCAATATCGCAGAGTCAGAATAATAAAGTTCGCATGAATAACGGGCAACAGGACGCACACGAAGGGCTTATGATGTTTCTAGATGCTATGGAAACCATTCCAGATATTAGGCGACTATTCGAGCATAGACACCGCATACAAGTGCTATGTGATATATGCAAAGAATTTGTCATTGATAAACGCGAGACTAATTTAGTATTTGAGGCGCAACAAGATTTACGCACAGAACAATTAGAAAAGTTTAAAGATGTAGATGAATTTTACAATACAAATATGTCTCTTAATAACTTTCTGCGCCGCCAAAACGGGTATGTAGATGAAAATCACCTATGTGAAAAGTGTCAAAAAAAATGCGAGAAATTTAAAACTACGTCTCTAACTATGGTGCCTGAAATCCTGCCAGTAGTATTTAAAAAATACGAGGAAAAAACGGTAACCCCATTTCCGGCACAGCTCGAATTTGCATCAAACAAATCTAAAACGAAGCTAATTTATAAACTAGTCGCCCAATCCGAACATTCTGGTAACGCGGCCGGCGGTCATTATTGGGCAGTTTGCAAACGCAAAACTGGATGGTGCAGCTTAAATGATTCGTCTGTTTCTGAAGGATCACCGGGACCAACACTTAACACTTATATGGTATTTTACCATTTTACAGATGAAGTTCCGGCAGATTTTGCTGAATAGAATCCCGTTATTTTTTTACTAATACGTAACATTTTTAGAATTTCATGTTAAAAAAAGAAAGATACTCTTATAGAGGGCTAACAAATAGTTACTATTACAATACGATACTATTGACCTCTCCTTTCTTTGTATAACATAAAGATACATAGATAACTATTGGTAGAAAATCCAATAACAAAGAAAGTAAATAAGTAAAAGGGGTTATCTATGTATCTTTATGTTGCGTTTATTGGGTGCCCCGTTTAGCATTTTAGTTTCTTTTTTGTTTGTTAAACTCCGTACCATTCTTCATCCTTGTAATTACATACGCCTTTTTTAATTCTACTCATATCATAACCATAGATAGGAGTCTCTAAACTGGCTCGGTCTGGGTCATTACACCTAAGACCTTCGTTACTACGGTCATAATGCCTTGTTTGGATGCCTGTTCTATATGCAGGTATCCGGTTATTGTCTCTAAATTGCCCGCTTAGTACATTAGTAAACTGTTCGCGCCATAAATCTAAGGTGCCGAAATCTTCCGGCATAATATCTGCCGATTTCTTAAATACTCTAGCTTCATTAGGCCCTACTTCGATATCATCGTGAAATGGATTGTAAATATTCCACCTAAAATATTTATACACGGTTTTATGAAAATTCTGGTTAATTGCTTTAAGCGCATCAACGTAGTTGTTAGTTCCGGTTGCCTGTTCTTCTGCCATCTTGTACCCGTTTAAATCATTTTCTTTAACAAATTTACGCTGAAGAAGCGTAATCAAGTCGCCAAATCGACTAAACGTGCTTTTACCGCCATTTTGCTGATATATGTTATATAATGCACTGTGTAAGTTATTTGAGTTGCTCTTACTTAAAAATAAATCTGGTAACTTTATTTGTATATTAGTTGGTTTATTAAGTACGCCTTTACGCGACCCAAGCGGTTGCACCTGTTCTGGATGATATAGTAAATCGTGTTGTGACAGCATGAGTTATATAATACCGTTTTATAAAAACTTAAAAAAATAAAGCTAGACAAATAATTAAAGAGAAATACATGTTTTTTCCGTAGGTTTACAATTACTTATAACAGGCAGCGAAAACACCTCAGACTTAGATGGTACATATTCCATGCCCTTGTCGCTGACAGTTATTATAGCAGTTGCCATCGTTTTAGCACTGTTGATTTGCCCATTTCTAGCATTGATAGTCTGATTGTCGCCTATTGGTTTATCATATTTTCTAAGCAATTTGTCTTCTATTCTATCAGAGCTATATCTATAATTTATAGCATAACTGTACCACAATACACATACCAAGCTTGTAGTTAATACCGCCGTATATAGCACGGTGGAATAACTAAACTCAGATTTTTTTTGATTCGGATAATAATTTATAAAACTCATTTTGGATATATTGATATACACATAAAATGTCGCTGGATTCTAAAGAAATTAAAAATATATATGTCGCCACTACTACTATTATAATTGTTGTTATATTACTGTTGGCGCTCGCTGCTTATAAATCAGAAACCAACTACGACAATAACCGATTAATAGCTATAAAATCCTCTCGAGGTTTAATAAAAATGAATGCAGATGCGCTTACCGATCATCTATCGACAATTCACGCGGATTTGTCGCGCCATAGTAAGTATGAACGGGTTGACCAGGCAGAAGCCGCCGCTTTGTTAGATCATATTAAAACCTTTATTAACAAGAACCCCCAAACACAGGAAATACATAAATGTGAGAAAAAAGCAAAGATATTAAGCGACATCCTAAATGGACCTCAAGATGCCGACGACAAAGATGACAACGATGACAACGATGAAGACGATTTAGATACATTTGACCAACTTCTTCTTCACATTGAGGCAGTAATTAAGATGCTTAAACATGATATATGCGATTGCGGATTATTGGATGTTTTATTACTAGAAAAATTAGCTACTAAGTTAGACAATGGGGCGACAGTAGACAATTACGACAACTCTGTTTTATTCAACGACCCCGACTTAGAAGGGGAGTTATCTACCGAATTAGTAGCTAGAGCAGACGCGTACTCTCTTCCGAAACTTCCGCCATTTGCGTCGCAAATTAATCAACTTGAGGGATTTAGCGTTGAATCGCAAATTAGAGGAGCGCCAGTCGTTGGTTCGTGCAAACTGCAAGGTCCGCAACATATGCGCAATGCCCAACAGCGGTCTCAGTTATTTAGAGACAATGTCAAAAAAATGGGTATCAAGCACTACATGGATGAAGATTTATTATTTACACCTACCTATGATTCTATGGCATTGTAGTTTATTCTTCACTTGGTTATACGCGGCATAATCAATGTGTTATTAAAATGCTCATTTATTTTTTTAGTATATACGGCCGGTACGTCTAATTCGGGTAGATGTATAGTATTAATTCGTAAGTATATAATCGTTGGCGCTGATTTGCCGATATAGTCTATGCATTGACCTTGGCAGTCAATTATTTTAATCTGCGCATTTAGTATGCTTGCCAACATACATAGTTCTCTCTTTTGTGATATGTCACGTATCGGCTTTAATCTATTCTTTTTTTCTACCGCCAGTAAATCGATACCCTGGGCTTTGAGAGAACCAACAAGAGATACTTCCTCAAATTGTGTTTTATAAAATAAACACATGTCATCTAGCATATCAACGCTGATTTGTGTTATATATGATTTTTTTAAATTTTCTAACTCGTTAGAGATTGAGTTAAGTTGGTTGTTAATCATTTCGTATTCTTCTTGCAGTTGTTGTTTAGTTATAAAGTCCGTGACGGATACAATTCTAACAATTACTTCGTTTTGTTTTAGCTCTGTAGTTTTGTAAGCTACTAATAATTTATCATGTAGTTTGTTTAATTCATCCATATTATATATTTTATTGTTAGTGTTTGTTTTAATGGGCTAAAAAAAATAAAAATGTAAACTAAATGTGCTGAAATGTAAAATGTAAACTAAATGTGCTGAAATGTAAAATGTAAACTAAATGTGCTGAAATGTAAAATGTAAACTAAATGTGATGAAATGTAAAACTAATCACCTAACCCACTTGGGTAGTGGTGATTGGCGGTAGCTAACGGAACTTTAAGTAGTGGTTTGCTACGGGAGCCTCTGACAATCTGATGGTTGGCACCCTGCTCACCGCCTCGGTCGGTATCGATGCAAACGATACCAACATCAAAGTGCTTGGCGACTAGTGCTATAGATCCATCTCCATATAAGCTCGTTGGTATTTGTACTTTATTTTCTTGAAGATCCGTAAAAACGGCGTATGGTGAATATATAAATCTATCGTTAAAGAATTGTTGGTTGTACATGTAAAGAGCAACCAAGAAACATTTTGTAAAAGCAATTGGAAGCTTCCAAAAGGCCGTATTTAAATTGTACTCTTCTCCATCTTCGGTAGCTGTAAATTGTGCCATTTCCAATGTTCTTTGCCACTTAGGAGGAAGAATTGCATGTGCGTTATGTACTCCGGATGTATCATAGTTAAAACGAACTACTGGGATATTGCCTATATGTACTATGCTAAAACCAAAGGGATTTTGAGTGCCTCCACTATTAAAAAGTGCTGTGTGTTGTGCTTTGAGTGTTTTCAATTGTGCTAAATCGGCGGTAAAATCAGGATACGACTTACTAAATTGGTTAAATGATAGTGCTTCTTGATCAGTGATGTCGTATCCGTGTACCTGTCGTGCCTGTTCTATTTCACCCATTCGTATATCTTCGGCTCGCTGCTTTTTTTCTGCTTCAGTCAGTCTTCCCGTTTGATTTTGTGCGGCTTGGTCTTCGCTGACCATCTCGGGGGTCACGCCTGGTGGAAGAACGGATGGTGCTGGAGTAGCTTTCGGTGCTGCTGGTGCGGGTGTTGGTTTCGGGACTACAGGGACTACAGGAGCTTGAGGTGCTTTCGGCGCTGCTGGTGCTGGATTAGCTTTCGGGGCTACAGGGGCTACAGGGACTACAGGAGCTACAGGAGCTTGAGGTGCTGCTGGTGCGGGTGTTGGGTTACCTAC
>JACCDO011721309.1_pt1 | contig 14552 bp, 16 predicted proteins | sample 7446101 | NCBI WGS metagenome assembly JACCDO01 (sample SAMN15323440, study PRJNA562643) | freshwater metagenome | isolation source: river surface water | place: USA:Blue River Watershed | collected 2017-08-16
CCTCTGGACCTTCAAATATTTTAAAGCTTGGTAAAGGTTCTGTACCAGTTGATGATCTTGCCATGATGACAAGACAGCTCGCCACTTTAATTAAAGCGAAAATTCAAATTGTAGAAGCCTTAAGTGCTCTTACAGACCAAGTTGATAACCCTAACCTTCGGCTGATTCTTTCAGATCTCAAGCAGAAAGTTAACGAAGGTGCGTCTCTGGCCAAAGCTCTCCAAGATCATCCTAAAGTTTTTAATTCTGTTTTTGTCAACATGGTTGAGGCAGGAGAAGCTTCAGGAACTCTTGAAATTGTTCTTTTAAGACTTGCTGATTTTACGGAATCTCAAGTTAGACTTAAGAACAAAATTCGAGGAGCAATGACCTATCCAGTGATAATGGGAGTGTTTGGATTTGTGATGATGAATGTTATCTTCATCTTTGTGATACCTCAGATTGCAAAAATATTTCTCTCCATGAAAAAAGAGTTGCCACTAATTACAAAACTTTGCATTTGGATCTCTGAATTCTTGCAATCTTATTGGTGGTTAGTCATTTTTGGGATTATAGGAAGCATTTATCTTTTGAATAAATATATAAATACTAAGTCAGGTGAAGCCAAATGGCATGCACTCCAATTAAAACTACCCGTGTTGGGTGTTCTAGTAAAAATGATCAATGTCAGTAGATTTTGCTCCACACTAGGAACACTTCTCAATTCAGGAGTTCCAATTCTTCCGGCCATGACGATTGTCAAAAATTTGATCCCTAATGTCCATATGAAAGAAGCAATTGAGAAAGCAAGAATCAGCGTCTCTGAGGGTGCATCTATTACTGGACCTTTAATCCAAAGCGGTTACTTCCCAAGCCTTGTGACACATATGATTCGTCTAGGAGAAAAGTCAGGGGAACTTGAACCAATGTTAAAAATCATTTCAGAAAACTATGAAGATCAAGTACAATCCAAAATTAGTGGACTAACTTCTGTACTTGAACCTATTATGATGATCTGCTTAGGTGGCGCTATTGGGTTTATTGTATTTGCAGTTGTAATCCCAATGATGAATTTAAATAGTATTCGTTAAAGGAGATTTTCATGTTAACTAATTTAAATAAAATTTTAAAATCACAACAAGGTCTAAGCTTAATTGAAATTTTAATTGCTCTGACTCTACTTGCTTTAGCAGGTACCTTTGTTGGGGGAAGAGTTTTTGAAAACCTACAAGAAGGAAAAGTAAATACCGCTAAGATTCAAATTAAGTCACTTACCGATCGTCTTAAAGAATTTAGACGTGACTGTAACTACCTTCCAACCACAGATCAAGGCCTCGACGCTTTAATTGACAAGCCAACAGGTGGAAGAGAATGTAAAAGATATGCTCCAGGTGGATACATTGAGGGTGGTAAAATTCCTCTTGACCCTTGGGATCAAGAGTATATCTACGAGTCAGACGGAAAAACTTTTACAATTATTTCCTTAGGTGCTGACAATATAGAAGGTGGCGAAGGATCTGATGCCGATATCAACTCCAAAGATCTCTAATTATAATATTGGCCACCATGGATTTTCTCTTATCGAAATCATGGTGGCACTCATGCTTGCAGCTCTTGTATTTATTGCCATTCCTTCTGGAGATAGTGCTCATCAACATCGACTAATAAAATCCGCACTTGAAAATCTTGATCGAGCTGTTCGATTCGCTTCAAACGAGTCTGTTTTAAGAAATTCAGTCGTAAGATTGAAATTGGATCTAGAAAAATCTCCCACTGAATACACTGTTGAATATGGGCCTCTTGGCAATTTTCCACTACCTGAAAAGGTAGATAATTTAGCCCAACTCTCTCTTGCCGAGAAAAAGCAAATTGAAGACAAATCTGCCTCAATTAATCAACAATTTACAAAAGTTGAAGAATTTGAAGATATCAAACAAGAAATTCCTGAAGAAATATCAGTTCTTGGAGTGGCGACAACCGCTCAATCACAAATTATCAATTCAGGACAAGTCAGTATTTATTTTTACCCAACAGGGGAAAAAGATGGTGGACTCATCTTTCTTGCAACCAACGAAGAGATGGCCTACTTAGAAATTGAACCATTTTTATCAGAGACTTACCAAGAATTTGTCACACTTGAAACCTCGAGCGTTGCGAAATTAGAAGATTTGCTTCAAACTAAAATGGACGAGGTGTATCGAGAGTGGAGCAAATAAAAAAAGTATTTCAGTCTGGTTTTTCTTTATTAGAAGTAATGATTGCAATTACTCTCTTTGCATTTTTCATTACCGCATTTTTAACTTCTCAAGGTTACAATATTTCGGACTCGGCACTCTCCGAAGAACAAATGATTCTGCAGTCATTGGCCGAAAAAAAAATCAATGAACTTTTTCTAGAACCTCCAACTTTTTCAAATGCTACTGAAAACTTAAAAGAAACTAAAAAATTCGAAGAAAAAGAATTTGAAAATTATGAATACACTTTAGAAATTAAAAAACTAAGTATACCTGATTTTGCACAACTTTTTGGACAAAAAGGAGCTGTATCTGAAGAGTCTAAAGAAAACTACGACGGAGATTATTATAATGACTCAAACTCTGGTCGAAGGAATGCATCTTTAGAAAAAATGGTATTTGATGAACTTAAAAAAAATATTGAAAAAATTATTTGGCAAGCGAGAGTAACCGTTACTAATCGTGAATCAAAATATTCTTTCTCACTTTCAACCTATCTCACAAATTATAATGAAAACATCCAGCTTAACATTAATTTTTAACATGCGTGGATTCTCCCTTTTAGAGATACTTATTGCTATTACTTTATTAGCTTTTATTACCCTTGGTGTAATCAACGTAACAGACAATGCTGTCTCAACTATGGAGAGAACATCAGAAATTAATAAAAACAATCTTCAAATTGAAACGGCACTTAGTCGTCTTGAGTGGGATTTTTCCCAAATTTATTCTCCTTTATATTTTTCGACCTCTTTAAATTTAAATCAAATGACAAATCAAAATCCTAATAACTCTGGTGTCAACTCTGTTTCACCTGAGTATATGAACTATATAGAAAATCTTAAAAATCGTTTTGAACAAAATCAAAATTTTTCTGGCATCTCACAAGAGGGATTACCTATTCCCCGATTTGTTTCCTCTTCAAAAGAAACTTTTGAATTTTTCACTTCATCAAATAGAAGAAAAATTGAGAACTCAAAACAATCTCATTTTGCATGGGTGAGATACACTTTGGTGACTCAAGAAGATCAACAAAAGAATGAGAATACAAACGAAAAAATACCTCAAAACTTAAAAAGCTTTGTTAGATATTTTTATGCTGATGACCCCTACTCTCCGGAAAGAATTGATCCTGATAGTGATAAAATCAAAGGAGCTATTTTACTTAAAAATGTTGAATCATTAGAATTTCAATACTGGGAACCAACGAAAAAAAGATGGGAAGACAATTTACGATCTATTAATGGTGGAGAAAATCTTATTAGAGGCTTAAAAATTCTTATTTCCTGGTATGATGACAGTGGAAACAAAAGGCAAATTGAAAAAGTTTTCCGAACCCTATGGCCTCTTGTGTCGCCAAATGATCAAACCACGACTCAACCAAATTCAAATAATGTAAATACCAATACTAATTCACCTACAGAAAATGACAATGAAACTAATAATTAAAGATTGGTACAAAATTTTATCGAATGACAGAGGCGTAGCCTTAATGATGATCATTACATCAATTGTTATTCTTACCGCACTTTATGGTGAATTCACTTTTGAGAGCAAAATATCTCGAATTAAAACGACGAATATTTTAGATAAATCTCAAGCAAAACTATTATCTGAATCAGGTCTTCAAATGGCCATGGCACGACTCAGGCTTTATAAAGAAGCCTATAATAAAGTTCAGGCCAATAAACAGGCAAAAGACTTTGTCTCTGCTCAACTTCTAAATCAATTATGGGAAGTTCCCTACATCTATCCGATTCCAATAACTGCAAATGCCTCAAACGTATTCAAAAGCTCAGTCGACAAATTCCAAGAGGAAAGCTTAATTGAGGGAGAAATTAAAGTTAATATTCAAAATATTTCAAATCGTTTAAACATTAATTTATTAAGAATAGATTTATCTAAAATAAATCCGAACGAAGACCAAAATGAAATTAGCTCGCAAATCGACATAGGCCTGGTTCAAGACAGATCAAGTACGATTACAATCGCTCAGACAATTTACAACATGTTAAGAATTAATATAGAGAACAAAAAATCCAAGGACGAATTCTTTGGAGAACGAGCTGATAATTTTAATTATCAAAATATGATTTCAAGTCTTAAATATTATATTTCAGACTCTCAAAGTTTAACTCAAGATCCATTTTCCGCTGAAGCCGAAGATGAGTTTCAAAAATTAGGAGTGACTCCAAAATTTGGACCTCTTGCTTCGACCACTGAACTTCATTCAATTCCTGGATGGAATGATGAAATTATCGATCTTGTTCAAAATGAATTCAGCGCTCACCCTTCTTCTCAAATAGATATTAATAAAATGACTCCGACTCTACTTAAAGTTTTATTACCTATTATGGGGAGTAATGAAGAGTACATTCAGGACTTCTATGCCTATAAAGATGATCCAGAAAATCCAAAATTTTTTAACTCGACTGAAGATTTAAAGCAATACATTGTCGATGTGGCACGCCTTATGAATTCCACTGAATTTGATGAAAGAATAAAATTATTTAATTCCAAGGGCATTACTTTTGGACCTAACCCAAACTTTTTTAAAATCATATCTGAAGGAATTTATAATCGTTCAACTTATACACTCATTGCCTTTGTTACTCTCCCTGTTCAAAATACCCCAAATTCACCCACCACAAATCCGAATTCTACGAACACCAATTCCAATAATGAAGAGACTGACAATTCAAATACAACATCAAGAAACTCAAACTCTAACAACAATGTTGCCAATCAAAACACTCAGTTACTCGAGCCAAGAATTATCGAGATTCAGGTAAACTAATATTAGTGGCACACAACCTAAGATTCGCATAAAATAATTTTATGCATATATTATCTATTGATGTTGGATCTTACAGTGTTAAATACCTTTCTAGTTTTATTGAAAGGAAAAAAGTAACTCACGTTGAAATGAGTGAAATTATTTTAAATGACTATATTCAAGAACACGAAAATCTTTCTGTTCATGAAGCACAAGCATCTATTGTTAAAGAAATCATCGAACTAGTGTCAAAACCTGATTCAAAAATAGTTTTTCAAGTTGATCATGAAATGATGACCACTAGGTTCATCAAAATGCCTGTTAAAAACAAAAAGAAAGCCGAACTCATGCTTCCTTTTCAACTTGAAGAAGATATTCCTCATTCTCTTAGTGAGATTCACTACGCCTATAAACTTGAACCACTAAAGAATCAATTTGTTGCCTTAACAGAACTAACTAAACTTTCAAACTTTGAAAATTATTTCGAAGCTTTTAAGAATAAGAATGCAATCCCTAATATTTTAACAACAGAAGCTTCAATTCTTGATACATACTTTTCTCTTAATCCTGTTCAAGGTCCATTTTGTGTTTTAGATCTGGGCCATAAAACATCCAAATGTTATTTTTTCTATAACTCAAAGCTTCTCGTCACACATGTCAGTTTTATTGGTGGTAAGTCTATTAATGAAATGATTGCAAAAACCTATCAAATCGATCAGGAAGAGGCCGTCATTTACAAGCATCAAAATGCATTTGTACTAACTCAAGATCAATATGCTGAAGTAGAAGAAGCGCAAAGAGAATTTGCGAAAACGATGGACCACTTTTTCCATCCACTTATCTCTGATTTCAAGCGATGGAAAATTGGATTAAAAGTAAACTTTGGACTTAATTTAACAAATGTTTATATTTGTGGAGGAACCTCAAATATAAAAAATATTTGCAACTATCTTTCAGAAAAGTTTGAAATCAAAGTCTCTCCTCTTGATACATTTGATAAGGTCGAAGGTTCAAAAATTGACATAAATCCAAAAAATATTTGTAAATACGCCTTAGTCAACATGCTTGCTTTTGATTTTAAGAAAAAAAATCAACTCATAAACTTACTGGCCGGTAAATTTGCTCAATTAACAACGACTGAAATACCATTACACTCCCTTGCCTTCATTGCTTCAAGAACTGCTATGGTGACAGCGGTTTTAACTCTATTTGTTCTTGGAGAAAGATTCCTGATTAATAAAGATATTGAAACTGTAAATTCAAGAATGTCCCAAACACTTAAAGATTCAAGTCTGAACATCAGTGGTAGAATAAGAAGAGCAATGCTCAATGATCCTTTGCCCGTTTTTAATGATCTAACAAAAAAACAACGCTCCGTAAGGCAAGAAGTATCGACCCTTCAATCTTCCCTTGAAATTGATTCCCTCTCAACTCTTGTTAATCTTTCAATGATCGTAGGTAATTCGAATGCGACCCTTACTGAATTCAAATCAAATGAATTCGGAGACATTGAGGCAACTTTTTTGACTGATAATTCTGATGAATTAAAAAAACTTACAAACCAACTTTCTAACTCCGAATTCAATAACCTTGATATAAAAGTTGATGATAGTAAAAATCAATTAATCCTTAGCTCCGGTAAATAACTATGGAATCAATTAATGAAAAAAATCCTCTTTTTAAAAAATTTGATCTTTTTGTTTTCGAAAAAATAGACAAATTTAAAAAGACTCCTAACTACAACTTTGTCTCAGACTTTTATAATTCTTTGGACGAGGAACAACAAAAAGCATTAAAAATTTCAGTTATCGGGCTAATTATTTTGCTACCCACTTTTTTCATTTTCTTTCTCCATTGGCAAAATACAAAACTAAAAGATGATTTAAACTTGAGGACTCAAATTATCTCAAAGGCCAATCAAATCATAGGTCAAAAGAAGAGTCTGGAAGAGATCCGTTATAATGTTCTCTCCCAAAATCCAATAGATTCAGACTCAATGATGACGAGTAAATTGTCTCAACTTCTTTCAAACACTGGTATCGATTTGAGTAAAATTCAAGTCAAAGATTTTAAATCTGAACAAATCTCATCAGAACTAAATCGATCAGAAGGAAAAGTTTCATTTAATAACCTGACAACCGATGAACTGATGAATTTACTGACGAATTTAATTCAAATAGAAAAATTTAAAATTTCATCTATAAATATTTCAAGAAATTCTACAACGAACTTACTTCAAGGTTATTTCGAGGCAATACATCTAGCGCAAATAAGCCTAAACGACTCAGAGGAATAGAAATGGCAACAACTTCTGAATTAAAGTCATTAGATGAAATTTCTTATAGAATTCAGTCGAAATTAATTTTTGCAATTCTTATTCCTATGTTTCTTTTTTTTGCAGCATTTGTTCTTAATTTCCCTATTGCTACAAAAATCAAACACTATATCAAGAAGTCTCTTGTCACTCCTCAGTGTCAAATCAACTTTAAAGATTTAAGCTTAGAAGCCTTTTTACCAAAAGTGATCATCTCTGATGTTTACATCCCAAAGACATGCTCAACTTTATTAAAAGAGGATCTCAAGCTTTCTCAACTCACGGTCAAATGGCAAATTATTAACTTTTTTCCTTTTGGAATTCCGTTAAAGGCCGAGAGTACTATCTCTGGACAAAATCTTGAATTTTACTATGTTCAGGGAATTAATCAGAGTCTTATTCGACTTAAAGACCAAACAATAGATTTTAGAAAAATTGATCTTCCAACTTCTATTAAACTTGGTGGTAAAATTTTATTGGATCTTAACCTACTTGTTAAGAATCAAAATCTTGATGAATTTAACTTAAAAGTGACTTCAAATAATTTGATACTTCCTTCACAAAATTTTGAAGGCTTTCAATTTCCAGAACTCAATTTAAAAGATTTTTTTATAGAGGCGAACACTGAAGGGAATCCTAAAATAAACGTTCAAAAATTTATTGTAGGAACACCTGACTCTCCACTTCGAGCAAGTTTTAAGGGTTCAATTAATTATAAGAATCAAAATGTTAGCTTTTCACCTATTTCACTTAATGGTGAATTATTTTTCTCACAAGATCTGAAAGAAAAAATCCCTCTTCTAGAAATGTTTTTTCAGTCATACAACCAAAAAGATGGCTTCTATCAATTAAAACTTGGTGGTACATTAGGTGCACCTAAATTAATTGCTCTCTAGAGGATAAAATGCTCACCTCACATCTTAAAAAATCTCTAGCAAATGCTAGTTATCTTAATGATTTTCACGAAATTCTAGACTATGCCGTCTTTCCACCAGGAAAACTTTTTAGGCCCAAACTTGTTCAAGCTGTTTGTCATGACTTAAAATGCGATTCCACTGAATGCTCACTTCATTTAGGTGCTGCTATTGAACTTCATCATGCCTATAGCCTTGTTCACGACGATCTTCCCTGTATGGATAATGATTTGATGAGAAGGGGGAAGCCATCGACTCATGCTGCATTTGGAGAATGGAAGGCCGTATTGGCCGGTGATGCTCTCATCATTCAATCGTTCAGGGAATTATCTAGGATTAATCATCCAAACTTTAAAATAATTTTAAATTTGTTTTCCTGGGCAACTGGAGCAAAAGGATTAATTGCGGGACAATTTTTAGATCTTAAAACAGAAAAACAAAAGACACTGAATCAGATCATACGAATTCATGAACTCAAAACTGCCAGACTGATAGAAATTGCAACGATTGGAAGCTACTTACTTTCAAGCAATAAAGTTGAATTAAAAAAAATAATTTCTTTCATGAAATTAGGAAGAAATATTGGAGTTTCTTTTCAATTTTTAGATGATTTATGCGAACTTACAGATTCAAAAACTTCGACCCATGAAGAAGTCATTAACCCCTTTCTCTCCAATCCTGAGGAATCTTTTTCTGCTCTTATGAACTATATTTCTGAAATAAAAAAAATTATCTCTAAGTTTGAGTTAGTTTCAACAAGCGAAATGCTTCGATCTTATTTCCACTCAATTCACCAAACTATCAAGAATGCTGAAGATCAAATTCTTGTTCATATTGGGAATAAATCTCAACGTATAAATTTAAATCGACTTATGGCCAGCCTCGAGACCTTTTAATTTCTCTTATAATCTCTAGGCCTGAATTGAGTACTTTAAAAAGATTTTCTGAATTAAAATTTTGCACCTGAGGGCTATCCTCTACAGGAACTTCAAAATCATTAAGTCTGGCCTTCGCCTCTCTGACTGATAATTTATCTTCAAAAAGTAGTTTTTTAATTTTTAGAATGACCTCTACATCTTTTCGAGAATAAATTTTTTGTCCAGAATCTGAATCAACCGGACTAATTTCTTCAAATTCCGTTTCCCAAAAACGAATAACATAGGGCTTAACCCCTGTAATGCCTGGCAACTCTTGAAACTTGAATGAAGATTTATTTGGAATCATGTTAAAAAAATATCAGAGACTATTCCTCATTGTCATCATTTCCATCATCATAAACAGTATCATCCTCATTATTTAAGAATGAACTCAGGGCCTTAGGTTTCCCCTCTTTAATTGGCAGAGTGGTATTCTCATTGCCATTTTCGTCAAGTCTATGTGAAAAACGATCTGTTATGTCCTCTTTAAGAATCTGAGAAGGTTTAAAAGTAAGTACCCTTCTCGCACTAATGTTCATAGCATCACCCGTTTGCGGGTTTCTTCCCACTCGAGTTGCTTTGTCACGAATTGAAAAATTTCCAAATCCAGAAATTTTAACCTTCTCCCCTTTGGCCAAAGTGTCTTTAATGACTTTAAAAACCAAATCAACCAACTCTGCAGCTTCCTTTTTAGAAAATCCTGCCTCTTTGTAGATTCGCTCAACAATATCTGCCTTAGTCATGCTCATTGAAAATCTCCCATGAAGTTTCAAAAGCTTATCGCCATAAATATAGAATTATTAATAGGTTAGCAGTAATGGTGGGAAATACAAGGGAAAAAAAATCCCCAAACACCTGATATCAAGTGTTTGGGGACAATTTTTTAAACAAATCTTACTTGGCAGCGTTAAAGATAGCTTTAAAGGCCTCGAAATCACGAACAGCAAGCTCAGAAAGCATTTTTCTATTAATCACAATGTCTTTCTTCTTGAGAGAAGAAATAAATTGAGAATATGAAGTTCCAAGCATTCTAGCAGCAGCATTGATACGAACGATCCATAGCTTTCTAACGTCTCTTTTAAGAAGGCGTCTTCCTATGAAAGCATAATGAAGTGCTCTTCTAACAGTTTCAGAAGCATGCTTATACTTCGTTCTTCTGTCAAAATGATAGCCTTTAGCTAATTTTAAAATTTTGTTTCTTCTTTGGCGGGCCTTAAACCCTCTCTTGACTCGTGCCATATGGCTCTCCTTCTTCGATCATAGGGGGGAGAAATTTCCACTTAACCCTACTTCACTACTCTTGATGGTTAATAAAACTAAACTAAATAAGGAATACAGCTAGCAGCATTATGGTAATCACCAGGGTGAACATATCCTGGAGCACCTTTTTCCTTCTTCGCTCTCTTAGACTTATTGACTAATAAGTGACGAAGGTGGGCCTTCTTGAACTTGATTTTACCTGTTGCTGTAACTTTAAAGCGCTTAGCAGCTGCACGCTTCGTCTTCATTTTCGACATATATAACGCTCCTAAAACAATAAAAATGCACCCTAAAAAGAGTGCATCAAGTTATCACGATCTCATCACGAGATAAAGTGTTTTTAACTATTTTTTCTTACCTGGGGCCACCATAGCAATGACCCTATTACCCATAAACTTTGAAGGAGACTCTACAACCGCACCTTTCTCGATCACGCTTTTCATGATCTCGTCAAATTTAGCAAGACCCAAATCTTTATGGGCCATTTCTCTTCCCCTAAATTGCATAAGAAGCTTAACCTTATCACCCTGCTCGAGAAACTTTTCAATGTGATTAAGTTTTACTTCCATGTCATGCTTTTCAATATTTGGTCGGAATTTAATTTCTTTAACGTCTATAACTACTTGTTTTTTCTTTGCTTCAGCTACCTTTTTCTGAATTTGGTACTTATATTTTCCATAATCCATCATCTTTACAACTGGTGGAACTGCGTTTGGTGAAATTTCAATAAGGTCTAGGCCTTCACTCTCGGCCATTAGTCTAGCTTGGGCCAGAGTCACAACCCCATAAGCCTTTCCATCATCACCAATTAAACGAATTTCATGCGCTCTAATTCTTTCGTTAACACGCGGTTCTTGAACTTTATCACTTATAACCCACCTCCATAGATTTTTGGGCAAACAAAAATTACAAAAATACTCAAAACCTACACCCGTCAGAGTCCCCTGACAAGTCTAGATTAATTAAAGAAAAAACCTATTTCGAAATTTATTTTTTCAATTCCTACTCTTTCAAGCTTTAGTATAGGCCTAAAATCTTTATTCAGAGAGAGATTTTTTTCAAATAACTCCAATTCTTGAATAACTTTAGACCAATTCTCAGATTGTAGCTTTCTGAATTTTTTTTGATCAAGGTTGAATTCCTTTAGCTCAAAATGTCCATCCAGAGAACGTTTTGTCCCTACAACGGGGCGACCAATGAAATAAGTTGAATTTAGTGAAATTTGATTAAGACAAATAAAAATCTGTTCTTGTGCAAGATCAAAGTGAAACTCTTTTATTTTGGAGTCAATCAACTCTACTTGTCTAAACCAATCGAGCAGATTATGTGCTTCATGACCCATAAGTCTGAGGTAAAATTTCTCAGAAACCATTAATTGGCCTTATTAAATTTCAAATTAATAGATACTTGGTCATTTAAGTCTTTTATGAATTTTTCGATCAGCTCATCAAGTTTTGTTTCGTCAACAACCTTAAATGAACGATCTTCATTTCGTTGAATAACTTTTAAATTTTGATGATAAGAAAGAGCATCTTTTAGAATTGGAACAGCATAAGACTCTGAATACTTCATCACTCTACCATGCTCAAGTTCAATACTAAAAAGTTCTTTCGCTACTTGAAGAAATCTTTCCTGATTAAAATTTTCTTTTACAAGATAACGTAGAGAAATTGAGGAAAGATAATAAACTTCATAAAGATAAGAAAGGGCCGTAGAGAATCTTCTGACTTTTGAAGCTATTTGAAATAATTCTTGTCCAGAGAGATTCATGCACTCTTCTAGGGAATTTATTGGTCTTCCAATCGAAAATGAAATTATATGTAGGGCTTCTGACATCATTTCTTTTACGGAAGGAAGATAAAATTCATACTTTAATTCTTTCCGCTGAGTTAAAAGAAATCTAGTTAATTGCATTGTATCTTTAATTGTTCCGTTAAACACATTAAACCATGTTGCGTTTATAATCCCTGGAACAAGAAAATGATGAAGGATCATATTTTTATGAAACAGAACCTCAGTTCTTCTCTCACTTTTAATTACATAAAAAACCTGATTTAATTTTTCTCTTTTTAAAATCTCAATTTTTTTATTTCCAATAAACATATCAAGCGCACTACGAAGAGAATCCTGATATCTGTCTTTTTGTAGAGAAGGAGTTAAAGGAATTTTTAAATTTTGACAAAAATCAATGACATCATAGGCACGTTCTTCAATTTGCTTCCAAGTTAATGCCCCTGAGGGTTCATCAAGCATAATTAATGCGAGCAATGAAGAAGGAGTTACAGGCATATTTTTACCGACGGCCCGAAAACACTCAAAAGCAAGTTTTTGAGTTTCTTCTTTAATATTTCCAGTCAATTCTTTAACAACTATCCCTTCTCCGAAATGAATGTGAATAGTGCCAAGTCTTTTATTAAAAAGTTTAAATAACTTTAATAGTTGAGTCCCTTTTTCTGGAATTTTTTTTCCACCACCAAGCTCTCTCGCATGAGCTTTTTCTTCAGGAATATGTTCATGGGCAAGAGATACAGGAATAAACATTAAGGGCTTCGAATCTTTCAGTTGGGAATGTCCCTCCAGAAGCATTTGGAAAAGTCCAAACTTTGGTGGCAATAGCTTGCCTGTTCTAGTTCTTCCACCCTCAAAAAAGAACTCAACAATCTGATTAGTCTGGAGCAACCAATAGACGTAAGCCTCGAAAGATAGCTTGTAGAGATGGTCTGATGTAAAAGTTCTTCTGATAAAGAAAGCTCCACCTTTGCCAAAAAATTGACCAAGAGGAAAAACGTTTAAATTAATTCCTGCTGCAACTCTTACGGGTACTTCGAAGTTTTTATAAATACAGTATGTAAGCGCAATATAGTCTGCATGGGACTGATGATTTGGAACTAGAATGATGTGATATTTTTCACGAAGCTCACGAAAATCCATATCCTTTGGAATTTCGAGATTAATTCCGTCATAAAGTTTTAAAAATGTTGCATCTAAAAACTTCATCGTAGATTTAACAAGAGTGGGAGAAAAATCTCCATGAATTTCTTGAAAAATCTTTTTTACTTTTTCACGATCTTCTGGTTTTTGACTTATTCGTTCAGCAAGCTTTGGGTACCCTAAAAGCACCTCGTAAGTGTGATTCATCATCATTTTTCTTTTATAGATTTAAACCATGTGGTTTTGATTCAACCATTCCAGATGAAGTCATTTCCATAAAGCGAGCATTCTTATAAATTTCAGTTATTGAATTAGCATTTAGATAAGTCATTCCAGATCTAATACCGCCACAAAGTTCATGCACGATATTTTCAACAGAACCTTTACAAGAAACCCAACGAGCCTCGCCCTCTGCGGCCATTCCTGTAGGAAGCTCACCTCTCCAAGAAACTTGAGCATCTTTTGAGGCCATTCCTCGGTAACGTTTTTTTCCACCTTCGATTTCACCTGGAGTTTCAAGACAACCAGAAAGCATTGATCCGAGCATCACAGTTTGAGCTCCTGCTCCAAAAGCTTTAACAATATCTCCAGAGGTTTTAATTCCTCCGTCTGCAATGACAGGTACTCCGTATTTCTGGGCTTCAACCACACACATAGCAACAGCAGTTAACTGTGGAACACCACAACCAGTGATGATTCTTGTCGTACACATTGAGCCAGGACCAATTCCAACTTTCACAGCATCTGCGCCATGATTGATTAGCCTTTGAACCCCATCTGGCATAGCTGTATTTCCAGCAATCACATCTATTTTTGGATATTTCTTTTTAACGTAATCCAAGACTTCAAGCATCATCACGGAATCACCGTGAGCAATATCAATAGTAAAAATATCAACTCCAGCATCCGCCAATAAATCAGCTCTTCTCATTCCCTCTTCCTTCACACCGATACTTGCGGCAACAGGAAGACCCATAGGCTTGATTTTTTCTCTCATTATTTTTACTTGTTTGACTTGCTCATCAGGGGTCATGAAGCGATGAAGAATTCCAAGTCCACCAAGTTCAGCCATTTTAATTGCCATTTGAGCTTCGGTAACAGTGTCCATATTGGCCGAAATAATTGGAGTTTTAAGAGTGAAATTTTTAGTCACTTTGCTTTCAAGATTAGGAGCTCGTCTTGAATTCATCTCTGAGTGCTTAGGCATTAATAAAACATCATCAAAAG
>JACCDO010250685.1_pt1 | contig 14550 bp, 8 predicted proteins | sample 7446101 | NCBI WGS metagenome assembly JACCDO01 (sample SAMN15323440, study PRJNA562643) | freshwater metagenome | isolation source: river surface water | place: USA:Blue River Watershed | collected 2017-08-16
GGCTCGAGCCTCAAGAGTAACGACTTTCAGGCGCTTCTACTGGATTTGCAGTATCTGATAAAAGAACCGAGTATAGTTCCATATTACATAGCAAGTGTGAAGAAAAAATGTGCCGATCAAGCAAAGAGCGATGCCGCTAAAAGGCAACGACCTCCTGCGACTTTATCGGAAATTGGTGAATTGTCTATGCCCATGCCCTCTGACGCGCCTGGTGGCAAGAGAAGTAAAATGTTGTGCCCAATTTGCCAAGATCATGCGATGAATCTGTGTGCTGCTAGATGTGGGCATATTTGCTGCAAAAGTTGCTGGAGCACTTGTTTGCGAGCCAAGCGAGAGTGCCCCCTATGCAAGCAGCCAGCGGAGGCGGAGAACTTAACGCCAATTGTATTGATTCCGGGTGTGTAGTAATTATTTAGTTATAAAATAATGCACAAATGCTTTTGCAAATAATCAAATATCTTATTAAGTTCTCCAAGCGCTTTGTAGGCATGTTACATTTGGTCGAATACATGTATGCGAATCGGTGAGGACTGAGTCCTTTCGTTTGGCGTATAGAACATCTCTTCTTCGATGTCAGGGTTATGAATTGAGCCTTGCTCTTGTAAGTAATAACCTAAATTCTCTTCTCTCAACTCAGATTTGCAGAGCACTCGCAAACGCGCTTTTTGGTCTGGACGCCGGCATGAGTCCAAAGTCACTGAGCTGTCAACAGATTCCGAAGGAGAACAAGTTGAGTCATGCGATGTCACGAGAGACTTGCTGGCATCTGTATCGCTGTCGCTGGAGGTGTCGATAGGAGCGGCAGCCAGGCTATGTTCCGCTCTTCTCGTTGGACCGCCTTGGTATGCATTGACAACCGAATCCCCTGCAGCACGTAACGGACTGGAATACCTTATATCTGCGCTCGATTCGTGGTTAATGGGGCCTCCACCACTGCTTTGTGTGCCAGCAGACATGTCACCTCGCGCAGATCGACGGGCATGTCCTGTTCTGCCATTTGTGCATCCTGTAGTCTCTGTTGTGATAAGTGACGTTGGTATCCAGTTGCGCAGAAATAGCGGATAGAAATAACGCTCCTCCAAATCCAAGTCTTTTTCGTATCTTTCTGCATTTTGACCACCTTCTGGAGTTTGTACGTTAATGGGAATGCCTAAGCATCGAATCATGGACTCTGTAAAGCCGCCTTGCACAATGAAGGTTAGCAAGATAATCATGGTCGTTGTGCCAAGTACAAGTGCTTGATGTCCGCGAGAGTCAGAAAATATGGTTGCAAGTGAAAAGCTGACTGCACCTCGCATGCCTGCTAGGAAGGTGGCATGCATTGAACGCAGGGGAATGGGATCGTACTCTGCTTTACGGTCGGAGTCGATACCGTATGACTGCAGGTTATGAGTAGCAGTGTTTCTCATGTTTGAAATGTCAATAGCAAGTGGAGTGTGTATTCTCAATGGCTGTATTCGCGAATATTTATGCATGGCTTGAGGCAAAAGGGCTACTCGTGTCGAAGACTCTGCTTCTGCGTTCTGTGCAACTGCCGCAGGGGCATCCATAGTTTGGTCGTCCAGCCCGGCGCTAGTTTGCGCTCGGATCGACGCAGATAAAGGCAAGTTGGATTCTTGCTGTTGTTCTCGAGAATCAGAGTGCTTTGCCCGTAGTCCGCCGGACCATAGCCAGCGCTTCACGTTGATGAGAGCCAGCAGAGGGTATACGTGCAGAGCACGAGATGCAAGAATTCCTAACAGTGCATACAATACAAAATCCCATCGCATGGCACTGTAGTTTTGACTGAAGACAGATAACCCCAATAGCAAAAATGTGGCTGTTTCTGCGCAATCAGATGCAAGAGACATAACAAAAGAAGCCCTTAAAGCAGGAATTTTACCCATATTTTTCGTGACGTAACGACGAACTGCAATGCCTGTAAATAACACGGCTACAATACCACTAAGCTGAAGCGCTTCGCTAAGAAAGAATGGCAACCATGCCATCAGCAGCAATAGGATCACGCTCATTAAGGAGTGCGTCGAGAGCGATACTGACACCTTCATGAGCCATGCCAGCGCCAAGCCTGCCCCATAACCGAGCATTGCGGAGAGCAGAGATGTGATTAAAAAATCAGCTACAATTGTCCATACAACTGAGCGTAAATGTAGACTTTCAGCTGAAATGTACCTACTCGCACTGTTGTAAACAGTGACACAAATAGCGTCATTGAGGAGTGATTCACCGAGCACGAGATAGAATAGCTGTGAATCCACGTGAAGATCGCCAAAGACAGCCAGTGTAGATATTGGATCTGTACTGCTTATCAGTGCTCCAAATGCTATTAGCTCCATTATAGATAAATTGTCGCCAGGTAAAAGTAATCCAATATCTTGAAGATACGAGAGTCCGAAAGCCACAGTCAAGAGACTGATCGTTGTTCCAACAAATGCTAATGCAAGTATTGCGTCGAAGTTTTCATAAAGTAAGCGTCGCTTTAAGTGATATCCTGAGTTAAATATCATTGGAGGAAGGAAAGCAAAAAAAAATGTACTGTTGTCCAATTCGATGATGCTTGCGTCGAAGCCTGTGTGTCCTTCATTTTCGCTTGAATGAGACTTGAAGTCATGTTTTCTATATCCACCACTAAAATTAAAAATAGCAGATACAGCCAGTCCAAGAGTAATAGGTACAATGGCATTAGGAATAGACCATTTGGCTACGTGATTTATGTAATGTTGCAGCAGAAATGAAATTAGCAATAGTAAAGTGACAATCAAAAAGTAGCTTGATGCTAATATATGCTCATCATGAAAAGAATAATGTGACCACATAATTAAATCGAAACTATTTTTGAAAGAGTGCTGCCGTCCAGGACGAGTAGTTGCAGCGGGTTAGCAAGCGTACGGTCGATAATAATGAACGTGAAGTTTGCAGAAAAAAATGTAATCATGGGCGTTGGAGCAATTTAAGAATGTATACCAAAAGTCAATGACTACAGGAGCAACGGCTGTAATGATACGTATGTAACGTAATTGAGCCCACGCTACAGTATAACTCACATCGAGCACAAACCCTAACCCCCTTAAGGATGCATTCATAGTAGTGCGCAGGTAAATCCATAGATGCGATGTCTTATAAGCCTATTTAAAGTCGATTCTGTGTTATCAATGATCAGTACTGAATTTTTAATGAGAAATGCAAAGTCAAGTTATTAGATACCAAGATTAGCTTGTAGTGATGAGTGGATGGTTTATATAAAAAGTGTATTCTAGTGATTATCTTAAATAATATGCATTTTTAAATGAAAAATTATCATATAACGATAGCAACTTGGTTCGCATCACGCAAATAACATCCAAAGACTGCATCGATGTTACCTGTTGAATTATAAACTCAGGATATGAAATAATCACTGAATAAAATATATTATGGTCAATAAAATGCACTAAATATTTAATATATTGCAAGATTTGGCAATTTGCGTCGAAAATCGGCTAATTACTACCTTGAAGGGGCAATATCTTCTTTCTCTGCTCAAAAGGGAAAAGAAGTTCAGCCCACAATGGGATCCTGAGAGGAGGTTGACTCGAACAAACACCGGGTCTGCATAGTACATACAGAGACATTTTTCCAACTTTGATATCAGTTTGCTCTGTAGCTGACTAAATTTATAGTCATAAATGCGAACTCGCCCAAAACAAGTTAACTACTTAGCCAAATTCGGCCAGCAGAAAGCAGAAGCTGTCTCGGCGCATGGGGGTGCACAGGCTGTAGTTGAACTAGACGCCATTCGATCCGCTGATCGACTTGTTGAGAGCCATGTGGGTAGAGCTCCGGTTATGGTTCCTAAAAAGCCCTTAGGTCCCTCCAGAGTATCGGGTGGACGCGGAGCCATTAACGTTCAGCAGGAACGGCAAAGTCAGCAGGTATCTGCTGTATCAAATAGTCGTGAAACAGGTGGCAAAATCGCCCAATTTCGCAGCTTAGATGATCTTCCGAATCAATTCGAAGAAGGAAATTTTGAACCTCCTTCCCGCGATAACGCTATAGAAGGAACCGGAGCGAAGCCTAGGCTAGTGGGGATCTCCGCGCTAGCCGATGACGGTAACGACTATTGGACTGCCCCTATAAAGCCAAAGTCGCAAATTCAAAAAAGTCAACAAAACCAAGTACCGGTACCTGCTGCGGACACTGTGGCACACTTCGGAAGAACAGGCGCACAGGAAGAAGACTATTGGGGTATGTCGTCGGTACCCGTCGCGCCAAGAGCACATGACCCTGCAGGCGGCGAATGGGCCCAGCACGATGGCTATTCTCCACCACCTCCAGGTCAAATATCTGGACCTGGCTTGGTATTACGGGATGACGGAAAGAGTGAGGTGGGTGCAGTGAAGGTCAGGTCACAGGCGCCTACAAATGTTAAACCTTTTGAAAAGCGCATAGAGATTCGACATAACAATGAATATTCTCCGAAGAACTTGCCTGCTGCAGCAATATCGCCCCGCATGCGACCTCCTCAGAACATTATACCCAAATTAGACGGCCTTCGCGCCATGCAACCCGCAGTAGATTACTACGAACAGTCCACTCAACAACCTCATGCACACTATAGGCAACCGCAGCACAAACCTGACGTAAGCAATACAGAAGAAGGATTTGCTGTAGACCATGGCTTTTCCCCTCCACGTCGCAAGCTTAATGATCAGTCGTTGTTGCAGCCATCCCCCAACCGAGAGCTCCCTGCTCGAGCTCAACCACAGCAAGTGTACAACTTACCTCCTAAAGAAGAAGAAGGTTATTTACAAAAGGTTTTGAAGAAACCTCCGCCACCCTTACCTGCTATGTTGAACCGTCGTAATGAGAATGATGATGATGACGACTGGAATGATCAGCGATCAGGACGCAGGTCAGGCAGATCCGGAAAAGAGCAACCAGACAGCGGACGCAGTCATGGAGCACGAGGCAATGCAAAGCGATATGTGTCACCAATTCAGGACCGAGATCAAGGCCCGAGTATGGATTATGATGACGACAGCGTAGACGAAGATGCTCCTATCTATAGAAAGCAGTATAATGAATCGCCTAAGAAAGGACTTAAGGAAAAAGTGGGACTCAAGAGTGCCATTCCTTTGGTCAGAAATGTGCATCCCAATGATGACTTCCGCGCGAAATATCAGCCTGATGAAGAACCTCGACGTCTTGGTCGTATTCATGTAGGAGGACATGTCCGCAAGGGAGCCCCGCAGCGTGCTTCGCCGCGCTCTTCTGTGGACTCGAATTCGAACGCACCGCCATTGCCCCACGAGGCCAACCGCGCTCGTATAAGCACGGCTGATGACGAATTACCGGAAAATGAAAAGCTGCACTATAGCAAAGCACCCCGAAAAGTAGAATATAAGCCTTATACGCTTGCTGACTACAAAGAGATCAAGCATAACACCTATGTGATCGTCCCCAAGTTGCAACCTGATTTGAACTCTGATGCTTTGATTGCGAAGCGGGCAAATCAACAGCGCGTCAAAGATTTTTCTAAGCAGCTCAAAGAATTCAACCGTGTAGAAATCCAAAATGAAAAACTAAGCCATGTTTCCAAGGACGATGAGAAGAAGGAATTGTCGAAAAGAGAAAAGGCAATACAATATGGAAAGCAAGTACGTACAAAGGTCGCTGCCGCACATGTTCAAGATACAGAAAAGAAATCATTACAATCGGGAAAGAATCCATCTGTTAAACATAGTGCTTTTTCTGAGGAAGACGATGACTGGCACGGCAGCGACTATAATTCAGAAGACCGGTATGTGAAGGCCGCGGATGTGACGGGCATGAGATATGAGAATGCCAAGCACATTGAGGAATTGGAAAGCCAGCATAACGATGCAAAACGGCAAATAGATGCCATAAAACGAGCTCTTAAGCTATAGTCATGGGTCTCTTATATAAATGTGTTCATTGATCTGTATTGTGTAAAATAATTTAACCAATATTTATGTTTTGAAAACTTTTGTCAAAAGATCTCTATTTATACTATAATATATGTATACTTCATCAAACTGACTAATAGCAGGCCCGATTATAAAGATACCAATTTTTCATCATCTGGTAAGCTTAGGTACTTCTCACACAACTTCTGAAGTTTATGCTGAGTGTGTTGTTGAACGTTACAATCCTTAACATCTTTGGACATTGATGCGTAATTATCGCCATATTTCTTGATACAACGTGCAGCATATTCTTGGTCGGCTTCTGTCATAACTCTCCTTTTAGGATTATAATCTGCCAAGTTGTCTTGCGCAAGATCTTTATCGGATGGAATCTTAGCTAACACTACAAAGGCAGCACTTTCAGCATTAGATGGTTTTGGTTGCATACGACGACCAAGCCCTCCTAAAGCCCCAGCGAGATTTTGATTGGGATTGGCGTTAAGACCAAAGTTACTTAAGTTATCTGCTGGGGAAATCGACTTGTCCCAAGCTTCTTTTATAGCTCTATTCGTGACACTATTCGCCACTCTAACAGCAATATGTTTCTTCGGTTTACGAGTAGTTTTAAGCCCACGTCGCCTCTTTTTCTGGGTACCGTGCTTCACCATATTAACCTGTTATTCCTCCAATGAATCAAGGCGATCGATCATTCGTGTGGACCGAGGGAAAGTTTGCAAAATTCTTCAAATAGCATTTGGGCTTACGTAAAGCTCTTGCAGGATGTCGTCGGAAGATGTGCCTAAAGGTATAGAGCTTTTAAAAGGTGAAAGTGGAAACTCTTCACCTGTTGGTGGCCGCTTTAATTCTCCTGCGGCCGCAAGTGGTGTGGCCGAGAAACCACGCAGCATCATCGATGAATTTGACCGTGCACAAGAACAGGATGGCAGCGAATGGCAAAAAATGGGTATGATGAGCATTAGCCGACGTGCCTCTGCTACGATGGAGCAATTGTCCTATAAGTATCGAGCTGTAATCGATGATCCTGACTTTTTGAAAGTTATTTGGCTATCGAGCACGTTGTTCTTCGTCGTTGGAGGATATTGGCTATTGCGTTCTCTCAAGGACCCTATCATCTCTGTTATTGATGGCGTGGAGGCCATCCCTATGGCCAAAATCTATTCGTTAGTTGCGGTATTCGTACTGGTCATGATTTACAATAAGATGCTTGATGTAATGCCCAAGCATCAACTATTCTATGCTATGGGTATCGTATATGGTGTATTATTCACTATTATGGGTTTCATGTTAATGCACCCTACGATAGGATTACCGAACACGAAAGCTTGTCCTTCTCGATGGCTAGGTTGGATTTCTTATGTCACAATTGAGTCTTTCGGCTCCATGGTTGTTCAGTGCTATTGGGCACTGGTCAATGCATCTGTAGATGTCAACTTTGCTCAGAAGAATTTCGGTTATATAATTGCGGGTGCTCAAATAGGTTCTATTTTGGGACCCACCATTGCAACGCAAGCAGACACTTTGGGAATTCCTTTTCTATATTTATGTGGTGCAGCGACCATGTTTTGTATGGTGATCGCAATGTATTACTATGTGGCGCGCTTCGGGGGATCGGAGATTGAAGATGGAAAAAATGATGGAAGTGAACAAGCTAACACAGTGAAAGCGCGTACGAAAACAGAGAAAACGGAGGGAGGCACCTTAGAGGGTTTTTACCTGTTATACAGGCATGATTTTGTAAAAGGCATTTTCTTTATCAGTTCGTTGTTTATGGTCAATGTCACAGTCATAGATTATATGATGAAAGTTCTTGCACAAGAACGCTATAGACAAATCTATCCTGATGACCCACAGGCTGCCCTCCGCGCTTTCGCCAGCTTTATGGGTTATTTCGGACAGACAACAAATAGCATCTCTTTTTTGTTTAGTCTGTTTGGGACAGGGGCAGTAATTAAACGTTTTGGTTTAAGTGCTACTTTATTGGCTTTCCCTACTTTGTTGGGTGTATGTAGCACACTTGTGTGGTTGAGTCCAACAATCTGGGTCGTTTTCTCTGTAATGATGGTCATCAAGGGCATGAGCTACGCTTTGAATAATCCTACCAAAGAGATCTTATATCAAGCTACAAGTACAAGTGTTAAATTTAAATGCAAGTCTTGGATTGATACATTTGGTCAAAGGTCAGCCAAGGCTCTAGGCAGCGTCATTACTAATGCCTGTGCTTCAGATATCGTGGATTTGAATAACTACGGTTACGCTGTTGGTACTGTTATGTCGGCAGCATTGCTGTGGATTTCCAAAGAAATGGGAGCTGCATTTGAACGTCTTCAGCAAGAAGGTCGCAAAGTGGGAGAAGGTGATGACAGCGAGTCTGCAAAGCCAGATGCAACAGTGGAGGGGTATGCCCCGGTGGCAGAAGAGACCACCACAATCAAACAAGGAGTTGTGTAAAAGACGTGCTTTTAGTGAATGTATTGCAAGGCATTAGATTTAGATATAGTGTGTTTTATATATAATTAACAAATTAATATTTTCACTCTAACAGTTCAAACAGAGTTTGAGGTCTTCTCGCGTAAAAGGCTTTTAAACCTCGTTGAATATCGGTTGCACCGCTTTTTTTGGACGTCTTTTCAAAAGTGCCCCATTTTCTGTCAAATTGGTCTTGATAAGACTGTTGCTTACGCTCAATATTTCTTCGCTCGCCATTGTTTTTGCTTTTATTGTGTGCACTAGCACGACGGTGTGCATCTTTTTCAAGAGATTTGGAGACAGCGTTCAGAGCAGATTCAGCTCGGTCACATACGGATAAAGGATCAAACTTAGCATCTTCTGTGCGTAATGGCAAAGGATTGATATCTTTAGCAATAAGAAATGACACTGTATGGGCTAGCATAGGGTCGGCATGACAGCGAAGCAAAGGCAGTGCCCAAGAGCCATCCTCCAATCCACCGGAGACCGAATCGTGAGCTACAGCTGCGCTGGCCAAGCTGTCTCTACCGTCTTGTAAGGGCTGCATAGCCATGTCACAAACATCATCATCTTCATCAAAAAGCAAAGTGCGAGCACGTGCATTACCAACACCAGATGCGGAGCCTGTGTCTTTGTTATCCCCGCATTCTACCGCCAACATACGGGCTCGAACGCGAGGATGCCGCAACAGTAATGAATGCGCAGCAGAGAGAAGTGTCACAGCACCTAAAGAAGCAGGTTGGTGTCCAGCACAGTGAATCAGAAGGCGCACGAAATTCTGAATTGGAGCACTTCGTTCATTTTTGCGCTTCGCAGAGCAAATATTAATGCAGTCTATGACGAGGTCCCAGTCACCAAAAGTTGCAGGTAACTGCGTCATTAACAAAGCTAAGCGAGCAGAAAAGAAATGCAAATCAATACCTAGTGCTTCTCCTGGGCCGTGTAATATGCGAAGCGCACACGCTATGCACTGTAACTGTACTACTGCAGGTGGTAAAGCGCCACCGCCCTCTGGCTTGTCCAGCAAACTACGCATGAGCTCTACTACTTCTTCCATTGTATCAATATTAAGAAGATGTGCAATCTTACCTAACCCTTCCAAGGCAACTGGCAATAAGCCAAATCCGATGTGTCCTTTGATAATTCTGAAATAGATGAGTGAGACCTCGTGTAAGCAGTTTGCTTGCAGCTTTTGGGCAGTAATTTTATCACTTTGAGCGCTGTTTTCCGCCATTTGTGTAGCAATATCGTCATCACTACGCTTTCTTTTGCGCCTTTCCCTCTTCGCTTTTGCTTTTAAAGAGCGAGCTTCGTCTGCGCGTACCTCGAGTCTAAGATGGAATAAGCAACGAATGAAGGTGTCAGGAATGTTGCCGAACTTTACATGACTGGCTGTAGTAGCCATCAGACGTGCAGCCTCCAAAGAAGCTTCTCCTTGCCGATCCTTTGAAAAGAGTCCTACTAATGCTTCACATGCCATAGCATGGGCTGCACCGGATTGCTGAGCTGCGCGACCCACGACTGCTGACAGGAGTGTACTGCGGAAATTGAAGTGCGGTACGGCTTGTAATAACTCACATTGACAGCGCAATGCAGATAAACCCAATTGTGTATTTGTGCCATTTGTGCGATTTGCGTGTGCCCGCGCTTTCTTTCCAAGTACGATCGGTCCCAATCCTATTATGGCTTTCTCTGATAAAATTTTCAAGTAGCGCTGATAAGCGCCGAGCAGTCCTAACTCATAATCACGAAGAGCTTTAGTTTGTTTTTTCAGTTGCACCTGTGAATGGGTAGCGTTTTTATCATCTTGGGGTCTTATACGGTAAGAAGGCAAGATGTCTTTAAATATAAGAAGCATACTCAAAAGGGCCATTTCGACTACCTGTTCAGAAAACATATTATTTCCTGTGGCATCTTTAGCTGTAATCACGTCAAAAACATCAAGTAATTTGTAGTCACGATCCTCTTCATTGTCTTCAAGTCCTCCTAAAGCCTCTTTTTCGGGTGGGCGACGCTTTAGCGCGCGCTCAGGAGAGTCTAGGATTCCGCGACAAGCCTTCCCGATGTAGTGCATGAGTTCGGTGGGAGCGAGTCTGGCTAAAATGTTCATGCGGCGCTGCTTTTGAGAGCCCTTAACAAATTCGGATGCACCCTTTGCCTCGCCCTCATCGTCATCTTCTTCCGTAATGCCTTCTGCAAGTCGTTTCAACTTGGCTTCTTTTTTTAAGCGGTGCTCTTTTCGCTCTTTACGTTGTTCGCGATTTTTTTCCGTATTCTTGCTCTTGGCATTCGCTACATCATCGTTTTCGCTTTCAATATCTTCACTTTCGTCTCCATTGGCATCTTCACCAAATGCGCCTGATGCCGTGTCACGGTCTTCACTGAAATCAGGTACGAATTCGTATTCCCCTTCGCCACCAAACTCAAACAGTTGTTCATCCGAGCTTCCAGCACCGCCATCGCTTTCGCTATCGACATCAGACTTTATGTTTTTGCTTTTCATGTGCTCACTTTTGGCCTTCTTACTCTTGCTCTCGCTCTTGGAGTCGGTTTTTCGAGAATGATCAGCATCAGCGTAGTTGGCCTTATTGCTGCTATAAATATTCTGTCCTTTTGCCGGTGCGTCGTTGCAATCTTGTTCTTCTTGCACTCGATCCCAAACGACACGTCTTACTATTTTTCCATCTTTTTTTATCGGCAACGCTTCCCTCTCCCTTTCTTGCAGTGCATTACCCCAGCCTGGTGTCCAACCTTCGCGTCTGTTCTCTTCATCATAAGAATCGTCACTAGCTGAAGTAGACTTCTTCCCCAATTTAGACTGATTCGTGGCAAATTTCATGTTTTCACTTTATATTTCGCCTGTACTTAAGTCCCAAATCCTTCACTTGCCTCTAAGTTGCAGGTGGCGATTTAATAAGTTGCAGAAGAATGAAATGAATGCCGAAGACTATTTCAATCTAAATATAACAGTAATTTAATAAATTACGCAGATCATGTACCTTTTACTTGAATAGGAGCGAGAATCATCCCCTTTACTTTCCGAGCGATGTTGTAAACTTTGTATGGTACACTTTTTACCCTTCGCTTCAAATATACCCTTCATTCCTTTTCCTCTAAGTTTGAAGTGATTGGGAGGGTTTGAATCAATCATGGCGCCTTCTCAGAAAGAGATTGTTGCTAAAATTCGAGAATTGGAGAGCAAGATAGCAGCTGATCCGAAGCAATCCAATGATATCCTCCTTCTGAAGCAGCATCTGAATAGCACTGTATTGGATGTAAAACTGGCATCTTTACATGCGTTGCGTAGACTTTTCGTTGCTTTTCTTGATAGCGGTCGCTTAACTATCAGTGGATTGCAAAGTCAACATGGAAAATCCACGGACAATAAGAGCAGTGGGAAAGACGGACATTTGAGAGATTATAAGCTGTGGTTACAACAGCAATTGCAAGGATTTCAGCAAAATTTGTGTGAATTCGTTCAAGCCGGTGATGAATCAGTTATGGCACCTGCTATACGCACTTTAATAGAGCTGGTCAAACGAGAATGGTTGATACAGCGAGGAGGAAGTGATAAAGACACCCGCAGAGCGCGTTTTGGTATTCGGACATACAGTGCATTGATACTCGCTCTTCTTCGCGCTAAAGAAATTGACGTGGATGTACTGCTTTTTTTGCGGTCAGAAGTGCTAGGCATGTCTGATTGTGCTTATTATGCATGGATCATTCTTAAGCGTACTCTACGAGATGCTAAACGAGAAGCTCGTAACGCTGTTGCTAGCGGTGACAAAGAACTCCGTTCAAATGCCACGAAACTAATACAAAATGCTTTAGATTTACTTAGAGTCATTACTCCTCCCGACGAATCTGCGGTTGCAGATGGCAGCTCGTTCCTTGTAAATTCCACCTTGACTATGAAGATTCGTTCGCAAGAATGTAAACAAAGTGAAGAGGAGGAGGAGGAGGAAAGCAGTATCTCTGGGGATGATGAAGAAGAACTTGATGCTGAGTCTGTCGAATCTGTTGAGGCCGAAGAAGAAGAGGAAGATGATGAAGAACAGGATATGAAACTGGTCCAAGGGAAACGCAAACAAAAGCAGAAATTATCAGAGCAAGATACAAAGCGCCAGCGTATTTCTGCGGAAAATGTGCGTGTAAGTGGGAAAGCACATGATCCCAAGTCCCACAAAAAAGTTTTCAGCGAAGCGTGGTTGGCCCTGCTGGCCATGCCACTGTCTCTAGCGCAACATAAACTCGTCCTCAAGCATCTGCCTGAGCATATCATGCCGTACATTGCTAATCCATTGTTGTTAGCGGACTACCTTTATCGTGGATATGCAAGTGGAGGTGTTGTATCGGTATTGGCCTTGCAATCGGTTTTCACACTTATTGTGCAATACAATTTAGATTATCCAAGGTTTTTCGATTCTCTCTACGCATTATGCACTGTGGAAGTATTTTGTGCAAAGTATCGGTCACGCTTTTTGAGCCTTTTGCATGCTTCTCTAAAGTCTGTGAATATTCCTGCTTATACAGTTGCTGCTTTTGTCAAACGCTTGTCGCAATTGGCTTTACTCGTGCCCGCTCCATGCGCCAATTATTGCATCATGCAGAGCACCTGGTTGCTGCGTCAACATAAGCAGTGCCATGTCCTGCTTCACCGAGATGCAGCTAGTAACAATAATGCCGAATCGTCTATTTACTTGAATTCTATTCCCAAAGAACTTGAGTCCTTAAATTCCATGAAGTCGTCCCTCTGGGAAGCAGAGACCTTGCAGCAGCACTATCTACATAGCGTGGCAGTATTCAGCAAATCTCTTGAGTCAACTGCATCTACATCAGCTGCCCCAGATGCACCATATCTGAATGTATCTGATTACATCGATCACACCTATGAGACGTTGATTGACTTGGAGCTATCGCGAGCCAAGAAGACCTGTGCCTTGGCTTTCGTCAAACCCTCTAAGCTCATGTTAGAGGAGGAATTTTTGTCGGGTATCTTCGGCTCAGCGAAAAATTAAACATATTCTCATATATTAGGAAGTATGTATTTCTTGTAATATATATTAATATTCATTTTAGATAAGGTTTAGAATATGATATGAATTCACAAGTGCACAGGTCAATACAATGTCACATTTCAATTTATTTATTTGCTTTTTTTGGCGAAGCATCTTTCGAGCCTTTGCTTTGCGCTTTATTCTTGGGAGAAGCGTCTCCTCTGGCTCTAGGAGGTGAGGGACTATTACGCTCTGCTGGAGCTTTGGGCTTGGGGGATTCCGGCGCTATACTAGGCTCTTTGATCTCTGGTTTTAGTTGCTCAAGCTCTCGTTTGCTTGTCAGAAGTTTAGCTGCATTACCAGCCTCGATTTCCGCCAGAGCTGCGAGCTCGGTGTTTCTTTTGCTGATTTCTATGGCACGAGCATTGCGTTCTTTTAACTTGCGCATGCCCTCGAGCTTTCTCGCAATCGGACCAAATTCAGATGCAAGTAGCTTGTATCCTCTTTTCGCGGCATATGCGCACATATCTTCTTTACTTTTATTTTTTGCATCAATGTCAGCTCCTGCTGTTATTAAAAATTTGGCTGTTTCTTCCCAACCATTTGCTAGCGCTAAGTGTAGCGGCGTGTGCCAGCCCCAAGTTGTGCGTTCATTTAGGCGGGCTCCATTTTCCAATAAAATTTGGCAAATATCTGTACAACCTTGTGATGCTGCACGATGCAACAGGGAAAATCCTGACCAGCGACCCTTGTTAACGTTCAGTGGATTCTCTGGATCATCTAAAAGTTTGCGTAAAGTACGAATATCCCCTTCAGCAACAGCTTTGAATGGATCATGAATAATTTTAACTACAGAAGGCTTCGCTGTCCGTAGCTTGGTAGTGTAAGCGTCTTCATTGACGTTGTAATTTAGCATATTTCCAAGGCGAAGAAGTGCTAGTCAAAAGAGTCGTCAACAGAGTCAACAGTTGGTCCCAAAGTTACGAATAAAGACGGTTACTTATCCATAATTCAACTTAAGCGCGCATCATAAATGACATAATTGTCTTTTTTTTCAATTTAATCGCGTGCCCACGCAAAGCGGACTCGTAGCAAGGACGTCTTCGAGGTGGGTCATATTGAAATTTTTTATTGCCCTGCATTCCCAGTTGGGGAGAAAC
>JACCDO012190202.1_pt1 | contig 14550 bp, 17 predicted proteins | sample 7446101 | NCBI WGS metagenome assembly JACCDO01 (sample SAMN15323440, study PRJNA562643) | freshwater metagenome | isolation source: river surface water | place: USA:Blue River Watershed | collected 2017-08-16
AGGCGGACGTTGGCCTTGGTGTCGGCCGGGACCTGCAGGTCGATCTCGCCGTTCATCGAGCTGATCGAGACCGGCTTCGCCGGGACCTGGCGGAACCGCGCGACGACGTCGCCGTTCACCGTGTTGACCACGGCTCCGGTGCCGATGTCGGTGAGCGTGACCCCGCTGTTCATGCCGGTGACCTCGATCTCGCCGTCCACGCCGGTGATGGCGATGTCGCCGCCGAGCTGGGTGCGGACGACGACGTTGGCGCGTCGGGGCACGCGGAGCTCGAAGTCGGCCCCTTGCCCGAACAGCTGCATGTCGCCCGCGAGCTTCAGCGTCACGACGTTGGCCTTCTCCTCCAGATCGAAGGAGACGTCCTGGTCGAGCCGCCGGAACCCGTCGGCGTCGACCGCCTCCGTCTCGCCCTTCGGGTCGAGCGAGGACCAGACGACGACCTCGTCGCCGTCGGTGCCGACGATGCGGATCTCGGCGGAAGGCAGGACGACCCGGACGGTCGCCGGCTTCGCCGGGTCGGAGAACCGGACGCGGGCGGCGTTCGTCGCCGGGTCGGCCGGGGCGGCGTCGGCCGACTTGCGCGCCTCATGCCGCAGTTCGCGCCACTCGGCCCCCGCCTTGGGCGGGAAATTGGGCTGATGGCCGGCGGGGAAGTCGGGCTTGGCCGGCCCCTGCGCGTGGGCGAAGGCGGCGAGCAGGGCGAGCGGGAGGAGGAGGCGGGGATGGAGGCGGATCATGACGGGTTCAGGTCGGAGGTTGCGCCGTTCAGGCGGTCTTTCCCGGCACCGCCGGGGTGGCGGAGCGGGCGTTGGGCTGGTCGTCGGTGCGTGAAGGGGTGCGGAGGGCGGCGAGCGCGCGCTTCGCGGCCTGGCGGACGTTGCTGTCGGCGCGCTCGTCGCGGGCGAGCTGCTCGAAGACCGGCGCCGCGCCGGTCTCCCGCGCGCGGGCGAGGAGCTCGATCATCGCGACCTGCACGAGCGGGGCCGACTCGCGGGGGAGCGCGGCGAGCAGGCCGGCGCGGACGACGGCGTCGGCGGTGTGGGGCGCGAGCGCCTCGAGGGCGGAGAGGCGGACGTTGACCGACGGGTCGAAGGCAAGCGCGCCGACGAGGTCGGTCAGCACCTGCCGGTCCGGGCTGGGCAGGTCGAGCGTGGCGAGGACGCTCTGGAGGCGCTCGCTGGTGGATTTCTGCTGCAGCAGCGAATACGTCACGAGCCGCCCCATCCCGTCCACCTGCGCGCGGAGCGCCGCGAGTTCCGCGCGGGCCGCGGGATCGGCCGCCGGGGCCGGGGCCGGGGCGGGAGCGAGGAAGCGGGCGCCGGCGACGAGGCCGCCGGCGAGGAGGGCGAGCGCGAAGGCGGCCTGCAGGGCCGGACGGGACGGCAGGAGCGACTCGCAGAACCGGTCGATCCGCGAGCGCGCGAGCGCGAACGGGCTCGGCGCGTCGGCCTCGCGCTGGTGGGTCTCGAGCATGGCGTAGAACTGCTCCCGCAGCCGCGCGCTCGGCTCGGCCGCGGGCAGCTGGTCGAGCTTGCGGGTGATCTCCTGCAGCGCGGACCACTCGCGCTGGCAGGCGGGGCAGGAGGCGAGGTGGGCGCGCACCTCCGCGGAGGCGTCGGGGGCGAGCGTGCCCTCCTGGTAGTCGAGGAACTGGTCTTGGACGCGCTGGCAGTTCATGGGTCGGGCGGGAAAAGGGTGGGGAGAATTCAGGCCGCTTGGTCGCGGCGGAGGCGGAAGTAGACGCTGCGCAGCTCGCGCAGCGCGCGGTGGACGCGGACCTTCACCGCGCCGACCGAGCAGTCGAGGAGGCGCGCGACCTCGCGGTGCTCGAGGTGCTGCATGCGGGCGAGGACGAGGACCTCGCGCTGCTCGAGGGGCAGCCGGGCCAGCGCCTCCTGCAGCAGGGCGAGGTCGTCGGCCGTCGCCGCCCGGGTGTCGGGCGAGGCGGTCTCGTCCGGGTGTTCCTGCAGGTCGGCCGGGTCGGTCGCCGTCGCGGCGCGCGCGTGCTTGCGGAAGTGGTCGGCCGCGACCTTGCGGGCGAGGTGGTAGATCCAGGCGGTGAACCGGCCCTCGTCGCGGTAGGTGTGCCGGTACTTGAGGATGCGGTAGAAGACGACCTGCACGAGGTCCTCGCTCACCGCCGGCTGGTTCGTCAGCCGCAGGAAGAACGCGTACAGCCGCTGCTGGTAGCGCTCAAAGAGCTCGCCGAGGCGCGCGACCTCGCCGGCGCGGACGGCGACCATGAGCTCGTGATCCGTTGTTTCCACGACGGTGATCACGCTAGCGGCGGCTTCCGGCAGGGGAATCCGGATCTCGGCGGGGATGGCGGCGGCGGGGGGCATCAGGACGGGACATGGGCGGTCGGTGGGGTATACCGCGCCGGCAGCCGGCGGGTTACAGGAAATCCCGCGAAACGTCTGGCGCGGCCGTCGGCGCGGGGTACGGTCCCGGCCCATGAACCGCCGCGACTTCCTCGTCTCCTCGTCCGCCGCCCTTTCGCTCAGCCTGCTGGCGCGCGGTCCGCTGCTCGCCCAGACCCCCTCCGCCGCCCCGGCTCCGGCCGCGCCCCGTCCCGCCCCGCCTCCCCTCGTGACCGAGTTCAAGGATCTCCGCCGCGGCGTCGGCCTGTTCACCGGCCGCGGCGGCACCATCGGCTGGCTGGCCAACCGCGACGCGGTCGTGGTGGTGGATTCGCAGTTCGAGGAGCCGGCGAAGCGCCTGCTCGAGGGACTGCCCGGCCGCGCCGGGCGCGACCTCGACGTCCTGATCAACACCCACCACCACCCCGACCACGTCGGCGGCAACGGCGTGCTGCGGCCGGTCGCGAAGAAGATCGTCGCCCACGAGAAGGTCCCGGCCCTCCTCGAGGTCCAGGCGCGGCGTCGCCCCGAGGCGGGCGTGGCCGTGGGCCCCGACACGCTCTTCGCCGAGACCTGGCGGATGGATGCGGGCGACGAGGTGGTGCAGGCGCGGCACTTCGGGGCCGGACACACCGCCGGCGACATCGTCGTGCACTTCGAGAAGGCCAACGTCGTCCACCTCGGCGACCTGATGTTCAACCGGCTCTACCCCGTGATGGACAAGCCGGGCGGCACCAAGGCCCGCAACTGGAGCGCGATGCTCGAGACCATCGCGCGCACCTATCCGGCGGACACCCTCTACATCTTCGGCCATGGCAACCCGCGCTTCGGCGTCTCCGGTTCCGCCGCCGACCTCGCCGAGATGCGGCGCTACCTCGACGGCGTCGTCGCCCATGTCGAGGCCGCGATCAAGGCCGGCAAGTCGAAGGCCGAGGTCGTCACGCTGCAGAATCTCGACGGCTTCCCCGACCATCACGCCGCGCAGAACAGCCGTCTCCCCGGCAACCTCGGCGTCGTCTACGACGAGCTGACCGGCGCCTGAGCGCCCCGCCGCCGGCGCCCGCACCCGCGCGGACCCGGTGTCACCCAATAGGTGACACCCGGAGAGCCCCGTGATGTCTTCAGGTGTAGGGCGGAGAGGTTGTCACCTATTGGGTGCCACGGCCGCGGCTGGCCCGGGGGCAGGGGGGCGGGCCGAAAGGCCACGCCGGTCGGCGCAGACGGCGGTTGCGCCGGCCGCGGGAAGTCGGAGGATGCGCGTCCCGCCGCCATGGCCGTCCGTTCCCCGCTTTTCTCCGAGCTCCGCGCGACCCTCGCGCTGGCCTTCCCCATCGTCGTGGGGCAGGTGGGGCAGATGCTGATGGGCATCACGGACAGCGTGATGATCGGGCAGGTCGGCACGGTGCCGCTGGCGGCGTCGGCCTTCGCCAACAGCGTCATCGGCGTCGTCTTCGTCGTGGGCATCGGCCTGCTCCTGCCCGTCGCGGTCTTCACCGCCCGCGCCCACGGCGCGCGCGAGCCGCGCGAGTGCGCGGAGTACCTGCGGCACGGCGTGGCGCTCGCGGCCGTGGTCGGCGCCGGCGCGCTGCTGCTGCTGGCGGTCACCGTGACCCAGCTCCACCGCTTCGGGCAGCCGCCGGAGGTGGCGGCGGAGGCGGGGCCCTACCTGCTGCTGGCCGCGGCCTCGCTCGTGCCGGCGTTCTTCTTCCAGGTCTTCAAGCAGTACGCGGAGGCCCTCGGCCACCCGTGGGCGCCGATGGTCATTTTGCTCGGCGGCGTCGGGCTCAATGCCTTCCTCAACTGGATCTTCATCTACGGCCACCTCGGCGCGCCGGCGTGGGGACTGGCCGGCGCGGGGCTCGCCACCCTCATCGCGCGGGTCGTCGTCTGCGTCGCGCTCGTCCTCTGGCTCGCGCGCAAGCCCGACGTGCGGCGCGAGTGGCCGGGGACGGCGCCGGACGGCGCCGCCGCCTCGAATCCGGCGTGGTCGGCCGCGCTGGCCGGGACGCGGGTGCGCGAGATGCTGCACCTCGGCGTGCCGGCGGCCGGGCAATGGCTCTTCGAGGCCGGCGCGTTCACCGCGGCGGCGTGGATGATGGGCTGGCTCGGCACGGTGCCGCTCGCCGCGCACCAGATCGCGCTGAGCTGCGCGGGGTTCACCTTCATGTTCGCGCTCGGGCTCTCCTCCGCCGTCAGCGTGCGCCTGAGCACGGCGCTCGGAGCGGGCGAGCGCGCGCGGCTCCGGCCGGTCGGCTTCGGCGCGCTCGCCGCGGGCTTCGCGGTGATGGGCGCGTTCGGCGTCGTCTTCGCCCTCGGCGGCGGACTCGTCGCGCGGGGCTTCACGCCCGAGGCCGAGGTGGTCTCGCTCGCGGGCCGGCTGCTGCTCGTGGCGGCGTTCTTCCAGGTGCTCGACGGCGGGCAGGTCATCGGCGCCGGGGCGCTGCGCGGACTCGGCGACGTCAAGGTGCCGACGGCGATCACCTTCGTGGCCTACTGGGTCGTGGCGCTGCCGGGCGGCTACGCGCTCGCCTTCCACACCCCGCTCGGCCCGGTCGGCGTCTGGGTGGGGCTGGCGGCGGGACTGGGCTTCGCCGCGGCCTGCCTCGGCTGGCGCTTCCACCGGCTGACCACAGCGCGCGTTTGAGTTTTCGGGCGGCCGGGGGCATTGCTGCAGGGATGCAGCTCCTCCAGCCTCTCCCGCTCGGTCCCCTCGTCCTGCCCAACCGCGTCCTGATGGCGCCCCTCACCCGCGTGCGCGCGGACGAGCGCCACGTGGCGGGCGACCTCATCGCCGAGCACTACCGCCAGCGGGCCTCGGCCGGCCTGATCATCGCCGAGGCCACGATGGTGGCGGGCGACGCGCGGGCCTTCGGGCTCGAGCCGGGCATCCATTCCGACGCGCATGCCGCCGGCTGGCGGCGGGTGACCGAGGCCGTGCACGCCGCGGGCGGTCGCATCGCGCTCCAGCTCTGGCATCCGGGCCGCGCCACGCACCCGGACCTGAACGGCGGCGTGACGCCCGTCTCGTCCTCGAACAAGGCGATCCGTGGCGACACCATCCACACGCCCTCGGGCAAGCAGCCCTATCCCGTGCCGCGGCCGCTGCGGACGGAGGAGCTGCCCGGGATCGTCGCGCTCTTCCGCGCCGCCGCGCAGCGGGCGCAGACGGCGGGCTTCGACCTCGTCGAGGTGCACGGGGCGCACGGCTACCTGATCGACCAGTTCCTCCGCGACGGCGTCAACGACCGCACCGACGCCTACGGCGGCAGCCTCGCGAACCGCGCCCGGCTGCTGTTCGAGGTGATCGACGCGGTGGCGGGGGTGGTCGGTCCGGACCGCGTCGGCGTGCGCATCTCGCCGCTAGTCGGGTTCAACGACATGGCGGACAGCGACGCGCCCGCGCTGGTCGCGCATGTCGCGCGCGGGCTGGCGGAGCGGGAAGTCGCGTACCTCCACCTCCGGGCGGCGAAGCACGACCTCCCGGCCGAGGTCGAGCTCGCGCACGTCGCGCGCCGGCACTACCGCGGCGTCCTCGTCCGCAACGGCGGCTACACCCGCGACGCGGCCGAGGCGGACCTGCGGGCGGGCCTCGCCGACGCGGTCGCGTTCGGGATGCCCTTCATCGCCAACCCCGACCTGCCCGCGCGCTTCGCCCGCGGCGCGGCGCTGAACGACGTGGACGTGGCGACGCTCTACACGCCGGGCCCGAAGGGCTACACCGACTACCCGGCGCTGGCGGTCTGAGGTTCGCGTTCGCCGCGCTCAGGCGCCGAGCCGGCGGCGCAGCTCGTCGGCCGTCAGGCCGTCGAGCTGGACGAGCTTGCGGCGCGACGCCGCGCCATGGCGCAGGCGGATGGAGCGCCGGGGCAACCCGAGATGGGCGGCGAGGAAGGCGCAGAGCTCGTCGTTCGCGCGGCCCTGGGTCGCGGGCGCATGGACGCGCACCTTGAGCGCGTCGCCATGCCAGCCCGCGACCGCGCTGGCCGGCGCGTTCGGCACGACATGCACGGCGAGCGTGCAGCCCGGCGCAGGGTCGGAGGCGGGGGTCATCCCCGGTAGCGGTGACGGCTGCCGCCGCGACCGGCAAGCGCGGCTCCGCGCGCGGCGAATTTTCGCGGCCACGGGTCGACGGGCGGGGAGAATCCGCGGTTTTCGGCGTGCCCGGGGCGCGAATCCGGTGACGAAGCCGCGATGACACTCGGGTGCCGGGCGGCGGCCGGGCCTTGGCACGACGGTTGCATTTCTCCGGGCGCACGCGTGCTGCGCGTGGTTCCTTGACCTCCAGGTCGATGACGCGCCCACGGGGCGCTCCCCAAACCAAAGGTTTCGTCGCGGCCGCCGCGCAGGCGGGGCGACGGAGGCATCCGGGATGGTCCCGGATGCGACAACGAAAGGCACAAGACATGAAACAAGTCATCCGACTGATCCTGTTCAGCAGCTTCCTCCTGCCGGCCGCGCTTCTCGCGAAGCCGGGGGCGGAGGCCTACGTCGCGTCCTACGCCGGACGTGCCGACGTGCCCGTCCCGGTCTCGGTGGTCACCCCCGAGATCGAGGCGGGTCATGAAGGCACGGAGGTGAGGCTGACGTTCGTCATCGAGGCCGACGGCACGCCGCGCGACATCTACGCGCCGGTGGACGCGGACCGCCGGCTCGTCCGGCAGCTCGCGGACGCGGTCGCGCAGTGGCGGTTCAAGCCGCTGACGCGCGACGGCGAGGTCGTGCGGGCGCGGGTCACGCTCCCGTTCCGCATCGGGTCCCCCTCGGGGGCCGCGGTGGCGATCTCCGGCTGAGACACCCCTTGCCAGGCCGCCTTCCCTCCGGGGAGGGCGGCCTGTTTTTTTGGGCCGGCGCTTGCCAACGGGGCGCGGCGCGACGGAATCGGCGCGCATGAAGCTCGTCTCGTGGAACGTCAACGGCGTGCGCGCCGCGCTCGGCAAGGGCCTGCTCGACTGGATGGAGGCGTCGCGCGCCGACGTCATCTGCCTGCAGGAGGTGAAGGCGACGCCCGGCGACGTGCAGGGCGTGGCCTGGCCGCGCGGCTACGAGGTGGTGTGGAACGCGGCGCAGAAGAAGGGCTACAGCGGCACGGCGCTCTTCGCGAAGACGAAGCCGCTCGCCGTCACGCTCGGCCTCGGCTCGCCCGGGCACGACGCGGAGGGCCGGGCGATCACGGCGGAGTTCGCCGACTGCTACGTCGTCGGCGTCTACGTGCCGAACGCGCAGCCCGAGCTGGCGCGGATCGATTTCCGGCAGGCCTGGGACCGTGCGCTGCTGGCGCACGCGCGGAAGCTGGAGAAGCGGAAGCCCGTCCTCTTCTGCGGCGACCTCAACGTCGCGCACGAGGAGATCGACCTCGCCCGGCCGAAGGAGAACGTCGGCAGCCCCGGGTTCTCGGACGAGGAGCGCGCCGGTTTCCGCGACTACCTCGCGGCCGGTTTCCTCGACACCTTCCGCCAGTTCGAGAAGGGCGGCGGGCACTACTCGTGGTGGACCTACCGCGCCGGCGCCCGCGAGCGGAACATCGGCTGGCGCATCGACTACGTCATGGCCTCGTCCGCCCTCGCCCCGCGCCTGAAGCGGGCCTGGATCGAGCCGCACGTCCACGGCAGCGACCACTGCCCGGTGGGCGTGGAGCTGAAGTGAACCGCGCTCAGCGCGGCGCGAAGGCGCGGGCGGCCTCGGCCTTGGGGACGAAGCGGATGGCGGTGATCGCGCCGGCCGCGTCGAGCTCGAGGGCGGTCAGGTGGTTCTCCTGCCGCGGGTAGCGGTCGAGGAAATGCTCGCCGTCGGCGAGGAGGATGCGGTGCGGGTACTTCCGCATCTTCGGCAGGGCGAACGTCCGGGCGATGCCGGGCATGCCGTGGATGTTCGAGAGGAAGAGCGTCTGGCGCCGGGCGAGGTAGTCCGCGCCCTGCTTCTCGAGGAACGCGTTGGCGGCCTTGCCGGTGTCCATCTCGAAGGAGACGACGACGAGCCGCGCCTCGCCGGCCCAGGCGTAGGGGCGGTCGTGCTGGTCGATGGTGGAGAAGCCGGGGAACTTCTCGCCCACCGCGAAGGGTGCCGCGGCGGGTTCGCGGGCGACGGCCGCGGCGGCGAGGACGATGGCGAGGGCGAGGGCGGGAAGGAGCAGGGCGGACCGGACGGGCGACATGCGGCCAGCATGACGGCGGCGCCGGTGGCGACAACGGGTTTTCCTGTCCTGGCAGGGCCGGGTTTGCTTGCGCGACCGGGGCGGTCGGACAGGGTGTCGGCATGACTCCCGCGGCCGAACTCAAGAAACTCATGCAGCGCCCGCCGGTCCTCACGGTCGCGGTGGCGGAGAGCGTGACCGGCGGTCACGTCCAGGCGATGATCACGGCGGTCTCCGGTGCCTCCGAGTATTTCCGCGGCGGCGTCACCGCCTACACCCTCGACGAGAAGGTGCGCATCCTCGGCGTCACCCGCGCTCCGGCGCGCCGGGTGGACTGCGTCTCGCAGCAGGTCGCGGTGGAGATGGCGCTGGGCGTCGGCCGGCTCTTCGAGACCGACCTCGCCGTCGCCACCACGGGCTACGCCCAGCCGGCCGCGGCCAAGGGCGTGAAGGTGCCGATGGCCTGGTGGGCCATCTGCCACCGGCAGGGCGGCGGCAGCGCCGTCGTCATCTCCGGCTGCGTCGAGGTGCGCGGCGAGGGCCGCGTCACGGTCCAGCACCGCGTGGCCGACACCGTGCTGCGCGAGCTGGTGAAGTACGTCCGCGAGCTGCACCCGACCTTGCGGAAGCGCCAGGCGCGGCGGCGCTGAGGCGGGAGCGGGTCCGGCCGGCGGGGTCGGCGCGCGCCCGGACCCCGGAAACGAAGCGACCCGCCGCGGAGGCGGCGGGTCGGCGGGTCGCCGGGAAATTCCGGCGGAAGACTCAGCGCGCGGTCAGGCGCGTGACGTAGTTCATCAGGAAGCGGGTCTCCTCGGGCGGGGTGACCCAGTCGCTGAAGAGCAGCTCCGGCGTGCGGTGGTTCGTCTTGTAGAACGCCCGGTTGGCCGACTCGTTCGGCTGCATGAAGCCGGTCTTGACCGCGGCGCCGAGGAAGTAGCCCTCCTGGAGGGAGTAGGCGAGGACGTTGACGCCCTCGACGAGCTGGCGGTTGACCGCCTCGCGCTCGCCGCCGCGGACGCCGGCGCGGACCTTGGCCTCGGCGCCGATGTTGAAGCGGTTCTTGAGGAGCAGGCGCGCGGTCTGCTCGTCGAGGATGACGAGGACCGTGTTGAGGGCCTGGACGCCGGCCTGGAGGCCGAGCGAGACCTCGGCGGTGCGGAGGAAGACGGGGATGGACCACTTGCCGTTCGGGCGGCGGACCATGGCGATGGCGTAGCCGTCCTTGATGCCGAGGAAGACGCCGGCCTGCACCTGGTTGACGATGACGAGACCCTGGGCGCGGCGGAGGACCTCGGCCGGGATGGCGGTCTTGGTGCTCGACTGCAGGTCCTGCAGGATCGCCTCGCTGGTATCCAGGCGCTCGACGAGCGTCTCGCGCTTCACCTCGGCGGTCTGGGCGAGGGCGGGCAGCGCAGCCGCGGCGAGGGCCGCGAGGGCGAGCAGGATGGAGAAGGGCTTCTTCATGGTGAAGGTCGGGTGCGGAAGGTCCGCCGATGCGGGCGGGTTGAAGGACGGAATAAGCAGAATCACCCGGGGAATGAAAGCGAAGATTGGGCCGGGTTCCCTCGGGAAGGCGGACTCATTCCAGCCCGCGGCGCGCCACCTCGTCCTCATCCCACCCGAGGTAATGCCCGAGCTCGTGCAGGTAGGTCAGCCGCACCTCGTCGCGGAACACCGCCGGGTCGCCTTCCGCGTAGTCCCAGAGGTTCTCGAGGAAGAGCAGGATCTGGGGCGGCAGCGGGGCGGGGTCGTCGCGCAGCTCGCCCCCGTGCTCGTGGCCGACGAAGAGCCCGAGGATGTCCGGCTCCCAGCCCTCGGCGAGGATGGCGTCGTTGGGCCACGGCTCGTAGCAGACCGGCACGGCGGCGGCCGCGGCGCGCACGTCCGGAGGCAGGCGCCGCTGGGCGGCGGCCACGACCTGCTGGGCGGCGGCGGTGAGCTGGGGGAAGTCCACGGGACCGACCAAAGCCGGTGTCCGTCCCGGTGCAACGCCCGGCTGCTACGCCGGAGGCCGCCGGACGGTTACGTCGTCCCGCGAACTTTTCCCGGAGGAATTCCGCGCCCCGGTGAAACGACCCGGCCGTCCGGGCGTCTCGGCGGGGAGATTCACCTGAATCCCGAACCTCCCAACCCATGAAACGATCGACCGAAATCCTGATCCTCGCGGCCGTCCTCGCGGCCGCCGTCGCCGTCCCCACCGTCCAAGCCCAGCCCGAAGGCCCGAAGGGCCCGAAGGGTCCGCCCGCCGAGCGCCGCGCCGAGATGGCCGACCGCATGGCCGAGCACCTCGGCCTCACCCCCGAGCAGCAGGCCAAGGTCCAGGCGATCCACCAGGCCGAGCGCACCCAGGGCGAGGCCATCCGCAACGATTCCACGCTCTCCCGCGAGCAGAAGCAGGAGAAGCGCAAGGCCCTCCGCGAGTCGACCGTGCAGCAGGTCGACGCCGTCCTGACGCCCGAGCAGGCCGCGAAGGCCCGCGAGATGCGCGCCAAGGCCAAGGAGCGCATGGAGGAGCGCAAGGAGCGCCGCGGCGAGCGTCCGCCGCCCAAGGGCTGAAGACTTGAACGGCCGCCGCACGCGCGGCCGGTGCAGTGTGATCGGCGCCGCGACCCTTGGGGTGGGTCGCGGCGCCCTGCTTTTTGGCCTTGGAGCCCGTCGGCCCCGCCGCACGCTCGGCCCCGATGAGCGATCGGCACGTGAGCGTGGTGGGCGGCGGGGCGGCCGGGTTCTTCGCCGCCATCGCGTGCGCGGAGAGCGCCCCGGGCTGCCGGGTCACGCTCCACGAGGCCACCGCCCACCTCCTCGCCAAGGTCCGCATCTCCGGCGGCGGGCGCTGCAACGTCACCCACGCCTGCTTCGACCCGCGCGAGCTGACGCGCCGCTACCCGCGCGGCGGGCGGGAGCTGACCGGGGCGTTCAGCCGCTTCCAGCCGCGCGACACGGTGGCGTGGTTCGCCGAGCGCGGGGTCGAGCTGAAGACGGAGGAGGACGGACGGATGTTCCCCGTGACCGACGACTCCGCCACCATCGTCGAGTGCCTGCTCGCCGCGGCGCGGCGCGCGGGCGTCACGGTCCGCACCGGCCAGGCGGTGAAGGCGGCGACGCGCCTCCCGGCCGGCGGTGGCTTCCGGCTCGACCTCGCCGGCGGCGAATCCGTCGCCTGCGACCGCCTGCTCCTCGCCACCGGCGGCAACCGGACGAACGCCGGCTTCGCCATCGCGCAGGCGTTCGGGCACACCATCGAGCCGCCGGTGCCGTCGCTCTTCACCTTCCATGTCGACGACCCGCGGCTGGCCGGACTCGCCGGCGTCTCGGTCGAGGACGCGGCCACCGCCGTGCCCGGCACGGCGCTGAAGGAGCGCGGGCCGCTGCTCGTGACCCATTGGGGCCTGAGCGGCCCGGCCGTGCTCAAGCTCTCGGCCTGGGGCGCGCGCGAGCTGGCCGGGCGCGACTACAAGTTCCCGTTGCGGGTAAACTGGACCGGCGGCCTCAACCCCGAGACGGCCCGGGCCGCGCTCGAGCGCGCGCGGGCGGCCGAGCCGCGCAAGCAGGTCACGACCTTCTGCCCCCTCGGCCTGCCGCTGCGGCTCTGGGAGCGGCTCGTCGCCGCCGCCGGCGTGGCCCCGGCCGCGCCCTGGACCTCGGTCGGCAACGCCGCCCTCCGCGCGCTCGCGGCGCAGGCGACGGACGCGGAGCTCGCGGTCGCGGGGAAGAGCCTGTTCAAGGACGAGTTCGTCACCTGCGGCGGGGTCCGGCTCGGCGAGGTGGACTTCCGCACGATGGAGAGCCGGCTCGTGCCCGGCCTGCATTTCGCGGGCGAGGTGCTCGATGTCGACGGCGTGACGGGCGGCTTCAACTTCCAGGCCGCGTGGACGACGGGCTGGCTGGCGGGCCGGGCGATGGCGGGCTGAGGAGGGAGGGGTAAGGACGGGACGCACACCGCGGTTGCGTCGCGCCTCGGCGGTCCCTGTGCTTCCGGCCGGTTGACCACCTACCTCCAGCTCTTCGCCATCGTGCTGCCGGTGTTCCTCGTCGTCGGGCTCGGCATCGGGCTGCGGCGGGCGGGGTGGGTGACGGCGGAGTCGGAGGGCAGCCTGTTCAACATCGTCATCAACGTCGCGGCGCCGTGCCTGATCTTCGACTCGGTGGTGAGCAACGCGGCGCTGCGCGACCCGGCGAACCTGCTCGGCGCGCCGCTGGCGGGGTTCGCGCTGACCCTGCTCGGCATCGGGGTGGCCTACGGCGTCGGGCGCTCCCTCGGGCTGAACGTCGGCACCGGCGTGCGGACCTTCGCGCTGACCGCCGGCATCGCCAATTACGGCTACCTCCCGCTGCCCATCGTTGACGCGCTCTGGGGCCCCGAGGTGCGCGGCGTCCTCCTCGTCCACAACCTCGGCGTCGAGGCCGCGATCTGGACCGGCGGCATCCTCGTCATCAGCGGCCTGTCGCTCCGCGAGGGCTGGCGGCGCCTGCTCAACGTGCCCCTCTTCGCCCTCGTCCTCGCCGTCGCGGTCAACCTCTCCGGCCTCGGGCCCCACGTGCCGGGACCGTTGCTCGCCGCCGTGCATTGGATGGGCCAGATGCTGGTGCCGCTCGGGCTGATCATGACCGGCGTCAGCATCCAGCCGCACCTCGGCTCGCCCGGCGCGCTGTTCGTGCCGCGCGTCAGCCTCGGCGCCTGCCTCGTCCGGCTGCTGCTGCTGCCCGTCCTCTTCCTCGCCATCGCCAAGGTCGCGCCGGTGGCGCCGGAGCTGAAGAAGGTGCTGGTCGTGCAGTCGGCCATGCCGACGGCCGTGATTCCCATCATCCTCGCCCGGGTCTACGGCGGACAGCCGCTGACCGCGGTGCAGATCGTGCTCATCACGACCGCGGCCGCGCTCTTCACCATCCCGGCGTGGATGGGCTTCGGGCTGGCCTGGCTCGGGCTGTGAGGCGGCTCCCCGGGGGCATGACCCCGGGCATGACCTCCGTCACGGGCCTTCGCGCCGCCCCTTCTGCTAGGGTGGGCGCATGAACTCCACGCCCGTCGAAACGAAGGCCGAGGCGCCCGCGCCCGGCTCCCCCCGCCGCGGCCGCCTCGTGGCCGGCGGCGTCCTCCTCGCCGTCGCGCTCGCCGCCCTCGCCGGTCCGCAGCTGCGGATCGGCTGGGACGCCCCGTTCGTCCTCCTCCTGCTCGGTGTCGCCTTCCTCGTCTGGGCCGCGCTCGGCCGCGTGCCCGGCCTGCTCGTGCCGGCCGGCGTGCTGCTCGGCACGGGAGTCGGCGCCTGGCTGCGCGGCACCTACGGCAACGCGGCGTTCTTCCTCGCGATGGCCGCCGGGTTCCTCGCCATCTCGGTGTTCTACCTCCTGCTCTTCGGCCGGAAGGGCGCGGTCTGGTGGACGGCCTGGCCCGCGGGCGGCCTGGCCGTCGCGGCGCTGGTCACCGCCGGCGGGCCCGAGGCGCGAGCGCTGCTCGATGCGGCGCGCGTCTACTGGCCCCACGCGCTCATCGTCGCGGCGCTGGCGCTGATCGTCTCCGGCCTGCGGGCCCGGTCGTGAGCACGGAAAAGGGGCGCCTGGGAGGGCGCCCCCGGGGACTCGACGGTGCGGCGTCGGTTCAGGGCTTCCCGTGCAGCACCTCGGGCGCCTGGCGGCGCTCGTCGTTGCGGCCATGGATGCGCTTCGCGTGCCGCTCGCGGACGCGTTTGTCGAGCTTGTCCACGAGGAGGTCCACGGACTTGTAGCCGTCCTCCGACGTGGCGGAGGCGACGAGGTCGGGGCCGTTGACCTCCACCTGCGCCTTGGCGGTGAAGCGCTGGCCGGGCTCGGCGACGTCGCGGAACTCCAGGTCGAGGCGGATGCGCTGGATGTGGGCGTTGTGGCGCAGGAGGCGCTCGGCCTTCTCGTGCATCGCCTGGGTCAGGGCGGGCGTGAGCGTGAGGTGGATGCCGCGGACGATGATCTTGTCGTTCATGGGGTCGGTTGGGGGGTTGGAGGAAGCAGACACTATTCGGCCCACCGGGGCGCCGAAATTACAAGGGCCGGGGGCGATTCAAGGTGCGCTGATGCGGGAAATCGGCG
>JACCDO010833679.1_pt1 | contig 14549 bp, 10 predicted proteins | sample 7446101 | NCBI WGS metagenome assembly JACCDO01 (sample SAMN15323440, study PRJNA562643) | freshwater metagenome | isolation source: river surface water | place: USA:Blue River Watershed | collected 2017-08-16
ACGGTCATGGCTTCCATTTCCTTCGCACTCATTGCAACAGCGATTGGTCTTTTTGTCGCGATTCCGGCGGTAGTGGCTTATAACTATTTTTCACGCGAGTTGCGGTCATTGATGAGCCAGTGTGAGTCAATCAAGGAACTCTTTGTCTCTCGCCGACTCAAAGGGCAGTAACGGGACTTTTCAAACGTTTGTTACCTTCGAAGAGGTGAGTGATGGCTGGATCAGTGAATTTAGGGGATAGCGGAGACGACCTTCCCATTTCTGAGATCAATGTGACCCCGTTTGTGGATGTGGTATTGGTTCTCTTGGTCATCTTCATGGTCACCGCTCCCGCTTTGGTGAAAGACGTCATTGGCGTTCAGCTTCCAAAAGCGGCATCGAGTGACGAGAAAGTGATGCAGACCTTGGGGATTGCAGTGACGGCTCAGGGGCAAGTCCTCGTGAATGGTGCGCCAGTAGAGAAAGAGGGTCTTGAGCTTGAGGCAAAGAGAATCCTCGCACAATCACCCGATGCCCAAGCGATCATTAGTGCGGATGCAGAAGCGAAACACGGCGATGTCGTAAAAGCCATTGATTGGGTCAAAGGGGCGGGGATTTCGAAGTTTGCCCTTCAAATCGAAAAGCAATAATGGCCAACCAGCGGGTACGCCCCTTCCTCCTCAGTACGCTTCGTGGGATTCATCGCCACTCTTGGAGTCGGTCGTTTGAATTCCATTTCGTGCTCTATCTCTTGATCGCATTTCAGGCAAAGCTTTGGCCTTTTCTTCCAGGAAAGGCCCCCGTAATTGACCTGTCGGTCATTGAAGCGCCCCAGCTTGCGATGCAGGATCTCTCTCGTACACCGCCTCCACCGCCTACTCCTCCAAAAAAACAGCCAAAACCTCGGGCTGTATTTGGGCTTTCTCGAAAAAGTCTGACAGCAGACTCAACAGAGACTCAAGCTCCTGAGGTCAAAGCTGGAAACACGACGGCTAAGGCCCCCGACCTGGAAAAGCTGAACCCCGATGACGCGGACAGCTTACCGATTCCGGCAGATGAGTACTTGGTCTCGGAAATGCCAGTTCTTATCAATGACTACAGGGCACCTTATCCTCCCGAAGCCAAAAAGAAGGGGATTGAAGGCGCGGTCGTATTCGAACTTTTGATCGATGCAACGGGCAAGGTCCGTCAAGCCGTTTTGTTGGATGGTCCGGGTGCAGGGTTGAATGAAGCAGCCGAAACAGCGGTTCGGAATCTACTTTTCAAACCGGCGAGAGTAGCTGAGCAATTTGTCGCTGTGAAGATTCGTTATGCCTATCGATTCGTCTTGGAGCGTTGACACACGGTAGTCTTCAGTTTGGCTCCCGGTTTCCGATGAGAAGAGAGATCATCGGGAGACCCATTCATGATTCATCATTCTTTGCGGAAAGCCGCAGGGGCATCAGAGAGCTCGCTTCGCCACCAGATTCGAAGGGGTTTTGATTCGCTGGGGTCTCGAGTTTTGTCTTCACAAGATGCGGTCAAGGGTTTGACGGTCGGGCTAGAGCAAGAGTTTTTCTTGATTGGGCGGGAGGGGCTTCCGGCATTACACGAAGAAAGTCAGGCTTTTTTGAGGCAGCTCGGAGCGACTACGGGCTGGAGTGTGAGGTCGACCCAAGGGAGCATCTTGGGAGAGATGATTACGCGAGTCTCTCAAGAGCACTCGGGGCAACGCTACACAGCGGTTAAATATGATCACCACCCCCACCTCATGGAAGTCGCTTTTGCCTATGAGGGAAATCTTGAGGCCATGGCTCTTACCATTTCCCGCACCTTTGAGGTGATGGATGAAGTGGCTTTGAAGCTGGGACTTCGGGTTGAGATGGAGCCGGTTCTTGCGATCTCTCCTCTTCATGAGCGAGTTGTTTCTCCCTTGAGCGAGTTTCGAGCGCTGCGAAACTACCGCAGGCTTTTACTCCTAAAGAAAGGTCTGACAGGAGAGGAATCATCACTCAATTACGCTTCCGTGATTGCAGCGACTCAGACCCACATCGGAGGAACTTTCTGGTGGCTGCGTCCAGGTCTTGTGGAGCAGCTCTATCGCTTTGAGCCTGCGCTTCTTCAGTTAACTGCGAGCGCCACGGAGAGTGGGGAGGGACTCCTGAGATCCCGGTGGAGTGCTTTTTGTGAAGTTTTTGAGGGTTATCCTTTGGTGGGGTATCCGGATCTTCCTTCGTGGAGCTTTGAAAGCTGGACCGACGGTTTGATGAGATCTCCGTTGGTCGGAGGCGAGTCGTTGGAGTGGTCTGGGCTTTCCGTTCGGGAAATGGGCGGGTTTCCTTTGGGTGAAGCGAATCGTTTTTTTGAACAGGTTCGAGATCTTCAAATCATTCGTCCCAAGTGGTTTGGAACCTTGGAGTTTCGAGCGGATCCTGTTCAACGAGATTCAAAATCGGTGCTTCGTTTGTTGGCACTGCGCTTAGGCCTGACGAGTTACTCTCTGTTGAACGACGCGACTTCGGAGCGCTCCGTCTCGGACTGGAGTCGCGCGCGATCAGAGTGGTGGGACCGAGTTAGAAATAGGAAAGTGGAGCACTTCAAGGCTGGCGCAGTCCAAGAGGTGCTCCATTCAGCACGTTTTGGTTTGATCGCACGAGAAATGAACGAGGAGCGTTTTCTTGTCTGAAACCATGAGTGACCCTCGGATCATCGCCGGTTTTTTTCGCGAGGCGCTTTTTCATCGAAGGCGGATTCAGATCCGCTGTTCCGTCAATTCCACGTCCGTTGAAGCGGAGTGGGTGAAGCTTTTCGAGTCCTCGGCTCGGAATCGTGAGGAACAGCGCGAGCTAGAGATTCGTGTTAGACAGCCGAGTGCTTTGTCTCATTGGAGTTCCCTTGATTGTGAACTCGAGTGCGGGTTTCCAGAGTTCACGCTCGCGTGGAGTAGTACGTTGAGAAAAGACCCCGATTCTCCCGATCTCCTCCGGTTTTCTCTTCCTGAGAAAGTGCTGCTCAGGAATTCGAGGACCTTTGAGCGGGTGGCTCCTTTGCATGACTCCTTTAATCCCACGCGAGTTTGGGTTTCTTGTTCGGGGATTCACACGGAAGGTTTGTTTCGCTTGGAGGACACTTCGAATGGGGGATTCGGTGGAGTTCTTGAGCTTTCACAGGGTTTTCCCCTGGGGGTGGACGCTTTGATCTCGGGATATCTCGAGAGCGGCACGGGGGGCGTGCATGCTTCCGGAAAAGTTCAAAATTTACACTTACTCAGGGATTCATCGGATCGGCAGTCTCACTGCGTTTATCGAATCGGTTGCACGACCTTGCTATCAGCGGATGAGCCGATCAGGCTTGCCAGTCCGCTCCAAGATCGACGTGAGTTCGTACGCGAACGGGTGAGTTTTGAAGTAGAGCTCGTCTCTCCATTGAATCCTCAGCTCACGCTTTCAGCGAGAACGTTGGAAACATCCGTTGCAGGATTTGCTGTGGAACTCAGGGATCCTGCTGATCGTGTCCTCTTGCCTGTCGGCGTCGTCGCGCAGCTTTCGGGCACAAGCCTAGAAGCACGAGTGATTTCACAGTCAGATGAAATTCTTCGCTTTCAATTAGTTTCTGGATCCTCCGAGGACCGGATGCACTGGCTCAAGAAATGTCACCGCGCACGTTTGGGGCAAAAAAGAATTCGAACAGAGCACTCCACGACAGGCCGGGATTTGATTCGATTGTTCTGTGAGTCGGGTGCCTTTTCATCCGAATACCTTCGCTTGAACTCAAAGTCCTCCGAGCTTTTGCGTCATGGCCTCGCATCGGCAATTTCACAGTCCTCGTGGATTCACCGTTGGATCGAACAAGGAGTTGGGGAGCGGGTCTTAGGTCATGTCAGTGCGGTCCGGATGGGAGACGCGCTCTGGCACTTGGGTGACCTCGCAGGTGCGAATCGAGAGGGTGAAAATCTTTCCTCTCAATTTATACCCGGATTCCTGCTGGGATTTCGGGACTTCTGCCTAGCCTGCACGCCGTGTCCGCAAGTCATTGTCACTTGGAATGAGGGTCATCCTTACTGGGCGCGTTTTTCGGAGTACTTAAAGACAAAGGGGGCGGGGAATGTAACCAGTTGGATCCGAACTCGTTACTCTCGAAATCCAGAGTTACATTCACTGACTGAAAGTGCTGACCCAAAATGGTCGGTGAATCAGGTCAAAGCTCAAGACCATCAGCGAATCCGAAGTCTACTCGAATCTCTCCAGAAAAAAGGGACTGCCGATTTTGCACGTGCCTTGGACTTCACAGTAGAAAGCTTTGAGTCACCCCAATTGTCTGCCTCTGTTCGGGACTCAGGCTCACGCTTGGTTCGAAAGTATTATGAAGTCACGTCTGTCCAAGGACGATACCTTTTAGTTCTTTCACAGTTTCCGGTCGGTACGAGTCCGCATCGCACGATGGATGTGCCTTGGTTGTTTTCGCTCGATCCAGATTCGGGAGGAGATGCGGGGTCCATCGACGAAGAACTTTGGGTTACGCTCCGTCGTTTGGGAGCGACCTTGGGCCTTTCTTTTCCCGGGATCCTGACTCCGATTTCGACGGACGGAGAGCTTGCGGTTCAGGGGCAAGTAAAAGGGATGAATTGGATCCTGGGTCACCCCCGAATCCTCAACTTTTTTGGAGAGGGCGAATGAGATATTTTGTCCTCTTTTTGCTCACTTCACTGATCGCTTGGGCTCCGGAGTGGCTCCCTCACTATGTCGCGGCTTTCTCGGGTGATCAACTCGAAGTGATGGGCTCGCTTCGCTCCTATGAGGTGCCCTGTGAGCTGCCGGCTCACGGAAAAATGAAGTGTCGAAATGCCTACCGGATTCCCCAGACTGAGCTCCGAGGGGAGTCGGTTGGGCTCGGTACTTTGATTTCGGCTACAGAAATTCGGTGCAAGAATAGCGGAAGTTCCGTCATTTATTTTGGAGACTCTGAGTCACCAGCGCGTGCGCTCGAGATGCAGAAAACGTATCAAACGGTTGAGTTGAAGTCGTTGAATTGCGACGGCGACTTGCTCGTTCAGGTCTGGTCACCCGAGTTTTACACGCGGTCGGGAGTCATCGGTTCACCTTGGGTCAGAGGGAAATCAGGTGCAGTCGCTCAAGTGAAGCGAGTGGTTCAGTTTGTATCAGCTGAGTTTTATTTAATCCTTTCGTTGCTTTTGGTGCTTTGTTTTTGGGTTCAAACGATCATTCTCAAGCCCGTCCTGATTGCAGAAACCCGAGTGGATTCGTGGCGAGCCTACGCTGGTTTTTGGGTTTTGTTCTCGGTTCTGAAAAGTGGGCTAGTGGAACTTGTGTTTCCAATCGTTTCGCCGTTTCTTATTTTTGTGCGTCTCAACAACTGGGCATCTTTGATGGCCCATTCCCTGCCTGTTCTTGCGGCGCTGAGTGTAGAGGTTTTTTTGCCTCGACGTTTCGCTCCAGTGTTGCCCAAAGTGTGGGGAATCCTCCTCGTGGCGCTGGTGCTCTCGGGGGGCTTTGGTTTCCTCCTGAGTGGGGTGGGGGTGTTTACGGCCACTCTTGCTTTGTTTGTCGGTGTGACACGCAAGAGAGTGGATTTGTTTTTTTTCGCTCCAGCTCTGATCGTGGAGTGCTTGAAGCTCTTTAACATTTCAGGTCTTCCAACTGGCAGTACGACAGTGCTTTTTGTGTCGGGTGTTCTATTGACGGAGTTCTATTGGGATTTGAGGCAAGCGGCGGCCGTTGCGGGAGTGCTCCGGTGGTGGAAGCGGGTTTCTGTTCAGAGTTCGTTTTCCGTGCCCGATGCTCTGGTTCGCGCATTTGCAGAGCAATTTGGAGTTTCGAAAGTCAGTCTTCTCATTCCGCATCTTCAAGGGGAGTGTTTGATCGTTCAGCAGCAGAAAAATTCAAAGGCCGAATGGATGTCTCAGTCCTTAGTGCTCGAGGCGATTCCACCGGTTTTTTCTCATGTCCTTACCACTGGAGAAGCGCTCTGGAATGTCGACGAACGCTCCACTCAGGCCTATAATTTAAAAAAAGGCGGGATCGCATCGGAGAACGAGAGCGAAAGTCATCGGCAGAGACTTTTCAGTGTTCTTCCGGTTAAGCGGGGAGCCCAAGTGCTGGGAGCAATCGCTTTAACTCGATATGATGAAGGGCTGGCCTCACCGCGAACAGCAAGGGAGTTGACCGAGTTTGCTTACCGTATTTTGGAACCTAATTTAGCGCAGCTACTTCATGTTCAGACGATGCAAACAGCGGATGATTGGCATCGGAAGTGTTCTCTCCTGGCGAGTGAGTGGGGTCGATTGAGTGAGGGCTCGAACGAGCGGATGGATTTGAGGGAGTGGATGCAAAAAGCGTCAGATCAACTGGCGCACCATCTCGGGGTGAAGGTTCTGTTTTCGCGAGTGCATCCTGAGACTCAGCAGCTTGATGTGAAAGTGGTGTCGGGCTTTGAACCTGAAGTGGGAGCGCACTACCTTCAAACGCAATTTTATGCACTTCGAGGCAACCTTCAGGGTCCCATGCCAATGGCAGTCTCGCAAAAGCGGGTCGTGACGGTCTCCAACCTAGACTGGTTGAAAGCTGTTCTTCATCCTCGTTCCCTTGAACTTTTTAAAAAATCGAATGCTCATAGCGGAGCCGCAGTTCCGATCGGCGGCGGAGAAGGTGGAAGCGATGTTTGGGGTGTGCTTTGGCTTGAGAGCACAGAAAATGGATTTTTTACCTCGGATGCAGTGGTGGGACTGAGCTTGCTGGCGGAATCCTTGGGAACTCAGCTTTCAAAACTCCTCCTTTCTCAACGAGCCCATGAGGCTTTGAGTGGAATTTCGCGACCCGACGTGGCCTCTCGGCTACTCAAGGGTGAGAAAGTTTTTGAAGCAGAGACCGGAATCTTGGCAATGCTCGACATTCGAGGAAGCACAGTCCTTGCGAATCGTTACGGGGCAGAGGCCTGGAAAAATCTCATGATTGAAGTGGAGCCAGAAGTCACCTCGATTGCAAAGGGGTATGGTTATCAGCTTCAGCGCGTGGTGTGGGATGCGTTCTTTTTCACTCGTGGCTGTCAGCATCCCGATGACAAAGCGGTCGGACAAACACTCGAAATGGCACTTCGTTTAGATCAACTTCTCTCCCAACGGCTCATGCTTACTTTTCCCGAAGAGATGGCTCGACGAAACACTCGAGCCATCAGGGTCTGTCTGGAATACGGAGACATATCACGTGGGTTTCTCAACGGAGTCTGGACGATTTCGGGTGTGGCTATGGCCTGTGTTCATAAGCTTGAAGCTGCATGCAAAGGGTTGCCAGGTTGGTTTTTTCTGACTGGTGGCTTTGACGTTGGGGATCGCAGCGTTTTCCGACAAACCGATGTGAAACATCCATCGACTGGCGAGGAGATCTGGCACGCTTCGGGGTATGAGGATGTTCAGTCAAGCGCTTGACGCTCGAGATCTCTCGTGCCTTCGGTAGACGTCTGCTGAGTCTCTGATTAAACTCTAGAAATGCAGACACTTGCGTTTGGTTTGACTCATCCTGGATCGAAGCGGCTCGAGTCGGAGGACGTGATTCGAGTCGATGAGAAGTTGGGATTTTATCTCGTCGTAGATGGTTCTCGGGGTGCTGACGGAAAATGGGCCGCAGAAGAGTTAGCTCGCGTCATGCATTTGGAAGTAATGCAGATGGCGCCTCTTCGAAGTGAGTACCTTCGCTCCGGCGATCGTTCTCTTCGACATCGCATGGGAGAGTCATTTGCTCATGCTCTTCAGCGAGCTGCCGAACATATCTACAAACAAACCCATCTACCCGGTGCACGGCAAACCACCGCAGCTTCCTTGGTTGCAGGGATTTGGATTGGGGATGCGTTGATTTGGACGCACATCGGAAACGCCCGGCTTTATTTGTTTCGCTCGGGAAAGGTGCACTTACTTTCGCGAGACCATACTTATTATGAAGAGATGGTTCGGACTTTTCCGCCGGACTCCCGCATCGACCCTCGTTTCAAGAAACGACTCACTCGTGCCGTGGGGGATACGGAGCGGGTTCCTGTGGAAATGCACCTGAACACCCTCATGGAAGGCGATGGAATCCTTTTCTGCAGTAATGGTTTGAGTGATAGCCTGGATCTCGAAAATCGAACACTCTCTGAAGAGGGGTCTCGCTTCGCGGCAGAGACCTTTGCTCAGCAGTTGTTGGACCAAGCGTTGAGCGAAGGGGCTCAGGACAACTTGTCATTGATCGCTCTTGAGGTCAAAAGCAGTACGGAGAACTCAAGTCGTTCCATTCCGAAGTTTCCCGTTCATCCACGCGATCAACTTCAGCTCTTGAAGTCGATGGAGATCCTTCAGCTTCTCAAAGAAGATGAGCGCTCTCTCATGATGATTCAGAATCTTCTCACTTACCGACAAGTCGGAGCGGGACTTCCAATCGTACGGGAAGGGTCTGAGAGTGACGAGATTTTTGTCATCTTAGAGGGGCAAGCGGAAGTCCGTTCGCCGAATTCTGTAATTGCCTCTCGGGCGGAAAATGATCTGATCGGCGAGATGGGATTCTTTACACGACAGAAAAGGAGTGCAACGGTAGTGGCAGTCACCCACTGCAGTCTCTTGTCGATTCATCGGAGTGACTTTGATGCTTTAGTGAGAAAAGATCATCGCATTGGCTATGCCATTCTCGACGGAGTGGTGCGAGCTCTCTCTGAAAAATTGCGAGAGGACTTGTAAGCGAGTGCGGATTTTCCCGATAGGAGTGAGTCAGAGAATGCAGGATCAAAAGCTGGGTAGGGCTCTTTTGTTACTCGCGGGTATGGGAGCGCTGGGTTGTGGTAACTCGGATCTGAATCAATCCTCGGAACTCGGACGCTTGCGGATTTTGGGGATTCAGGCGGATCGCCCCGAAGTGAATCCGGAGATCGATGGAAGTTTTAATATCGTTCCTATCGTAAGTGACTTGGATGGAGCAGGTAGGACTCTCAGCTATCAATTGGAGTACTGTCTGGATCCGGGGGTCTCTCGGGGAGCGGATCCCAGCTGTGAAGGGGACCTCACTCGTTCGGCGGCTAAGACGGGGACCTTCAGTTTGGTGGCTCCTTACTATACTGGCGCGATCAGTCCATCGACTGCCGGCGACTTTAGTGCCACTGTCCCTGCCAGTATTTTAAGTGGACGAAGTTCCGTGGATCTTTTTAATGGAGTGTCCTACCTCGTCCTCATGACTGTTTCGGCGGAAGACGGAACGACTGAGACTGCGTACCGTCGTGTGATCGCGACGACTCGGACGACGCTCAATCTCAATCCGAGTATCAGTGCCCTTCGGAAGGAAGGGGAGTCATCAGATTTGCTGACCCTGCCCTCACTCGGTGAGGAAGACGAACTTTCGTTGGTTCCTGTTCTTGGGCCAGCAGATGAGGAAACCTATAGTGCTCAAACTCTCCTCGGGGAAACGGTCAGTCGCACAGAGCAACTCACCGTCAGTTGGTACGCACCGCAAGGTACTTTTACTTTTCTGAGGACCGAGGGTGACAGCACCAACCGCTATCAGATCGATCCTGAAGCAACAGCCTCTCCCTTTGTTTTTGCAATCGTAAGAGATGACCGAGGTGGCATTGGGTTGCTCCCGCAGGTGGTGGGACAATGAAGAAATATACTTGGCACGCAAAAACCAGCATTCTTCTAAGCGCTGTGCTGACTTCCAGCTCGCAAACTTGGGTAGCGGCAGAAGAGGGAAGTGCATCGGCTTCGGTTTCGGTCGCGACAACTTCACTCAAAGGAGTAGTACGGGAGAAAGGCACACGAAAACCTCTTTCTGGTGTCAGTGTTTTTGTGCTGCCTCTCAAGCAGAAAGCAGTGACGGACGAACGTGGGAGTTTCCAATTAGAAGGACTCGAAGGGGTTGTCGGGCTCACTTTGGTGGTGAACCTTCCGGGCTACCTTCGTTACGAAAAAGTCTTAAAAGCAGAAGACCTGAGTTCTGCACTCAAGGTTTCTCTGGAACGAGCAAGTTACCAAATCTACGAAACCACAGTCTTTGGCCGTGGCGATAAGCGCGATGAGTCCAAGAAAACTCTAAAGGCCAGCGAGTTCCTCCAAGCTCCAGGGTCTGGCGGAGATCCGATCAAGGCAGTTCAGAACTTGCCAGGAATTGCGCGCCCTTCTTTTGGGGCAGGAACGGTAGTAATTCAGGGCTCTGCTCCTCAGGATACGATCTACCAGATTGAGGGACAGGAAGTTCCAGTCGTTTTTCACTTTGGGGGCTTGAGTTCAGTCATCATTCCTGAGGCCATCGAAAAAGTAGACTATCTGTCTGCAGGATACGGTCCTGAAAATGGTCGTGCCTTGGGGGGGCTCATTGGGGTCACCACTCGCTCCCCGCAGACGGACCGTACACATGGTTTTGCGTTTGTTGATACTTATAACGCAGGCGGAATTCTCGAGGGGAAACTTGGGGAGAACTCCGGGTATTTGATTGGCGGCAGAGTGAGTTACGTCGGCCAAGTCCTTCGGGCCGTGCTCCCAGAGGACGAACAATTTAACTTCACAGTGGCCCCCGCGTTCTCAGACTTGCTGACTGTGATCGAGAGCAAGCCTACCGAGAATGACCGATTTAAGTTCACGGCAGTGGGTTCTCAGGACAAGCTTGAGTTTTTGTTTTCCCAGCCGACAGACATGGATCCTTCAGTCCGAGGTACCTTCAGTAATTCTACCCGCTTTTTCCGTTTGATCCCCCAATGGGAACATCGGTTTTCGCCGGACACTGTAGGGAGAATGACCATCGGAGCCGGGAAGGATCTGCTTCGGGTGGATATTGGTCAAAACTTCCTAGACCTCGATTTGTGGCAGATGACGACCCGGGGGGAGTTGGACATCAAAGTCTCTCCTTTCTGGACAACACAGGTGGGTTGGGACAATCGCTACACTTGGTCTGATGTGAGTTTTCGACTCCCGACATTCTCGACCGAGGGAGGAGTCAGCAATCCCTTTTCTTCAGGAGACTTGCAGGAAGCCAGTATCGAGGACTCTCGTTTTCGCTTGATCGGAATGTATTGGCGAAACGAATGGAAGCCGGGAGGCGATGAAGGAAAACTCACGCTTCTACCCAGCTTGCGCACGGAGTGGTACTCCGCGACTCAACAGCTTTTGCCAGTCCCACGATTCGCAGCTCGCTATCAATGGAACGATTCACTTCTGCTGAAGTTTGCGAGCGGGATGTACGTTCAGCAGCCCCAAGAGAGAGAAGTGGATGAGAGCTTCGGCAATCCGGAGCTTGAAGCCCAGCGGGCAAATCATTTTACTTTAGGATACGAGAAGGACTTTCGAGGAGGCGGTACACGAGGACTGACTCTCGGGAATTCCGTCTATTACCGATCCTTCGGTCAGCTGGTGCAGCCGAGTACGAACTTGGTCGAGCGCGACGGACAAGTGGTGTTTGAGAATTATGACAACTCAGGCCGCGGGGATGCCTACGGTTTTGAGACGCTTCTGAAAGCCGATTTGTCGCCTTGGCAGGGCTGGCTGACCTACACCCTTTCTCGTTCACGGCGCTGGACGACGAGCGACCCTACTCGGAACCTCTTTGATTTTGATCAGACCCATTTGCTGACCTTGCTGGGATCAGTGGATTTGCCCGGAAATTGGAAGATTTCGACTCGTTTGCGTTACGTTACAGGGAATCCGACCACTCCGATTGTGGGGGCGGTATTTGATGCGGACAACGACGTATACTCGCCGATACGCGGTCCTGTTTTTTCGCAGCGCCTCTCGCCTTTTTTTCAAGCAGATATCCGGATCGACAAAAAGTGGGTCTTCGAAGATTGGATGCTCTCGCTTTATTTGGACGTGCTCAATGCGACCAATCGTCAAAATCGCGAGGGAGTCTCGTACTCCTACGATTATTCCGAGCAAACAGAAGTGGCAGGAATTCCGGTATTTCCGACTTTTGGCTTGAGAGCTGAGTTTTAGTCAGTATGCTGACAATTAAGAGCAAGAGATTTCATGAGAGCGAAGACACGATTTTTAGCAAATGTGCCCCCAGAGTTGACGGAACTGGCCGAACAGGTCGGGAATTTTATTGAGTACTGGGGGTTTAAGAAAGTCCACGGCAGAATCTGGACTCATCTCTTTCTCTCTGAGAACCCTTTAGATGCGGGAGACTTGGTGAAGAGACTGAACATCTCGAAAGCCTTGGTTTCGATGTCGGTCGCTGATCTGCTCGAGTACGAAGTCATTGAGCCTGCGGGTAGGGGAGAAGAAGGAACTCAGTTGTACCGAGCAAATCCCGACCTTCAAAAAGTGATTTTCAATGTTCTGAGACAGCGAGAACGGAAAATGCTCTCTCAGACCCGCTCAGCCCTCTCACTTTTGGAAAGTCAGGGAAAAACGGCCATTCAGGGTTCTGGGATCGACCTCACACGACTCCAAGAGTTGTCAGGTCTCATCACAGGGGCACAGGGTGTGCTCGATGGCTTTTTGTTCACAGAAGGGATGCACTCTCCGCAAGTCAGCGAGCAGGAAAATGCGTTTCAGCAACGCTTGCTTCAATTGGAGAAAGTCCTGGGAACTTCGACGCGATAATCGAGCGAAGGCTCAGGTTCCCTCAGATTCCTGGTTCGGAAGCAGTTGGTAGCCGGCACGGTGTACGGTTTTGATGTGATGGTCAAAATCACTGAGCTTTTTTCGCAAGTGAGCAATGTGAGTGTCCACCGTCCGCTCGCTCACGACGGAGTCTGGCCAGAGGTGAGAGAGAAGCGTTTTTCGCAAAACGAGTTCTCCTGTTCTGGCCAAAAAGAACACGAGCATTTCGTATTCGAACGTGGTGAGTACAATGCTGACGCCGTTCACTTTCACGTTTCGTGAGCTGTACTCAATTTCGAGGTTACCCACCCGAGTCGGGAGGGCCTTTTGGGGCGCAGGTGCTCCGGTTTTGAGTCGTGCGTCGATTCGTGCGCGCAAGACTTTGGCGTGAAACGGTTTGGTGACAAAATCGTCGGCACCCAAGTGAAAGCCTTCAACGGATGCTTCAGGAGAAGCGTCTCCGGTCAGGAAGATGATCGGGATCCCGAGAGTCTTGGGTTGTTCACGTAAGCGTTTGCAGACCTCGAAGCCCTTGAGGTCGGGAAGATGGAGGTCCAGAAGAATCAAGTCAGGGACCTCACGGCTGGCGGTTGCTACACCTGCCGCTCCTGAGTCCTCAACAAAGACTTGGAAGTCTGAATGAAAAGCTGTTTTTACAGCCAATCCGAGTGCCGCGTCGTCGTCGATGATCAGGAGTTTTTTCATGAGGTCCCCGAAAGGTGATTAGTTCTTCTTTCGCTGTTTTTCTGCCATTTCATGAGCGAGCGTGACGAGCGTGTGAACCATTCGTCCTGCTGACTTATGAGCAGTTCCACCAGCAGCTGGCGATCCTAGGTCGGAAGATCCTGCAATGTCGAGGTGACACCAAGGAGTATTCTCGACGAAGTTCTCGAGGAATTTCGCCCCGAGAGTGGCGCCTCCGTCACGGCCTTTGCCCATATTGGAAAGGTCTGCGACGTTACTCTTGAGTTCTTCTCCATAGCGAGGAGACATCGGCATTGGCCAAGCAGGCTCTCCCGAGTTGGCAGCTGCTTGCTTGACTTGCGCTTGGAAGTCTTCGTGATTGGAGAACAGACCCGAGTTGTGCAGGCCCAGAGCGATGGCGCATGCGCCAGTCAAAGTGGCGACGTCCACAATGTGAGCTGCTTTTTCTTCGACGGCGAGCGAGATTGCATCTGCCAAGATCAAGCGGCCTTCAGCGTCAGTGTTCTGAATCTCAACCGTTTTTCCGGAGTAGGATCGGATGACGTCTCCGGGAATGACCGCATTTGAGCCGATCCCGTTCATGACCAGAGGAGTGATCGCGACCACGGGAACTGCTGGGCGAGTTTTCATGATTGCGAGCATTGCACCGAGAACGGATGCTGCTCCAGCCATGTCCCCTTTCATGGAAAGGAGATCCCGCCAAGGAACAGTCTTCAGATTGATCCCACCGGTATCGAAAGTCACGCCTTTGCCAATGAGGTAAAGTGGTGCTTTTTTGGTGAGATCGCGGCCATAACGAGCAACGAGAAGGCGGGCCGGAACAGGGGACGATTGTCCCACCGCTTGGATCAGGCCCATTTTCTTTTTATCGATTTTCTTCTCGTCCCAGATCTCAAGCTGAATGAGCTTCGGGTCGATTCTCTTTTGGAAGCGCTCTACAATTTTCTCTGGGGTGGCAGCATTGAAGGGAAGTTCGGTCAAAGTGCGAGCAAAAGCGATTCCATCGACGATTGCGGAAATCGCTTGAAAATCGGTTTTGGAAAGACCGACTTCAGAAGGAACGCCGATCCAAAACTTTTTAAGAGCTGCCCGTTTTGCGTCAGACTTGGATTTCAGCTCGTCCACTTTGAAACCGCCGAGCATCATTCCCTTTACGAAGTTGAGGATGATGCCAGAACGAGAGACTTCGCTTCCGAAATGCACTTGGCATTCCTCGATCCACTCACCCAAAAGGGTTTGTCCTGCATTCTCACCCCATTCGGACGCTTCTTGCGCAGTGAAGTCTTTTCCAGCGCCTGCGCCCAAAATGATACGAGGTGCA
>JACCDO012196290.1_pt1 | contig 14549 bp, 22 predicted proteins | sample 7446101 | NCBI WGS metagenome assembly JACCDO01 (sample SAMN15323440, study PRJNA562643) | freshwater metagenome | isolation source: river surface water | place: USA:Blue River Watershed | collected 2017-08-16
ATTTACCTTTTGTTTCTGAAATGGCAGCTAATTGTTTGTTTTTGAGAACTTCTAAAATATCATAAAAGCCTCTCCCCAATGAAATAGAAATTTCATGTTTATTTAATAGATTTGTTGCTTGATTTTCCAATTTTTCCTCTTTGCTCTCTGTTTTCTTTTTGAAGGCCATTATTTTTCTCCGTAATTTTATTATCAATTTTTGTAACATACGAAATATTTTTTAATTGCTCATATAACAATTTTGAATATTTTAAAACAATATCATTCAATTGTTTAGGAAATATTTGTTTATTATTTTCAACAACGCCAAATTTACAAATACTATTGTAAACCATGAAAGAAAATTTTAGATCTTCTATCAATTTCTTTTGATCTTTTGGAACAAACACTTCTACTTTTTTAGAAGAAATTCTTTTTTTTCTTTGCATGATATAATTTTTATATTCGTCTTTTGAGTCAGCAAGTAAGTTATTAAATTCAGAAAATAATTTTAGCCTTATACTTTCTTCAACTTCAAAACAAATTTTGTTTTCATAAAGAGTTATATTTTGAACAATCTTCATTTTTTCTTTTATCTGTTTTAAAATTATTTCACCTTCTTCAATACAGACAGGCTTAACTTCTAAAGAAGAACATAAATCTTGAAAAAGAAATGGATCATCATTAGAAAAAGGACATTCATAAATTAAAACAGGTATTTTTGTAGAAATAATAGTTTTTTTAATATTAGAAACAAAATAATTATTTGTTCCTCTACAAAGTATGACTATCATTTTATTTTCATTTTGTTGACTCTGTAAAAGAAGATGATGTAAATCAGAATCTCTTTCTAGAAATCCATCAAAGGCCAAAAAAATAACATCTCTTTTAGACTTTGAATTTTTATCATTAAACAAAATATAAGAAAGATCTGAATTGCAATTCGTATAAAATTCAGACATATTTTCTTTTTTTATTGTCAACTTGATGTTATTCGTAGGCTGAATACTAATCAATGAGTCCGGACCTGAAAATGATAAAATACTTTCGAAAGTAGATATTGTTTCTTCTGGTAAAAAATTTGAAAGTATATTTTTTAAATTTTCTTTCGAAGCTTTTTTAGTATTTTGAAAATCAACTTCTTTTTTATTTTGAAATATATTAATCAAATTGTCCAAAGTATATAGACTTGAATTAGGAAATATTCTTTCACAATTATGAAGATTATTAATAATAATATTTCTATAAGGTGATTGATCTAAAACATTTGACAACATGAATTTATAAAAAAAATTGTTTTTATGAGTGTATAGATTTCCTGTTTTATCAATCAATCTGACTTTACTATCAGAAAATCGATTAATAAATTTTTTGGTTTGCATTAGATCTTTTAATAATTGCTTGTTCATTTTTACTTTAAAGTTTTAAAAAGTATATAAAAATTTAAACTTTTATAAAATTAAGTTTTAATATATGATTGATGAAAATCATCAGGAAATAATTTTTTATTCTTGTTATATACTCTTTCCCAATCTGAATCTAAAATATAAGTAACAGCATGATCTTTTTCATTTCTAATTGATCTACCTACAGCTTGAATAATTGTTCTAATTGTTTGTGTGTCATACCACCACTTCCATTTATGCATTTTCTTACGAACAACTCTGTCACCTAAGTAAGGAAAAGGAATTTTGCAAATAATTTGAAAACGACTTAAATCATCTTTTAAATCAACACCTTCAGCCATCGATGGTGATAATAATATAGTATATTTATCTGATGCTGTATGTTGCCTAAGAACTTCATCACGATCAGCTCCATGTGCTATTAGTATTCTAGAAGATTTAAGATTATTTTTAATGTATTGAGCAACTTTAGTAGAATGAGTATGAATAATACCTTTTTCATTTTTATGTTCAGTAATAATACTCTTGATAGCTTTTACTAGATTAGGAAGTGTAGTATCAATATTATTTGAAGACATGCTTCCAATAGGTGAAAAAATAGTAGGTTTATTTTTAGGATCAAAAGGAGAAGCTTCTTTAATGCAAATTACATCTTCAGGCTTTAATCCTAAAGTTTCCATATAACCTTCATGTGAAACAATTGTCGCAGACATAAAAATAACCCTATCTGCAAAACTCAAAAGATATTCTTTGGCATATGCAGAAATGTCGATAGGTTTAAAATTAAATTTCTTATAACCCATCTTTTCTGTTACTTCTTCTTCACAAACCCAGTTTTCTTTGTCATATAGGTCCAAGAATTTTTTAATTTTTGAGTAATGACCATTAATCATATCTATTTGTTTTTGCAATGAAAGATGATCAGCTAGTTTTGCAGATAAACCTAATTGATTAACTTGTTTTTCCATAAATTCTTTTTTACTTTTTAATGCAGGAAAGTAAGTGTTTTCTACCCAATTATAAACTCTAAGTTGAGTATTAAGTTCTTCTTCTTTAGGAATGGATAATTTTAAAATTTTTTCTGCAAAAAAAGTAGAAACTGAGATTTCAATAAATTTAGTTAATTCATTTTCAAGATTATGGGCTTCATCAATAATCATGATTTTCTTTTTAGGTAATTTCTTTGAAAAATTAATTTCGGTCAAAAAATAGCTGAAATTTGTTACTCCAAGTTGCCCATCAATAAAAGCTTTTTTCTTGTCTTTGTATATGCAATCAAATTTACATTTATCATTCTGCGTATCGCCTGCTTTAATTTCGGATTGAGTGTTAGAACATGTATTTCCTCTTTTTCTAGAACATTGATAATTCGTAGAAGAATAAAGAGACAACAGGCCTTTGTCGAAAAAGTCTTTCTCGTATTGATCTTGAAGAATTTTTTGTGTTGTTAAAAAATGAGTTCCATTGATAAATTCTTCACCGCTTTGTAAGTGATCATTTAAATATCTAGCAATAGTTAAACCAATTGCAGATTTACCAATACCTGTTCCTGCTTCAATAATTGCATATTTTTTCCCATTTATAATACTTTCTAACGTAGTATTAATTGCTCTCACTTGAGGTTCTCTAGGTGCAGAAAAAGGGAAATAATTTTTCCAAAGACTTTCATTAATAGAATAGTTTGACATAAAACCTCTTATAAAAATAAAAAACATTACAAAATATAATAAGAATAGAATTAATTAAATACAAACTTAAAAAACAATATATTTTAAAATTTATAAAAGAGAAAAAACATGAATTTTTTAGAAAAATCTACAATGTCTGAATTGTATTTGAAAAAATACATTAGATTAATTTTCGAAAATCTAGATTTAAAAAACCTAGAAAAAAAATATGAAAAAGAAATAGAGGCAGGAAATAAAAGATCAAATAGTGGGTGGGGTGACCTAGACGATATAATTGAAAAACTAAAAAAAATTAGTGAAAATAATCAAAAAGATGAAAAATTAATATCGGACTTGCAAGACTTATTGAAAAAAGAAGGGTATAATAAAATAGGATCAGGTGTTTTTAGAGAAGTATATAGTAAAAAAGACTCTAATTTTGTCATAAAAATTCAATCTAATTTTTCAGAAGAAGCAAATGAAGCAGAATATCGATCATATTTTTCTTATTCGGGCAAACAAGGAGAAAAAAAATATGATTTGTTTCCTAAACTATATGGCTATGACAAGAAAAACAAATCATGGATAATTTTTGAAAAAGTAAATATCTTTAAGAACGAAAATGAAGAAATTACGTTCTTGTCTAATATTTTTAAACAATTTAAGAGACAAATAGAAAAAGCTTTTTTCTTTATAAAAAAAGATCAATTTTTAAGAAAAGAAATAAACAAAAAATATATTCCTAAAATATTCGACGGTTCTGGTAAGATAGATGATAAAATATTTTTTGGAGATTATTTTCTTTATCGTATGGTAACTGAAATGTTTTTAGATTTTCATGAAATATACAATGAAACAGGAAACAAAGATTTTTCAATGATCGAATTTCTTTATCAAAATATTTTCGAAAAAATGTTTGAAAACAAATATAGAAAATTTAGTGAAAGAGAAGAAAAAATAAAAGAAAAAGCTTATGACATATTATCTAGATCAAAAATACAATTAACAAAAGATTTTGAATATTTTTATGAGTTTTTTTATCAAGGAGGAGAAGAATACGATAAAGAAGAAAATAGAAAAGTAAAAGGAGAAATTATAAAAGACATACATACAGGAAATATTGGATACAGAAACGTTAAAAATAACACAAGTGAACCTTGGAAAAATTTGGTTATAATTGATTTTGGTGAAAATGAAAAAATAGTAGATTACATAAGAGATGTTCTAGGCGTACCAATATAATCATAATAACAATAATGTATTTCTATTACGTGGACAGTTTTCTAGAAAGAGCTAGATTCATTTTCTATTGATGGATTAAAAGTGTATATATTAACGTCAGGTATTGTATTTCCTAACTTTGAATTAATTTTCCTTATGATTTTTGCGCAAAGATTTTGTGCTTTTAAAAAAACTTCTGCTTCGCCTTCTGAACCTGCCATTGAAATAATTTTAATATCTCTTTTGTTTTTTGGAAAAAAATCTTTGAATTTATCATTAATCTTACAATAAATTACTGTTTCTCCTGTTGCTGTGTCTGAAGTTGGTCCATCAATTTCCACTGCTTGATAATAATAACCATCATCAGGGCAATAAATTTTTGTTTTAAAAAGTTCAACATGTCCATGACCTCCTGCCATTCCTGGTGTTTGATTGTTTTTTCCTTTAAATCCGCCACCATGTTTATTATAAGAACCAGGATCACTGCTAGTCCCAGGTGTTAACTTAGACTCTTTTATATATGATTTTATATATTTTCTAAGAAGATTATTCATGATTATTCTGGTGTTAACTGGATGAAATATTTTGTGTTACCAGTCTAATTAAATTTATATATATTTTAAATAATAATTTTAGATTTCTTTTCTTGTTCTTTTGTGAATTCTTCAAGTTCTTCATCTGTTAACTCACCACCAAAAATGTGTTGCATCACTTCTGGATCTTGTTTTTCAAACATTTCACCAAAATGATTTACCCATTCTTGTTTATTTAAAGCATATGATAAAAATGAAGTTAAAAACATTGCTTGACCAAGATCTTCAGAAGGTTCTTCTTCTAGATTTTGAAGATTAGGCATAATAATATTGATTTCTAAATTTTCCTTAATAACAACAGCACAATCTGTTGGCCCAAAACTAAAACCTTGCTTTTCATTTTCTTGTGACATTTTAATATCTTTCTTATAAACTATTGATTAAATTTTATAATTACTTTTCAAATAGTATTTAAAATTAAAAAAAGTTAAAAGGTTTTTATCAAAATGATTAAAAATTATCTAAATCTACTTGTCGAATCTGAGCAAATGGTAGATGCTCCAAGACTTATGTTAAAAGAAGGATTTGATTATTCTTCTATTTCTAAAGGTCTCAATTATCATGTAATAAATAAACTTCCTTTGTATGACAATATCTTTCGTGTTCATTCTGATTCTTATTATAATTTATACGCAGAGGCGCGCACATTATTAAAAAAAGGTATACTTCTCTTAGGTGAAGCTGATCAAAAAATGATTACTGAAACAGATATCGGTAAATTTGAAGTTTTTGAAGGTGAAGTTGTTCCTCTAGACTCACCTATTTTAATTGAAGATGATGAATACAATGTTTCTTCAATCAATGAAGCAGAATATAAAGGCAAGAAAGTAGATTTAAATAAACCACATCGTATTGGTGGAGGCAAGAAAAAGTTTAGAGTTTACACCAAAAACGACAAAGGAAATGTAGTCAAAGTTGAATTTGGTCAACCAGGTGTAAAAATCGCCAAGAGTGCAGCTGCTCGTAAATCATTTTTAGCTCGACATCATTGTGATAGCCCTGGTCCAAAATGGAAGGCAAATTATTGGGCTTGCAATATCGGCCGTTATAAAAAGCAATTAGGTTTAAAATTCCCAGGAAGATGGTAAAATGAGATTTACTTCGTTTATAGATTATGTAGAAAATGTTCCTCAAGAAGAAAGGATGTCTCATTGTAATATTGATGCACCTTGCAGCTTTGAAGGAAAAAATGGAAATGAATACACTACAAAAAGAAGAAGCCAGGAAGCAGCTTATGAAAATTTAGTAGTTTTCTTAATTAGAAAAGGCATATTAGACAAATCTTTAAACGGTAAAAATCTAGGTAAAGGTAAAGTCAGCGTTAATCATATCTGTAAACACACCGCAGGTATTGGAAATAGTCATGGTCCTGTGTGCAATAATCATTTACATGTTTATTTAGGAACACCTAAAGAAAATTGGTATGATGAAAATGAAACAACAGGAAAATCTGCCTTGGAAAATTCGATTGATACAAAAAACGAAAGTATCAATAAAAAATATAATTTGATTAAAGAATACATTAATGAATGCATTCTTGAAAGAGAGAAATAAATGCCATATTCAATTAAAAAGCAAGATTGCAAAAATGCATCTGGCGAACAAGGTCATTATGTTGTTTTAAAAAAAGGAAAAAGAATAGGCTGTTGTAAAAGCAAAGACAAGGCTGATGCAATGCTTAGAGGATTAAAAGGTCCTTGGTCATCTAGAAATGAAGGTCATATCGCCGAATTAAATGAAGCTCAATTACGTCAATTAATCTCTTTTTATTTGGAAACAATATTATAAATTAGATTCTTTTAATATGAATTCTATAATCTTTGTTTTCTTTGCTGGTAAAAATCGATTCAATACTATCTGACATTGCTTGAACACTTTCATATGTTCTAAATTTATTTGAAATAAAAGTCTTTAATTGTGAAAAAGTCTCTGTTTCCAATACATATTCGGGCATCTCTTCATCATCTTGATCATTTTCACAAACTTTTATTTCATATCTTTTTCCACCAAAAGATGTCTTAATTGCATTTTCCAATGCTTTAATATACTCAGTAACATTATTGTTACTTGCTTTTTCCTTTGCAGCAAATGCTGCTTTTGAACCAATTGTTTCTTCAATTAAAACACTCTTAATAATAGCTCTCAATTTACTTTCATTAATTAACATTATAACACCATTTTAATAATTATAATTCTATTTATTGAGAAGAAAAGTATTATTTATGTCAAATATTCCATATAAAAACGTTTCATATGAAAACAACATTATCATCAGATGTATACAGGAATCATCAGATGATTTTGAACTTAAATGGCATAGAGATTTATATAACAGAAAAATTAAAGTGATTTCTGGTGAAAACTGGATGCTTCAACTCGAAAATGAAACACCTTTTGTTTTAGAAAAAGGAATTGAATATTACATAAGAAAAGATCAATGGCATCGAGTTCTAAAAGGCAGAAATGATCTCTATGTTGAAATTATAGAAATTCCTTAGGAAGACAATACAATTTTTTATTTTTTTCTTCTTCTGCTTCCTTTAAAATAACTAAAAGAACATATAAAGTCAAAATATTTTGTTCTAATTCTTTAATTGTTTCATCTGAATATGTTTCGTTTTGTTGACAAATAATTCCTATCGACTTTAATTGTTCATCTTTTTCTTTTAAAATTTCTTTTGTCTTCTTCACTATTTCTTGAATATTTTTATATTCTTCTTCTTTTGCAAACTTTGCACCTGAATTAAACGATAACAACATAAAAAAAGAAATCCAGGAAATCAATGAAAAAAAATAACACACACTTTTAAATCTTTCAAACCATTTTGAATTTTTCATTTTTAACCTGCTTCTTGTAAAAATTATAAAATTTTATTATTATAATTTAACTTATATCACTCTAATTATATAAAATTTTTGCCTTAAAGTGACTTTTAAATGAATATCTTTGTTTTAGATCAAAATCCTATAAAAGCAGCCGAATACCATTGTGACAAACATGTCGTTAAAATGATTCTAGAATCTGCTCAAATGCTCTCAACGGCTCATCACATTGCCTTTATTAGATCAAAAAATTTAGACATTTCTGACTTTAAAGGTCAAAAAAAGATTACTGAATACTGTAAATCAAATAATCCTTTCGCAAATGACATCTACTCTGTTTCTCATTTACATCATCCTTGCACTGTCTGGTCATATGAATCAATAGAAAACTATATATGGCATTCTGCTTTATCTCTTTCTTTATGCATGGAATACACAAAAAGATATAAAAAGATACATAAATCACAACCTGTCTTAAAGATTCTATCAAATAATTTGCCTTCTTTGCCATCTAAAGGACTAACTCCTTTTGCAATTGCAATGAAGTCTGAATTTAAAATATCTAACAATCCTGTTGAATGCTACAGAAACTATTATTTAAAAGATAAAGTCAGATTTGCTAAATGGAATTATACAGAACAACCTGATTGGTGGATTCCTATTACAATAAATTAACTTTTATTCTTGCTTACTAAAAATGCATTAACAACGTGAATTAAACCTTTTATCATCATTTGTATCCTAAAAGAAGAAATATCCTCTTCTTCACCACTTCTCTTATTTCCAATTTCATCAATCAATTCTTCAATTGATTTTCTTTCTTCATTATCATTACTTTTTTTGCCATATCTTTCATCCAAAAAATTTTTTCCATCTTTTGATGTTAGAAATTCCAATAATTCTTCTTCTGTTTTAATTATATCAACACCTTTAGCATACTTACGATAACTACTAGTATCTGCAGAAACTTTTGACTCATTAATTATCTTGGTGATTATTTTTTTTAATTCTTTTGTATTTTTTAACATGTTATAATTTAATTCATTTATTTAATTTTTTATATAGGAAAAACAATGTCTTCAAATAAAAAAAAAGAAAAAGGTGCATCAGTAGCTGCTCTAATTTTAGTTATCGCAGCTTTTCTTGCAATTCTTAGCATCGGTCAAATAGAAGTAGCCAAATCTTCAATTGAAGTTAGCAAACAAAAACAACTTCTAGATAACGCAGGAAGCATTCTGGGAAACAATATAATGAAATATGGTATAACACATAACTGCCAAAATGGGTTTATCCAGAATGAAAGTTTAACATCTGTTAATAGAGTTGCAACTGAACTTAACATTCGTCCCGTTCCTCAAATTAAATGCGAAGATCAAGGCACTTACATCGATGAAAGAGGACAAAACAGAAGAAGAATAAAACTTTCTTCAACAACAGGTGTAAGTTCCAAATACAGTGATGGCTCTCAAAAGACAAGAGATGTTTACATCGATTTTAATGAACAATCTCAACCAGTTGACAAACCTGATAGCTCTATTACTTTCATTCTAGACTATTCAGGTTCAATGAATTCTTTCAATAGAAGACAGCAATTAATCAATGCATTCAATCAATTTATTGCTGGCCAATATGATATCAAATACGGTGCATCTTTATTTAGCACTGACATATTAAGGCCTTCTGTCAATATAAACAAAGGAGGAGGACATGATGCAGCAGCATCTAGAAGAATCTCGAATCAAGCAGCAGACGGATCTACAAATTTCACTGCAGGTTTGTCAGAAGCCAAAAGATTATTAATTGGTCAACCTATAGACAGACATTTTTTTGTATTTATAACAGATGGTGATCCTACAGCAGGATCTGAACCTATAAGTTGGGTTAGATCAAACATCTTTAACACAAATCCACAAAATTGTAGAAAATTAAATCCAGATGAAAATTGTATAACCATTTACTCATTAGGAGTCAATATATCAGAAGGTAATGCACAAAGACTCATTCAAATGTCAGGAAACGCTTCGACTCCTCAAAATGAAAGAGAAGAATACTTCTACTATGCAAGAAACGATCAAATAGGTAGAGCCTTTGATGCAATAATTGCAAACATTCTTTGCAAATGGGGACCAATTGCACCTATTCCTCAAACTTTACAAGATCTTAGAAATTTAAATCTATTTTTAAATGATACACCTGTTGAAAGAAACGACTGGGAAATAGATGAAAACACATTTGAAGTAAAACTATACAATGAATTATGTGATCACATTTTAGAAAACGGTGGACAAATTACAGCAAGATATGGAAAAACAAAAATAGAAGTAATAAATTAATTAAATTGCTTTTAAGTTTTCTTTTGAAACAAAATAACAATTATTATCTATATACACCCAAGAAAAATGCTCAGCCAAATAACTTCTTGTCTTTTCAAATTTACGAAGAGGATCATTATAATTTGAATCTGAATACGTTTTTAATGTATTCTTTAAAGAAATTTTAAAATTATCAAAATCACTATTACCTTCATCTGAATACTCTTTTGAGAAATATGAATAATCTTCGACAATTATTCCTATCGCAGGAAGAGACATAAATTCAGACATAACATAATTTAAATGATTTTTTTTAAAATCATAAACCATAATAGCAGGAAAATCATTATCTTCACCTGCTACTAATTTCACCAATTGACCTTTTTTAAAATTTACACATTCTTGCATTTTTACTTCTTCTTTATCAAACTAAGTTCTTCATGATAGATTTCCCATTCTCCTAAAGATGCAAACCAAATCTTATACGTGTTCTGATTTATCAACTTTGGATTTCTTTCTAACTCTTTATTTGTATAAGTACTGGACAATATAATTCCTAAACTCCCTTCTTGCAAAGACTTAGGATTAATATCAACAACACCTTTTGTGTTAGTCATTTTTTTATTTTCATCAAGCAAGGATTTTTCATAAAAATAAAGACCTTTTACTCTATTATATTTTACTAAATCACCTACTTCAAAAAATTTTTTACTCATGTTATCATCTACCTTTTAATTTAAATTATATCATCTTAAAAATTATTTACAATATCTGCAGATTTTCTTTTCTTAAAAGTATTATTTCACCTTCTACTAAAACTTCAATCATTTGCCCCCAATTTTTTGAAAATTCAAAATTTCCTGTCAATAAACACAAAAAACCTTCTAACTCATTCTTTGTCATAAAAATATTTGAATGCAACTGTTTAAAAGTTGCAACAATGTGAAACTGAGATTTAATTATTCTTGCAAGAGAACCAGCTATAAACTCTTCATTTTCTTTCATCTAACACTAACTTTTTAAAACAATATAAAATATTTAATCTAAAAATTACAAAATATTTATTATATTATCATCAAGATTAACAATATTATGACACATAAACATCTCAAAGAATACATTCGTCTAGCCTTAATCGAATCCAAATCACTTCCAGAACTTGAATCGCATTATGCAGAAGACATTGACGCACTTAATCAAAATTTTTATTCACAACAGGAAAAACAAGTTCATGGTTGGTCAAAACTGAATGATGTCTTACGTAAGCTCAACAATATACCTTCATATCTCTCGTTCGAATTAGGAAAACCTGAAAAAATGCAAGAAGTACTTTTGGCAATTGAAAGTCTAGGTTATGAAATAATAGGTAAAGGTTTCTATCGTAAAGTCTATTCTAGATCTGACGTTCCATGGATTATCAAAACTCAACTTAGAGGAAGTATCAATAAACATGAAGCTGACATTTACTTTTCTTACGGTCAAACTGGAGATTGGGTTCGATATGATCTATTTCCTAAACTCTACGCCATAGATGAAAATGATGCGATGTGGGCAATATGGGAAAAAGTAATACCTTTTGATTCAACAAAAGAAACAGAAATTTTAAAAAAAATATTTCCTATTTTCACAGATCAATTAACAAAAATTCATAACTCCTTAAACATTCCCGGACTAGAACCCTTTGATAAAGAACTTTCATTCTCTCGTCATATCTTTCCTATGCTTAATGATCTAATAAACGATTACGATGCATGGGGTTCCAATGATCAAAGCTTTGATGATCACTACAGAAAATATCTGCTATATCGCATACCTAGCTTTCATGAAAATGCATATTCATTATACAATGACACTACACTACTTCAAAAAGCTATCGAAGGAATCAAATTTCCAAAAGACATCAAATACCTTTATGACTTTTTCACAAACGCTGAAGGCTATCCTAGACTTATTGAAGATCTAAAATCAGATAATTTAGGTTATAGAAATCTCAATGATCATCCATCAGAACCATGGAGAAATCTGGTCATTTTAGATCTAGGGGAATATTAAAAAATATAATAACATGAAAACAATATATATAAAAAACAATAAAAAAACGAGAAACAAAAATATGACAACATCATCTTCAAAAAGATTAATAATGGAATCTCAACTTAGAAAAATGATTTCCAATGAAATAAAAAAACAATATCATTTAAATGAAAATACAAATTTACTAAAAGAAGGTGAATCAAAAGCAGCATGGGCCGGTGCCATTCTCACATTACTTGCCGGTGCAGGAATGTTAAATCCAGACATTAGTTTTAATAAAATCAAAAGCAAAGTGGAAAACATGATAAGTCATGAATCCACAGAGGTCAAACAACCATCTGAATTGACTCCTGAAGAAGTAAAAGAAATTTCTGAAAAAATACAAAGTCAAGGTTGGGACAAAGTCGCAAAAGAATACGGTGGATCTGATGCTTTACTTGCAAGATTGCCTGGTAAAAAAACCGAACCAAAAACAAAGTATAAGTCATGGAAAGAATGGGATAAGGCTTATGAAAAAATGAAAGATGAAGTGCTTGATCCAAATTATGATCCATTCCCTTTTGATCCAAACAGCAGCTATAAAAAAAGATAATAAGAAATAATTTATATTCTATCAATTTAATTTATTTACATTTTTTTCATCAAACCACAATTTTCTTCCATCAACAATCACAGCATAATAATACTTTGGACCTTCAAAATTATAATAACTCTTGTCTTCATCATCTACCATCTTATAACTCTCTATACGATATCCTAATCTTTTACGATCAACCACAATATTGTAATTCATCTCTACAATTTTCACGCTACCCTTAAAATCACATGACTTATACAAAGACTCTTCTTTTTCTGTTTCAGGCACTATTATCACTTTTGAATAATTCACATAACCATTCTCTTTCATCTCATACTTAGAATTCCAAAACACCTTCGCAGTTGCTATTTTCTCATTATGATCTAAACTTATTTGCATCCACTTTCTCAAATACCTCTCTATACTCACATCATGAACTTCTTCTAAACAATCAGTAAAAGATAAATAATACTCAATATTCATAACGTCTCTTATCTTAAAATCACTTTTAATTCTAACTAGACTTCCCTCTTTAATCATATCATCACTTCGAGGTCTAAATTTACTCAAAAAACCCGTCAAATCATTCCAACAACATTTTAACTCATTCATAATCGACATAAGAACAGATTTTCCTCATAAATAAATTAAATTATATAAATACTCATTTCACTTTACATAACCTGAATATACTCAGGCGGTATCTTTCCAATCTCGCTCATTATAAATGCATGTGGCACATTTGCAGCATAATATTTTCCTGCGTGCTCTTCCTCGTCATACCACTTCCACATTTCTTCAGGACTTCGACTTTCATACTCTTTCACTTCTTCTAAACTAATCTCTCTTTTTCTAGCATCTCCTAAATTTCCTTCCCAGTCGTATCCTAATGATCTTAAATACTCATCATACTCTTCATCAGACATATCATCAGTTCCTGCAATAATCGGCAATAATTCTACGCCCAATACATAAGACTCTGGATAATCATATAAAAACTCACTCAAATTTATTCTCATCATGACCAAATCCCACTTCTTTATATAATGCTCATCAGTTATCTTTGACCAATCAGGCTCCACAAAAAACACACTTATTCCATTCACACTCTCATCATTAGGATCTTCTTCCACCTTCTCAATAAACTTTGCCCTGTCTTCCTCATCAGGCCGAGCCATCTTCAACAAATCTTCATTTTTCATCACTTCAACAGCATTCAACAAACCTAACTTCATAATCGATTCAACTGAACTAGGAGGCACAGCGACATAAACATACACATCGTCAACTGATATACTTTCATATATCATTTTCTTTATCAGACTTCGAAACACACTATATCTTTTCATTTTTAAACTTCTGCAGAATAATTTATAAATAAACCTAACATAAACAAAATAAAAAAATATAATCCGATCACCAACACTTCGTACACACAACATATGTCGATTAATTCTTCTCTGCATTCACAGGCATCGTACACTTCACATCCCACATAATTTTACCACGATCAGCCACATACACAAAATAATAATCCTTGTTATATTGATGAAATCTGGTAAAATGTTCAAACCCATAATTAAATATCTTCTCATCGGCAATCAAACCTATCACCCCGCACATCTCACCATCCCAATTGTCAAGCTCTTCCGGACACACAACATACTTCACCAAATCACCCAATTTAAACTTTTCCATATCAAAACTCGACTTTCGAAAAAATCACAAAACCAAACAACGGAAACCCGCCATTTTCATTATACCCCCACGTCACCCCTTTTTACAAACCAAAAGACACAAGACCCCCACCCACTTTCTCGCTTCTCGCTCTTCATCTCTTTTTTTAACATCGACGATTTTTCTCTCAATCTTCAATATAATTAATATTATAAAAAAACAAAAAAGGAACAAATACATCATGAGACTCACAGAAAGAC
>JACCDO011931503.1_pt1 | contig 14548 bp, 6 predicted proteins | sample 7446101 | NCBI WGS metagenome assembly JACCDO01 (sample SAMN15323440, study PRJNA562643) | freshwater metagenome | isolation source: river surface water | place: USA:Blue River Watershed | collected 2017-08-16
ATTTGATTCATTTGCAGCTGTATCGGTCAGATTGTTGGATCTACCGGTACCTACCTACTACGCCGTAACTACGGTACTCAGGTCGCCCGGTTCACGGCGATACGGTTATCACAGTCGGTGAGACTTAAGGCGTATGTATGCGCATAGTACACTTTGATTTCAACTGCCCCTGGAAACTCCTGCGGCACTGATAAATAAAGTAAATAATCCTAGAAATTTATATACAAAAATTGTGCAATTGTGAACAGCTCGAAAAAAATGTCTGTTATATCAGCACAGAGGCAATTTGATGATATCGTTTGTTTAATTGTAGACAGTAATGAACAATCAGTGATTCCAGGTGCTATAGAGTTATTACTAAAAGTTGTTAAAAACGTTATACTCAACCCAAATGATGAAAAATTTAGAAAAATTAAAACAAATAACAAATATTTGAATAATAAGTTGCTGTCCCTAAATCATGGTGAAGTTTTGCTTCTTCATACTGGATTTATCAAAGAAAATGATGAATACATTTTGTACCCTGATGAATTTTTGTATAATCACCTTGTTTATATCAGCTCTAAATTAGACAAATTTATGAAGATAATTAATGATCGTATCAAAGAGAGTGAAAAATGCTCCACAAATGAAAGATCGGTAGCTCCAGATAATTCAAGCCTTTTGGCTATGCAGCAAATTCTGCAATTTATACATCAGTCTAATTCTAATGACATAGACCTAAATTCAAACAATGATAGCTAAAGTAGAAATTTAATAGAAGTATGTTTTAAAACTGAAATTTGATTAACGATTGAAGTGCACTTTAAATAAAAATTGATTTCTACACATTAACTGATTCCTTTTCTGCATTATTTTTTAAAGAATATATGGACAAAGAATACAAGTAAAATCAATAATAGTAATAGTAACAAGTTTACCATTTCTACTACTTGACAAGTCTTTTTATCTTTTAACTATTTCTAATTTATTCGTGTCATTGATCTCGTATTAATTCAAATTCATCTCCTGATCCGAGGACTTTAAGCTTAAATTCGCATTTATCTTGTCGTTCAAATAGTAGAACTTTACCATTTGGTCCTCCTAGCACCTTAGCTTTACGGCCATTGATTAAGGAAATTGCCATATCTTCGTCAATCCCTATGCCATATGGCTCATTGCGATTAGAATACATTAAAACTGACAATAGACGATTTGTTCGCTTTCGTTTAACAAAATGCTGATCAATAATAGCATTAGACACAAATCCTAGTCCGAATTTTGTTTCAACCTTATCTGGTTCAATTACTTCAAAGTCTCCTTCACCAGTTATCATAGTTACAGACATAATTGCTGCACCGGCTGATGTACCAGCAAATGGTAATCCTGATTGATATCTGGACTGAATTAATTCTCGTAACCCAGGCCATTTAATCAATACTTCAATTATTTTAACTTGGTCACCTCCATGAAAGAATATCGCTGTTGCGTTTAACAACTGCTTTATGAAAAGCTTTACATATTTTATGTCGGTGACCATTTGTAATTGATTAGGAGCACAAACTAATGATGATGTTTCTTCGTTAAATAAATGGCTACCCCATAATTTGAAATTATTCATACATTCCTCATTTGTTTGCTCTGAAGCCCAAGGAATTACAACAATATTTCTATGTTCTACGCCCTTAACTGTTACAGTTGCCCATTGATAGAATAATTCTCCAGCTTGCGCTGGCATATCTCCTCCGCCCTCAATTAAAACACGGGTTTCGCTTTGTCGCTGTAATCTAAAAAATGAAATATCATGTGAAGTGAAGCTATTTTGAACCAAATCACTCAAAATTTCACCAACTACAGAACAAAACTTAAAACCATGACCTGAACATGGAGATGCTAAAATAATATTTCCGTTAGAATCTGGCAAAAAATCTAATAAAAAGTGCTGGTCTGGAGTATTTGTGTACATGCAAGTAGAGGTTGCCACTAATTTACCATTCAAATTTGGCATTCTTTTGTCTAAAAGTTTACGCATTGAATCTATTTCAGATTGGGATACCTCTTTGTTTACCGTTTCAGGCGTACACTTGTCAGATATATCTTTATTCATAAAATGATATGCAACTTTATTTCCTCCAGGATTACCAGGTTGAGTTGGAAATCCATAAAAATTACCTTCATTTATTAGATCCCATATATAAATCGGTATATTCATAAACACGTCATTCTTGTCATTTGGCTCAAACCAAAATAAGACTCTTCTGGAACAATCTAATTGCAAAATATTTTCAATTTTTTTTCCGAACATTTCTGGTGCCCATGCTCCAACAGATAAAACTAACTTTTTTGTCAGGTAGGTCCCTTTATTGGTAGTAACTTTTACAAGATCTTCTGAAAATATTTCATAATCAGTAACGATTTCTTCGAAGTGTAAAGTAGCATTATTTAACTTGGCAATTTTGTAATATGATTCAATACACAATTCCGGTATTAAGTACCCAGCTTCCGTCTCATATATTCCAATTTCCCTATCATCAACTTGAAATACTGGATAGCGACTACGGATCTCACTCGCTGATAATATTTCGTGGGGCAAATTATGTGTTCTAACTGATTTCAGGGTTCCACTTATAACAGTTGATTCTGGATATCCGATCATGATACCACCAGTCATAGTGAGTAATTTTTCATTGGAAACTTCGATTGATTCTACTTCACTTTGCAAGTCGCGCCATAGTTCGAATGATCTAGCTAAAAGTGGTACATATTTTGGATCTTCGAAGTAGGCTTGGCGAATAATTCGGCTTCTTCCATGGCTGGAACCATTTTGGTGAGTACCACTAAAACGTTCAATGCCCAGAACTTTTAACTTGCGCTTTGCCAATTGGGCCAGGGTTGAGCTACCATGGCCACCAAGGCCAACGACTATACAATCATAAGCATCCATAATATTACTATTATGTTTCCGACCAGATAAAGATACGGGTCAGTAGTTTCGGGGCCGATGCGAATTTTACTTCCCAATTTTTACGTTTTGAAGTGAATAAAACAGAAATTAATAAAGTAATTGATACTTAAGACTCAATGGGTCCCAAGATTATATTCAACTTCGAAAAAAACGAAAAACTTATATCCCTTTTAGTTAGTGCACCTCAAATCCCTAAATTTGGAGTGGTTGACCATCGGATATCAACCAGGACAATAGCGTGTGAGAGAATGCCAAGGAAACCGAAGCAAGTCGTACAATTTGAACGAACTCGTGATGCAATTACAATTGATTTAAATACAAATGCTTGGAAATGGTTCTCGTATTATTCCGTGGAAGCCACTGATAGTATTGGTGCTTTAAAATTTTTGAATGCACTTGCACTTGGTAGTAATTTAACAGATCAGATAAAGATAGTACAAGCAAATAAAGGCAGCATACGCAGTAACTTGGCTAAAGAAGTTGAAGTGGACTCAAATAATTCTGTTTTCGGTGTGAAGATATTACTTACTTTGTATATTCTTCCAGAATTTTTGGCGATAAAAAATCATTTGGAGTGGATTGTAGAAGCAATATTGAAGTGTAAATGTCTAACAAGTACACTACTTAAAAAAACGTTGAATGGGGCTTTTACTTCTATTTTAAACAATGGATTCAATAAAGACGATTACAATTTATTCGTCACCAGTAGTGTTGCAAATGGAATGGGATGGATATTTGCAATTAATTCGATGATTTTATTTGATAAAGATGTTTTATGGTTAGATCATGATAATGTTGATGAAAAGAAAATGTCTGTTGTGGATATGATGGATTTATTTGTCGTATTGTTTATGTATTCTGTAGAAAATATCGTGAAAACATCTGTAGATTCATTGTGTAAAGATTCAGTAATAGCTGGGGATGTAAGTGAAAAAATTAGATTTGTTGAATTAGCGGGTGAGGTTGTCCGTGGTATTATATTAATGTTTAAACATAGAAAGAATTTTTATATAACTCCAGGTTTGGGTGATAGACTAGGTGAAATCATTAATACATTTATAGTAAATGGTTGCGCAATCTTAACGTGTGAGTTTTTGAACAAAGATATTATAATGCAGATTTCTTTAGCACTGGTGACTCTTCAGAGTATTTGTAAATCCGTAGATTGTGCGTTAAATAAACGTGATGATAGTAAAATAAAAGCTACAGTTTTACTTTGTCTACTCAGCTCAAATAACAAGTATCCGGAGTTATATCCATTATTGTATAGTTTAGGTATAAAAAGTGGACTAAATGAAAACTTTGTTGCTACATGCACGACGTTTTCGGCTGAAATAAAAGGTTGCATTTTTAGATCAGTCATATCAGTATTTGACGATATTTCACTTATGCACGCTCCATTAACATGTTATTCCGGATCGAACAATCTTGAGATTGTTCAAATGTGTTGTGCTTACATTAAAATATATGATGTTTCAAAACATGCGGCCTCTTCTTCAATTTTTATTACTGCTATTATTCAAGAAGTTAGTATTTTACTCAACAATAGTTCATCAAATATTCAATTTACTGCATTACAGATCATTGAAGCATGGCTTAATCGTTTGCTTTCGTTAAATTTAGCAGAATATTTTTTAAATTTTGACATGATTAGTGAATTGATTGATAAGTTGAAGTATATTTCAGGTGCGTTACTACCATTTTGGTCCCATCCTGCTAAAATTATTTATCATATGGCTCCTTCAATTTATGAGTCATTATTAAAAATGGTCAAAAAAATGGTGGATGAAAAAATAATAAATCGCGATTTATCTGCTTCGCTTTGGGGTTATTTTATTTCTGAGTCGCTATCATTAAGTGTTCTAAGTAAAGGATTATATCATAACGTAAGTTTATTATTACAAAATGTACGTGTCGATTTTTTATTGGAAGTCAAGCCTAATTTAATTGAAATATTAGTTAGTAGCATGAAGTATAGAGAAATATGTTCAGCTGCCGGGGGTTGCTTTGGTAATATTCTCCGCAGCGTTAAAAAAAATCATGATGATTTTAGTTTTCGAGCATTTTGGCTGAATCATATAGTTAATGCTCTATGTTCTACATGCAACTTAATTCGGTTGCATACCTCCAATTATCTTTTACCAGAAATATCTGCGATCGATCCTAAATGCTGGCTTGTTTTAATTAAGAGTATAAGATCTTTAACAATAGATAACTTTACCGTTAAATTGAGTGCGTTAATTAATGTGTATTTTCAATTCAATCTTAGTTGTGTAGAACTGATTACTTTTAAAACGGAATTTTTTGATGAAACAGAATATAAGCAATGTATGTTATCGACATCTGAGTTATTACTTTCATGTATTTGTATTGATTCAGATATCAGATTTACAGCACTAAATGCAATAGTGGTGGCAAAATCAAGTAAACCTGTCAATGATGAAGAATTGATACTGCTGCGCAAAGTTTTACACTACTTTATAAAGAGTGATGATTCTGAAAATAGAAATAGAATGGTCAGAGCAATAAAATCGCTATTATATAGAGTATTGGATGTAGCTGAAGGATGTCATCGAAATATAAGTAGATTAAATAAAAAACTTGAATTTATAAAAGATAGTATGAGAGATGTCATAGATTTGACTGAATTAAAATTATCAGAAGATAAATATGGTGATGTGTGTGTAGAAATAGAACATATAAAAAGCCTTTCCGTTAATACTTGTGCTACGATTCAATTAATATGTCAAGAAATAGAAATTAATTTACACCCAGGGGTTACATGTGATCGCGAATTGGTAGCAATTGAAATTTTAAAGTGCGTGATTAATGTATTGAAGGAATACGGATCAGAATATAACCATTTAATTTTCACTAAATCTATGACCAATGCTGTTTTAAATATGTTTCTATCATATTGGGACAAAAGTAGAAGGATTGCCGCTGAGTTGCTGTTAGAATTTCCTGTTCCATTAAATTCTTATGATTCTATTAGCTCTGTAAATAAGCTAATGGAGTGGGGTGTTTTACTTGCAACTAGTGCTAGACAACGTGAGAGCGAAGCTGGTGCTTTGTTATTGAAAGATTTGTTTAAAATTTATATCATAGAGTTGCGTTGGAAGGAGGTCATCCTGGGGCCCAGTATCGTGTTAAATTCTACGATTGTTAACATTGAATCAGTTCCAATTGGTTTCTTAAATCAGTTGTGTACTTTGTTGGAAACTAAGCTAGATATATTAGATAATATTTTTGCTAGTTTCAATTTATTTACGATTGATATTCCATCAATTAAAGTAGAAACATTCTGTCACGGTTTAATTATGGCACTTCGCTATTGTATCGAAGAATGTGTCAATTCTAAATTACTGGAAGTTAAAAGTTGCACCACGGTCATAACGATCTGGAAGCAATTATTTCAAAGAGTACAAAAGATTTCGTCTTTTGCCCTAAGCACTGGTATGAGAATTGTCGCAGAGTCTCCATTTGATTCTACTTTTGCTCCTTTAGTTCATAAAATTGATACAGATACAATATCAGAGGCGGTAAGTATGGCTGCATCATATGTAAACACTAATTCCATTGTCGTTCCTGGTTTTGAGGATATTTCAAATGCTGACGACTTTCAAAGAGTTGTTGTTGCGTCATGGTTGATAGTTAAAGAATCAACTGCTCTGATGGCAACCTTAGTCAAAATTTCCCCTCCTGAAACTTCAGTTGTATATGATAGTCCATTTGTAAGCACAAACACAACAATTCCAATACTATCAAATGAAACAATAGGCGCAATTGGTTATACTGTACTTGATTCTTTAGGAAGGCTGAAGCATATGGGTGCAATTGCTGAGGCACAAAATGCACTTAGAATAATTGCAGAAACTATGATAAAACACGGAGAACAATGTAAAGAGTTGTGCAAACTTCCTAAGTTGTGGTTGGATGATTTGCTATGTCGTTTAGTCAATGAAAAACAAATCTTTATCCTAAGAAGGTCCGCTGGTTTTGCTTTCTCATTTATTGCAATTTTAAGAGCCGAACCTAGCAATTTGAAGTCAATATTGTTGCAGTTGACAATGTCCAAATTGCTTAAGTGCATCGAAAATGGTATCGGTGACTCTTTTCCTGTTATGCAAAATAAATTGTATGATAACAGTGATGTGGGTAAAATAAGTTGGCGTGTTAGTGTTCACGCTATGAATGTTCTCAAATTAATACTAATTGACTCCACTTTGGGTACAGATATTGACAATTATATTTCTGACTCATTGAAAATGGTTGTAAAAGGATTAGGGTCTCCTATTTGGGCTGTTAGAAATTCGTCAATGATGGTTTTTACCTCCATTATTCAAAGTGCTGTAAATAATGATAAAAATGACTCGGAATCGGGTATTGCTAAGTCAATTACGGCGTATGAATTTTTCCGGCGATTTCCCCAAATATATCCGTTTTTGTTGGAAACATTGGCAGTTATTACTAATCACATCGTTAATGTGAATAATTCTGGTTGGCCTATTAGCATTTCAACACGTAGTGTGGATGATGTAAATTCTGAAGTTATAGACCCATCATTATTTCCAATTTTATTGTTGCTGTCAAAAATAAAGGTACCATATGATTATGACGTCCATAAATGTTTGCCATCAATTGATTTAACGTTGTTTGCACCATTAATTTTAAGTTGTCACTCTTCTCGAGTGTACCATATCCGAGAAGTAGCTGCTAAGGCTCTAGTATCTCTAACTACTTTTTTAAATTTTAGTGATATTATTGAATCTATTATTAATCGATTGATTCAGCCAATTAAATTTGAGACTCTTACGTGCAATTGTGTCCATGGTTTACTATCGATTCTATATGAGTTTTTGAAGCAAATAATCCAAAAATCAAGCGTTAGTAATCAAGATGCGCTAGGAAAAAATGTGATAGTAAAATTTGAATCCTCCTTTATTGGTATTTTAGAACAGTTCATGTGTAGTAATTGTCCCCCAATATTAAATCTTCTGCTAAAAATATCACAATACTTGACAATAATTGTATCATCTCAAGAAATGAAAGATACACATGATAGACTTTGTACTAATATATATGTCAATTTGATTGACAATAAAACTATTTTCTCGATTGATAAATTGCCAAAACTACCTGGTGGATCATTGTTGCTAAAACTAGCGGTGGAAGAACAATTTAAAATTTTGGTAGAAAAATACGTATCTACAAATGATGAACGTTTGTTTAATCAACTTCAATTGTTAATTGCAATGTCAAATCATTTTTTGAGTGAAATAAGAGAAAGCATATTAATTAGTTGTAGAAATTTAATTATGCCTAGTCCATTTTTAGAGTCCTTATTCGACAAATTAAATGTTGTAGAAATGATTTTGGATCGTATTTTTTATGAAACTGAAATGTTGATGTTAGAGTTAGCTCTTGAAATTTTCTTAGAGATCATTAAAAAAGGGTTACCTTACGAAGTTGGTGATATTTTACATAAATCATGGTTTGAATTATGGTCAAAATTATTTAAATTAGTCAAAAATTCGCAAACTAATAGCATATATCTAACTACATGTGCTGCCCGAGCTATTGAATTAAGTGGGTGGATAGTTGGAAAATATTTTGCATTGGATAAATCGTGTGATGAAGGGTTAATTAAATCACATCTTGAACCTTGGATTTTGCTCCTATATGAAATCAGTCAAGAAGACCAACCAACACATTTACGAGAATCTGCATCGTCGGCCATAGCAAATTCGACTATACTTATTTCCGTACAAAAATCGATCGAAAATAAAGATGTTGTTCACTTAAGCAATTATGGCTCGCATTTATATGTTCAGCTATGGTTAATAGTGATTATACTGTTACAGGATGACGATGAAGATATTAGAAATGATACTAATATGACTGTATTACAATTATTTAAGTTATTCCCTAAACAAGAAATAATTGATACTACAATATTTTCATTCCCTGACGGTTTTCAGCCAATTCAAGAATATATTATCGATCATATTCAATATTACATAGCGGATGTATTACTATACGAATTAAAGTGCTATGATAGTCTCAATACACTAGACTGTGATTATCGCCTTCCAACTGGTATTACTAATTTCCTACAATATTCAACAAATATTGGAATAGGATTTGAGAAAGCTTTTGATATCATACATTCTAACAAGGAAGATAATGCAGATAAAATATTTGAGACAGAAATTTCAAATTTATACATTGAATGTCTGAAGTCAGCGGATATTACATTTTATGCGATTGTTAGTTGTATAAAAGATTATGATCGTACTCTTAATGATATAAAAGTGAAATGCATCATATTAAAATTATTGGAAAGAGCCAATAGAGCTGTTGATATTATACAAGAGGCTTTAATTCATTTCACTTGGATTGGTGGTGCACTTATGCATAAGGAACTTTACACTGAAATTTATGTATCATTGCGAGCTATAGTTATTCTGATACAAAACTTGGAAGTATCTTACTTAACAGATGAACATTTTATTCGGCTGAAAGTAAGATGTGTTACACTTCTCTCTTCAAAAAGAGAAGAAATTCATTCAGTCATAGTAAACCTTTTAACACATATTTGTGATTATTAGTAATACATTAATAAATTATATACAGTTCTTTCATTTGAATGGCACTAAAGATTTTCTACCAGATGTGTCATATTCGCGAGAGGACTCGATGACTTCTTCAGTTACGTTTGACTGGCTTGAATTTTTAATATTGGTTAATGAATTGCTTATTGATTTAATCAGTGAAAGCCCATTAGATTCAGCCATTTCTACCATATCACTTTCTACTTTATTATTTGTGATTAAAAGTTTCTTCAGTGATACAAATTCGCTAATTAAAAATTTTCTTTCGTTATTAATTTTTTTCAGCTCTTGTGTTAATTTTTGCTCCAAATTAGTGAGCTTCCACTTGTAGTAGTAAATAGTTAAACACAAAACATTGTTAAGTGTTCTATTTTTAATGGTTGCCTCTCTGTACCCATCTTCTTGAGTTTGAACGTACTGCATTCCTACCTTTAATTCCATATCTCTTATGGCTAATTCTTCTTCATCTCGTAATTGTGACGTTTTACTTACCCATCTGATAAAATAATGCTTTAATCGTTTCATAATAGGCGAACGATTAAAAACTACCGCAACTGACTTATTGCGATATAATTGAATTTCGGCGTCTCTTTGTCTAATTATTTCAGCTTGCTCCTCAATTATTACTTTTAACCTTTCTATTTCATTAGCAGAAATTGATGCAGTATTCATTGTAGATTATATATTATTGAGAATGTTACAGTAGTTAGTGTGAGTAGTACATTGTGAATTAAAGCCCTTGTGTGTCAGTAGAATTTAAATTTTAAGTTATTGGGTAAATTTGGCCTGTTATATGATAACTTTTTATAATAAATTTTTATCCCTAGTCGAAACTTTTTGAGTACCGGCGCCGGTTTTTGTGAATTTATTTCCTATCGCAGCTAAAGCGAAAGCTTGCTGTCGCCGTCCTAGCAAGCCACTAGGTCAACGAAATACAGCTTAAATATTAAATGGATTTTATTGTAACTAATAAGTAACTAATAAGTAACTAAATACGGAACTAATACAGAACTCTCTAATAATGTTGGTATGACATACCCGAGCTTTCATGGTATTTAGGTACTGTGTCCATCACATTCTTTTCAAAACAGTTGAACTAGTCAATGTAGTGTGATCTTGCGTTATCTTGCACTAGCAGCGTTTAAAATCTGCTTTCAGTGTGTTTCTGTCATTATCGATATGTTAGCCATTCTGTGTCCTTAAAATTGAAAAAAATATTGAAACACGATTTTTAAATTTCTGTATGATTACTGCGCACAATGCATCGCACATTCCAGCTATACGTTGCGTAATCCCTAAAGATTGTTGCAAGGACCAACTTCTTACGCACCTAGCGACACATGTCATGAAACACAAAGTATTAATTTATTTAGGTTTAATTTCAACATTATTTTTGCAGATGAGGGCTTTCATATCCTATAAGAAAACGGGAATAACTCGTCATCAAGTAAAAAGTTTATCCTCTTCAAATTTGGAAGATTTCGAAGTATCTTATCCCAATTTTTCTTTCACTATTCACAAAGAACAGATTGGCGTAGGTAGAATTGGTACTTTGGTCACTCCTCACGGAAATATAGAAACTCCAAATTTTGTGTTTTGTGCTACGAAAGCTGCCATGAAAACAGTTACACCGGCTCAGTTAAAATCTGAAGGCTCACAATTTATATTATCTAACACTTATCATTTGATGCTTACGCCTGGAAGCGAGCTAATAGAAAAGATGGGTGGTTTGCAAAAATTTACAAATTGGAATGGTCCTATGTTAACTGATAGTGGTGGATATCAGATTTTCAGGTAATGACTATCATTTCATTCATTTCGTTTTGAACTTAAAATAACTTATTATATAGCATGGGGTTTGGTAGTGTGTCCTCTGAAATTAAAGGGAAGCGTAATATTACATCAATGGGTTGGAGTCAAACATTGCTTAAAATTGATGAGCAAGGTGCTACCTTTAGATCATATGTAGATGGTTCAATTCATCATTTAACACCTGAAAAAAGTATCGAAATACAAAGGCAATTAGGAGCAGATTTAATTGTAGTATTAGACGAATGCACGCCATTCAATGTCGAAAAAGAATATACTGAATCGTCAATGAATCGATCGCACAGATGGGCTGTAAGAAGTTTAAAAGAATTTATTAAAACTGCTACGGGAAAGCAGGCACTTTATGGGATTGTTCAAGGCGGAGTTTATGAAGATTTGCGTGTAAAAAGTTGTGAGTTTGTTAATTCCTATCCCTTCTTTGGTATAGCAATTGGCGGAAGTTTAGGTGCAAATAAAAAAGGAATGCATGATATTGTTACTTTTACCAGAAACAAGTTGAGAAATGACCGTCCTATCCATTTGCTGGGAATTGGTGGCATTAGAGATATTTTCCATGGTGTCAAACAAGGAATAGATACGTTTGATTGTGTTCATCCCACAAGACTAGGCAGACATGGTGGGGCGTTAGTAAAAGCGGCTTTTTGGGATGATTTAGAAACGGAAAATATTAACAATAAAGCGTTAGCAACAAAAAAAAATAGACCCAGAATTATTCGTGAGCATACTAATGTAGATAAAGCTCATTTTAGAGATGATTCAAGACCTATTGATGTCAATTGTTCGTGTTACACGTGTAAAAATTTTTCGCGAGCGTATTTACATCATTTATTTAAAGCCCAAGAGTCTCTCGGTGGTACGTTAGTGACAATTCATAACATCCATTTTATGAATAAATTAATGGAAGATATACGTGTAGGCATTAAAAATGACAATTTAGATGAGGTGGAAAAAATTTACGTGCATCAAAAACTATCGGAAATAAACTCTTTTGACTCAAATATAGGAACTTAAATTGTATTGTAATGCGGTAACTTTTAAAATACATTAATTATAAATGGAACATATGATATGAGTCTAAAGGCCGCACCATATGGACTACATAGAAAAAAATTTCATTCTGGAACCAAGTGGATAAGTTTCAATAGGACTCCGGATCTTGTGACAAATATGTCTAGAACGTCTAATTCTTTACCTGATTCCGGATCAAAGCTAAAGTTAGAAACTGTTCTTGGACTCACAACTCTAAGCAATTCTAGTTTTACTGCATCCTCCCAAGGTGACATTTATTATGCCGCTGGCTGTTGTGTTGTCAGATATTGTCCGGAGGATAATAAACAGAAAATGTTTTACACTATGTCGAAGGCAGTATCGTCTTTGAATGTTTCCGCTGATGGAATGAGTTTAGCTATTGGGGAAAGAGGTCATATGCCTAATTGTGTTGTCTTCGATGTTGTTTCAGCCGAAAAAAAAGTAACGTTGTCGGGACATAAATATGGTGTAGGATGTGTTTCATTCTCTCCAAACTGTCAATTTTTAGTTACTGTTGGATTTAAATATGATAAGCAATTAATTCTATGGGATTGGAAATTACATCAGAAACTATGTATTCATAAAATTGGAAATAAAGTGAATGCAATCAGTTTTCATTCTTCTGGTGATTACTTTGTCACAAGTGGTGACAAACACTTAAAGTGGTGGAATTTTGTCAATAATGAAAGAGATGAAATTGATCTGAAAGGTAAACCAGCGACTATATATGAAGGTTATTATAATATTGCTTCAGCATCATTCACCGACGTCTGCTTTGGATCTGCTGAATATAAATCTAATTTATACTGTACAACTTCAACCGGTTTATTGTGTTTATTCAATGAGTCTAAAACAATTGATAAGTGGGTTCAAATCGATTCGGCCGTAGCATACTGTTTGACATTATTTTGTTCTCCAGGAACCAAAGGTTTATTAGTTGCAGGTTGTGCAGATGGTGTAGTGCGAGCATTTTCTCCTGATACGTTGGATTATGTTGCCACACTTCCGTTGCCTCATCCGATATCACAAATAAGTGACGAACTTTCCTATGGAGCATGCTATGCTATGTGTGATGTAGTAATGAAACAAAAAAATAATATTACTAGTCCACCTAAATTGGCTGCGATATATGCTGATAAAAGTCTTTTGGTGTGGGATATAAGTGATATATATAATGTTTTATTGTATAGATCATTTTTATTTCATAGAGCTAGTATATGGGATATCCATTTTATCGGGGGCACAAGTCAGTTTAACGAAAGTGGTAGTTTCGAGGGTAATGAACAGCATCAGTCGATGAGTAATGGTATTCCCAGTGGTACGTTTGTAACTTGTTCCGCTGATGATACTATAAGGTTATGGAATTTAAATTCAAAATCACAGCGATTAAGTAAGTGGCGATCAGTTCTGTCAAGAGAAATGCTTCACGTAATAGAGGTTGATTCAACTGGACAACATGGAACGAGTAATAATATGCAGCAATCTATTAATTCTTTTGGATCAATGTCATCGTCGAACGCAACGGATCGAGCTGATCCACCACCCATTGATTTATCGTCTGGAATACCCGATACTGAACTTCCCGACAGACCAAAAAGCATTAATGCTCCTCGCTCTTTGGCAATTCATCCTTATGGGCACCAACTAGTGTGTGGTGATCGAAATGGATGGATCCGTGTTTATGACTTACACACTATGAAATTATCTCAAAGTATGCAAGCACATGCTGCTGAAATATTGACCTTGAATTTTTCACCGCCGATGATTAAATCTACAGATGGCACTTGGGGGGTAAACTTCGGTAATGATGATTTAAGTGATACGGCATCTGAGCATCAGACTCCATTAGTTCTTCTTGCATCGGCTGGTCGTGATAGATTAGTGCATATATTTGATGCTTCGAAGGAAACTTATTCTCCCATATCGACACTCGATAATCATTCTTCATCCGTTACTGTTGCAAAATTTACATCTGATGGAAAAAGATTTTTGAGTTGTGGGGGTGATAGAACTATTGTATTTAGCACCGTTAATGGCCCTGATATAATACGAACACGTAGTGTACAAACTTCGCATGGTACAATTAACAGCCTAGCTGTGGAACCCACTAATAAATTTGCGGTTACTTCTG